>Ga0265297_10009624_pt1 | contig 12387 bp, 6 predicted proteins | sample Munlanlwell13791_FD_192502 | JGI IMG/M metagenome (GOLD analysis project Ga0265297, IMG submission 192502) | Leachate microbial communities from a municipal landfill in Southern Ontario, Canada - Leachate well 137-91 | ecosystem: Engineered > Solid waste > Landfill > Unclassified | place...
GCGGCGCTTGGCTGGATGGCGAGCGCCTGCCGCTCAAGACGGCGCCGGAACGGCTCGACCGCTGCATCGCCGGGGTCGATTTCAAGCGCATCCCGCGCGCCCTGGCCGGCCGCCTGGCGGCCGAGCACCCCTACAGTTCGCAGCGCAACCTGGGCGCCAGCACCCTGGATTGGTGCTACCTGGCCGCCGGTCGTTTCCACATCTACCTGCACGGCGGCCAGAAACTATGGGACTACGCCGCTGGGGCCCTGATCCTGGAGGAGTCGGGCGGCCGAGTCAGCCGGCTGGACGGTGGCGAATTCTGGTCCGGCGACCCCTGGACCCGGTCCGTTGTGGCGGCCCGGACCGAGACCCTGCACGCGCAATGGCAGGCCTGGCTGGCGCCCTAGTGTCTAATTATTTCAATGGTCTCTGATTCCCCCTATCAAATATCGGGTCAATAAACAAGACAACTTCATTTATAAAAACATTTTAATTTTGCCCCGGCAGGCCGCACAAAGCCCTGAAACTCAAGGAAACCCGGCCGATTTGCGGTCGCGGCGCTGGCATCGTCGGGGTCGCTCATGTTGCTCTGCCCACTTCCACTACGACATAATCACAAGCCTTGTGTCCGAATTGGGCCTACAGGTTTTATTGTCTTTCGAGGAAACAACAACTATGGCAACCCGTACCGACCTCGCAAACGCCATCCGCGCCCTTTCCATGGATGCCGTCGAAAAGGCCAAATCCGGCCACCCTGGTGCCCCCATGGGCATGGCGGAAATCTCCGAAGTGGTGTGGAACCACCACCTGCGCCACAACCCGGCCAACCCCAAGTGGCCGGACCGCGACCGTTTCGTGCTGTCGAACGGCCATGGTTCCATGCTGATCTATTCCCTGCTGCACCTGACCGGCTATGACGTCACCATCGACGACATCAAGAACTTCCGTCAGCTGCATTCCCGCACCCCGGGCCACCCCGAGTACGGCTATACCGCCGGCGTCGAGACCACCACCGGCCCGCTCGGCCAGGGCATCACCAACGCGGTCGGCATGGCGCTGGCCGAGAAGCTGCTGGCGCACGAATTCAACAAGCCCGGCCATGACATCGTCAACCACCACACCTATGTCTTCATGGGCGACGGCTGCATGATGGAAGGCATCTCCCACGAGGCCTGCGCGCTGGCCGGCACCTGGGGCCTGGGCAAGCTGATCGCCTTCTGGGACGACAACGGCATCTCCATCGACGGCCACGTCGAAGGCTGGTTCACCGACGACACCCCGAAGCGTTTCGAGGCTTACGGCTGGCACGTCGTCCGCGATGTCGATGGCCACAGTTTCGAGGCCGTTGAGGCCGCCGTCCAGGAAGCCAAGAAGAACACCGACAAGCCGACCCTGGTCTGCTGCAAGACCATCATCGGCAAGGGCTCGCCCAACAAGGAAGGCACCCACGACGTGCACGGCGCCGCGCTCGGCCATGCCGAAGTGGAAGCCACTCGCAAGCACATCGGCTGGGAGCACGATGCCTTCGTGGTGCCCAAGGATGTCTACGAGGGCTGGGACGCCAAGACCAAGGGCGAAGGCCTGGAAAAGCTGTGGAACAACAAGTTCGCCGAGTACGCCCAGGCCTTCCCGGCCGAGGCTGCCGAGTTCACCCGCCGCATGGCCGGTGACCTGCCCGCCGATTGGGCCGACCGCGTCGCCGCCGCGATCAAGCTGACCGCCGACAAGGCCGAGACCGTGGCCACCCGCAAGGCCAGCCAGCTGGCCATCGAGCGCCTGGTGTCGACCCTGCCCGAGCGCGTCGGCGGTTCCGCCGACCTGACCGGTTCCAACCTGACCAACTGGCCCGGCTGCCACCCCCTGCACCGCAACCCGGGCGGCAACTACATCTCCTACGGTGTGCGCGAGTTCGGTATGAGCCACATCATGAACGGCATGGCGCTGCACGGCGGCCTGTTCCCGTTCGGCGGCACCTTCCTGATGTTCTCGGAATACGCCCGCAACGCCCTGCGCATGTCCGCCCTGATGAAGCAGCGCGTGGTCTACGTGTTCACCCACGACTCCATCGGTCTGGGCGAGGACGGCCCGACCCACCAGCCGGTCGAGCAGACCGCCACCCTGCGGATGATCCCGAACATGAGCGTCTGGCGTCCGTGCGACACCATGGAGACCATGGTCTCCTGGGCCGCCAGCGTCGAGAAGAAGGATGGTCCGAGCTGCCTGATCCTGTCGCGTCAGAACCTGCCCTACGTGGCCCGGACCGATGCCCAGGTCGCCGACATCCGCAAGGGCGGCTACGTGCTGTCCGATGCCGCCGACGCCAAGGTGGTGCTGATCGCCACCGGTTCCGAGGTCGAGCTGGCCATGAAGGCGCAGGAAGCCCTCAAGGCCGAAGGCATCGCCGCCCGCGTGGTCTCCATGCCCTGCACCAATGTCTTCGACAAGCAGGACCAGGCCTACAAGGACAGCGTCATGCTGCCCACCGTGCACAAGGTCGCCATCGAGGCCGGCGTCACCGACGGCTGGTGGAAGTACGTCGGCCTGCGCGGCGCCGTGATCGGCTTGGACCGTTTCGGCGAGTCCGCCCCGGCCCCGCTGCTGTTCAAGGAATTCGGCTTCACGGTCGAGAACGTGGTCGCCAAGATCAAGGCCATTCTCTAACCCGATTACAGACCCATTCAAACAAGGAGAAATATATGACTATCAAAGTCGGTATCAACGGTTTCGGCCGCATCGGTCGCATGGTCTTCCGCGCTGTCGCGAAGGATTTCAAGGACATCGAGATCGTCGCCATCAACGACCTGCTCGCCCCTGACTACCTGGCCTACATGCTGAAGTACGACTCCGTGCATGGCCGCTTCAACGGCGACATCAAGGTCGACGGCGGCAACATGATCGTCAACGGCAAGACCATCCGCCTGACCGCCGAGCGCGATCCGGCCAACCTGAAGTGGAACGAAGTCGGCGCCGACATCGTCATCGACTGCACCGGTTTCTTCCTGACCACCGAGTCCTGCCAGGCCCACATCGCCGCCGGCGCCAAGAAGGTGGTCCAGTCCGCCCCGGCCAAGGACGACACCCCGATGTTCGTGTACGGCGTCAACCACGCCACCTACGCCGGCCAGGCCATCGTCTCCGCCGCGTCCTGCACCACCAACTGCCTGGCTCCCGTGGCCAAGGTGCTGAACGACAACTGGGGCATCAAGCGCGGCCTGATGACCACCGTGCACGCCGCCACGGCGACCCAGAAGACCGTCGACGGCCCGTCCATGAAGGACTGGCGTGGTGGTCGCGGCATCCTGGAAAACATCATTCCCTCCTCCACCGGCGCCGCCAAGGCCGTCGGCAAGGTCCTGCCCGAGCTGAACAAGAAGCTCACCGGCATGGCCTTCCGCGTCCCCACCTCCGACGTCTCCGTGGTCGACCTGACCGTCGAGCTGAACAAGGAAGCCGCCTACGCCGACATCTGCGCCGCCATGAAGGCCGCCTCCGAAGGCGCCATGAAGGGCACCCTGGGCTACACCGACGAGAAGGTGGTCTCCACCGACTTCGTGGGTAACTCCGCGCCTTCCACCTTCGACGCCGAAGCCGGCATCGCCCTGGACGGCACCTTCGTCAAGGTCGTGGCCTGGTACGACAACGAGTATGGCTACACCTGCAACATGCTCCGTCTGGTCGAGCACGTCGCCAAGTAATCAAGTTGCAAGGGGCAAGATTCAAGATACAAGGGTTTCCTTGTATCTTGTCCCTTGTCCCTTGTCCCTTGTGTCTCAAACTCGTGAGCCGTAAGGCCTGAGCCCACTCAGCCCTTACCACTTACTCTCCAAGGAGCAACCCTATGGCCAAATTCCTCCGCATGACTGATCTCGACCTCAAGGGCAAGCGCGTCTTCATCCGCGCCGACCTGAACGTGCCCGTCAAGGAAGGCAAGGTCACCTCCGACGCCCGCATCACCGCCTCCATGCCTACCATCGAGCACGCCCTCAAGGCTGGCGCCAAGGTCATGGTCACCTCCCACCTGGGTCGCCCGACCGAAGGCGAGTGGACCCCCGAAGTCTCCCTGGCCCCGGTCGCCGAGGTCATGTCCGCCAAGCTGGGCAAGCCGGTGCGCCTGATCAAGGACTGGGTCGACGGCGGCTTCGACGTCGCCGAGGGCGAGGTCGTCCTGCTGGAAAACTGCCGGGTCAACAAGGGCGAGAAAAAGAACGTCGAAGACACCGCGAAGAAGTACGCCGCCCTGTGTGACGTCTTCGTCATGGACGCCTTCGGCACCGCCCACCGCGCCGAGGCCTCGACCTACGGTATCGCCCAGTTCGCCCCCACCGCCTGTGCCGGCAAGCTGGTTTCCGAGGAGCTGGAAGCCCTCGACAAGGCCCTGGCCAACCCGGCCCGGCCGATGGTCGCCATCGTCGGCGGCTCCAAGGTCTCGACCAAGCTGACCGTGCTGGAAGCCCTGTCCGAGAAGTGCGAGCAACTGGTGGTCGGCGGCGGTATCGCCAACACCTTCCTGGCCGCCACCGGCAAGAACGTCGGCAAGTCGCTCTGCGAGGCCGACCTGATCCCGACCGCCCAGGCCCTGATCACCAAGATGACCGCCCGTGGCGCCACCATCCCCATCGCCGTCGACGTGGTCTGCGGCAAGCAGTTCGACGCCAACGAGCCGGCCGTGGCCAAGGCCGCCGACCAGGTGGCCGACGACGACATGATCTTCGACATCGGTCCCAAGTCCGCCCAGGAACTGGTCGACATCATCATGAAGGCCGGCACCGTGGTGTGGAACGGTCCGGTCGGCGTGTTCGAATTCGACCAGTTCGGCGAAGGCACCAAGGCCATCGCCATGGCCATCGCCAACACCAAGGCCTTCACCCTGGCCGGCGGCGGCGACACCATTGCCGCCATCCAGAAATACGACATCTACGACAAGGTGTCCTACATCTCCACCGCCGGTGGTGCGTTCCTGGAATACCTCGAGGGCAAGGTACTGCCTGCCGTGGATATCCTGGAAAAACGGGCGGCCGGCTAATAGGTAGGAGCGCCGCTGGCGGCGCGATCCGCCTGATCGGCCCGCCAGCGGGCCTCCTACATGGAAATGAATATGCTACGTAGAACCAAAATCGTCGCCACCCTGGGCCCGGCCTGTTCCGATCCCAAGGTTCTGGACAAAATGATCGAGGCGGGCGTCGATGTGGTCCGCCTCAACTTCTCCCACGGCACGCCGGAAGAGCACATCCAGCGCGCCGAACTGGTCCGTTCCCTGGCCAAGACGCGCGGCCGCGCCATCGGCGTGCTGGTCGACCTGCAAGGCCCCAAGATCCGCATCGGCAAGTTCAAGGACGGCAAGATCACCCTGGCTGCGGGCGACCCCTTCATGCTCGACGTCGACTGCGAAATGGGCGACCAGACCCGGGTCGGCCTCGACTACAAGGACCTGGTCTATGATGTCTCGCGCGGTGCCACGCTGTTGCTTGACGACGGCCGCATCGAGATGTGGGTCGAGGAGGTCAAGGACGGCGTCATCACCTGCAAGGTGGTCCAGGGCGGCGTGCTGTCCAACAACAAGGGCATCAACCGCAAGGGCGGCGGCCTGTCCGCCTCCGCGTTGACCGACAAGGATATCGAGGACATCAAGACCGCCGCGTTGCTCAAGGCGGACTACCTGGCGGTGTCCTTCCCGCGCTCCGCCGCCGACGTGCAGCAGGCGCGCGAGATCCTGCAGGCCCACGGCGGCAAGGCCTGGATCGTATCCAAGATCGAACGCGCCGAGGCGATCGAGGCGCTCGACTCCATCCTGAACGCCTCCGACGCCATCATGGTGGCGCGCGGCGACCTCGGCGTGGAAGTCGGCGACGCCGCCGTGCCGGCCCTGCAGAAGCGCATGATCCGGATGGCGCGCGAGAAGAACAAGATCGCCATCACCGCCACCCAGATGATGGAGTCGATGATCTCCAGCCCGATCCCGACCCGCGCCGAGGTCTCCGACGTCGCCAACGCGGTGCTCGACGGCACCGACGCGGTGATGCTGTCGGCGGAAACCGCCGCCGGCCAGTACCCGGTCGAGGCGATCGCGGCGATGAACCGGGTCTGCGTCGAGGCCGAAAAAGAGATCGAGGCACCGCAGTTCGGCTTCAAGCATGGCGATATCCTGCGCGTCGACGAGGCCATCGCCAAATCGGCCGCCTTCACCGCCATGCACCTCAACGTCAAGGCCATCGCCGCCATGACCCAGTCCGGCTCGACCGCGCTCTGGATATCGCGCATCAGCACCCACGTGCCGATCTACGCCCTCACTCCCGAGGTGGAGACCCGGCGCAAGGTCACCCTGTACCGGGGCGTCTACCCGGTCAACTTCAAACCCTCCAGCCACGACCGCGACCAGCTCCTGGCCGAGGCGGAAGACGAACTCCGCCGCCGCGGCGCGGTGCGCAACGGCGACCTGATCCTGCTCACCATCGGCGAGCCCATCGGCCGCTCGGGGGGCACCAACACCATGAAGATCGTTCGTGTTGGCGAACGTAAAAAGTCTTAACCAAAAGGAGAGTCCAAGATGGCACTAATTTCCCTGCGTCAACTGCTCGATCACGCCGCCGAGCATGGCTATGGCCTGCCCGCCTTCAACGTCAACAACATGGAACAGGTCCAGGCCATCATGCAGGCCGCCGCCGCCACCGACAGCCCGGTCATCCTGCAAGGTTCCGCCGGTGCCCGCTCCTATGCCGGCGAGCCCTTCCTGCGCCACCTGATCCTGGCCGCCATCGAGATGTATCCGCAGATCCCGGTGTGCATGCACCAGGACCACGGCGCCTCCCCCGACGTCTGCTTCCGCTCCATCCAGTCCGGCTTCTCGTCGGTGATGATGGACGGCTCCCTGATGGCCGACGCCAAGACCCCGTCCAGCTACGAATACAACGTCAACACCACCGCCCACGTGGTCGAACTGGCCCATGCCTGCGGCGTCTCCGTCGAAGGCGAACTGGGCTGCCTGGGTTCCCTGGAAACCGGCAAGATGGGTGAGGAAGACGGCCACGGCGCCGAAGGCGTGCTCGACCATTCCGCCCTGCTGACCGACCCCAACGAGGCCGCCGACTTCGTCGCCAAGACCAAGGTCGACGCCCTGGCCATCGCCATCGGCACCAGCCACGGCGCCTACAAGTTCACCCAGAAGCCCACCGGCAAGGTGCTGCGCATCGACCGCGTCAAGGAAATCCACGAGCGCATCCCCAACGTCCACCTGGTCATGCACGGCTCCTCCTCGGTGCCGGAAGACTGGCTCGCCATCATCAACAGCTTCGGCGGCGACATGGGCCAGACCTACGGCGTGCCGGTGTCCGAGATCGTCGAAGGCATCAAGAACGGCGTCCGCAAGGTCAACATCGACACCGACCTGCGCATGGCCTCCACCGGCGCCATCCGCAAGCACCTGGCCGAGAACAAGGCCAACTTCGACCCGCGCAAGTTCTTCAAGGAAGCCACCAAGGCCATGAGCGGCATTTGTAAGGACCGCTACCAGGCCTTCGGTTCCGCCGGCATGGCCAGCAAGATCGGCAAGGTCTACAACTTGGACGAGATGCATCAGCGCTACGCCACCGGCGAGCTCGACCCCAAGGTCAACTGATCGATTCTTGAGTCAATCAGGAAGGGCGGCTTAGGCCGCCCTTTTTGTTTGGGGCGTGGGACAGGGAGGGCTACAGCGCCAATGTTGAGCTTGAGGGGCGCGGAGCCGCGCTTTCCGGCGGAGCGGAGCTCTCGAAGCGTTTGCTAGGTATTTTCAGTGAGCTTCTTTGGAGTGAAGGCCGGAAACAATACGCCTTCCTGTGTAATTAGTAATGCTGGCCACTCCACACTGCGCACGTAATAGATTTCTGCTTTGTAGTCACCTTCGGCTGGCTCCCAGCAATTCGGGGTAAATTCGAATTGCCATGCCTGTTGGGATTCATTTCGAACTGTTGCCACATAGTGATCGAATGCAGTTGGATCTCTTGTGATGGCTATAGATACACTGCCTTTAGAACGCCTTCCATTGTGAATGGCAGTAATGGCATTTCTCCAGTGAGGGGCGGCTTCTCTTGCTGCAATAGCACCGAGTCCAGCAAACGCGCCCGCCACGAAGAAAAATTCATACCTGCTTATCAAACCCAATGTGATGAGTACCAGCGTCAGCGCGAAAAGGCCCTTTGGTACCCATGCGAGCCATGCCGCTCGTCGAAGTCTCTCGATTTGTTGGTCTGGCGACAGGCCCATTGAAAGATGCCTAATATACTAGCTCAGGGGCGCGAAGCCGGCTTGCCGGCGGAGCGTCCCTCTGGAGCGGCGGGTTGGGCTGGAATTACCGATCGTCGAATTTCGACGACGCCGAAACAGTGGAGCCCCCAACTAGGATAGCCCCCCCTCGAACGACGCCGCGAGTGGGCGTGCAAACGTGAAAGAGATCGCGGCTTTTGTCACAAACAATCGCAATCACCAGTTCCCCGTTGAAGTTCGTGGTGTTTCCGACGACAGCATCGTATTTCTTACCATCATGTACCCAAGCTATTTGGTGATATAGGTTGTCGATTGACGGCAAGGAAAGGTGCTGTTTTATCGATTCCAGAACACGAAATGCTTGGTCATCGGTGTCAGCTTCTGGAACAAACAATTTCATAACACACCTCGATCATTATTTATCGTGAACTATTTTGGCACAGCCTTGCAAGGAAATGCCTCTGTTAATGCTCGTTCAATCAAGTCAGTCGCTCGGTGCTGCCACCACTCCGGGTGATTTTCCAGAAATTTATGTGCGATCGCCGCAGCTTGACTTGCTGGCACATTTCCGTAAATGCAGTGGGTCTTCCCATTTGTCGCATCCGCGATTCCTGCGACATATCCTCGTGCCATACTAATTGAAACTACGTCGGAGTCGGTCAGCATTTGCCGCAGGCTGTTTCCGTCTAAATAGATAGCGAGTCCAGGTTCGGCTTTGCACTCCGCGCCCACAATTAAAACAACTCCTGAGAAAAGCAACGGAAATATTACTTTCATCGAATTCTCCACTGTTAGGCTAATCGTAAAATATGGCGGCAGTTTCATAGGTGAAGTTTTGAAATACTTTCACGCTCGACACCGGCAGCTTGGCAAGCAAAGCCGACTATGGCGCCAACCTCTTTGCGACCAATGTTTGTAGCGACCCAATAACCAAGAACTTGCTCAGAGTGGGCTTGCGTCAAGTGCTCACTGTCTATGTAGAGAACGTCGCGGTGCTCTGCGATGTAACGACGAGTTTTGTGTTTGCTCTTCTGAAACTGCTCGTCATCAAGTTGGGCAAGTCTGCGCATGAAGTCAGGGCGCGTGGTTGCGAGAACCGTGAGTAACTGGGAAACAAACTCGTGGAGAGTCGTGGGTTTATACAGCTCATAAACTTCGTGGCTTGCGCTGATCTTACGGTGGATTGCGAAGCGCCGAGGCGGCCTGATTAAGCCGACATACACCCCAAGAATTCTTCCGTTAGTCATGCGCAACTCCTTTTTGACGCCCAACGTAAATTCGACATCAAGCCCTACCAACTGGATTAGGCAGCGCCTCATAATCCAATTGACAAGGCTTGACGCATAAGCTGGCGGGAGCTTCGTAACTTGTTGATCCCGTTGAGCTGGGACGCGCACAAACGGCACTTTCCAGACACAATCCCGGCCAATCGCCACATATTGCCGGTGGGAACATGGTCATCTGTGATGGCTCCCATTTTTATTTATGGAATCAATCCTAAACGCCGCATGTGCTGATGGCAACGCCAGCAATTTCCGTGCCTCGGCAAAGACCAACGCGGCGCACGACGGCAATGCACCCTGACAGTTGGCCATCAAGGCGATGTGTCACAAACCGTCTTTGCTTTATGCTTTCGCCCCTACACAAATCACGCTGCGAGGTAATCACGTAGGGCAGCTTCCATAGCCCGGTCCGACGTTGCCGCAAGACCATGACCCTGAAGACACCATCACATCGCATCCCGCTGTTCGTCGCGCTGCTCGCCGGCCATCTGTTGCTGGCCGGATGCGGCAAGGAAGAGACCGCCACGGTGCCGGCGGCCAAACCGGCCCTCACGGTCGAGACGGTGGCGCCAGCGAGCGCCGAGTGGCCGCTGACCCTGGCCGCCAACGGCGATATCGCCGCCTGGCAGGAGGCGGTGATCGGGGCCGAGGTGAGCGGCTATCGCCTGGCGGAAGTAAGGGTCAACGTCGGCGACCGGGTGAGGAAGGGCCAGGTGCTGGCGCGCATCGACAACGACACCGTGGCGGCGGAACTGGCGCAGACCCGCGCCGCCGTGGCCGAGGCCGAGGCGGCGGTGACCGAGGCGGCCGCCAATGCCGAGCGTGCCCGGCGCCTGCAGGAGGCGGGCTTCTACAGCAGCCAGACCGGCAGCCAGTTCATCACCGGCGAGCAGACCGCCCGTGCCCGCCTGGCGGCGGCCAGGGCGAAGGTGCGCGCCGACGAGATCCGGCTGGCGCAGACCCGGGTGGTGGCGCCGGACGACGGCATCGTCTCGGCCCGTGCCGCCACGGCCGGCTCGCTGACACAGCCGGGGCAGGAACTGTTCCGGCTGATCCGGGGCGGCCGCCTGGAGTGGCGCGCCAAGGTGGCCGAGGCGGACCTGGGCCGGATCGCGCCCGGCACCGTGGCCAGCCTGACCCTGCCCGGCGGCAGCGAACTGCGCGGCAAGGTACGGGCGGTGGCGCCCAGCGTCGATGCCGCCAGCCGCGACGGCCTGGTCTATGTCGACATCCCGACCGGCTCGGGCCAGGCGGCGCGGGCCGGGATGTTCGCGCGCGGGGTGTTCGAACTGGGGCGCGGGTCGGCGCTGACCTTGCCGCAGGCGGCGGTGGTGGTGCGCGACGGCTTCGCCTATGTCTACCGGCTGGAGGCGCTGGACCAGTCGGGCCTGGGCAAGGTGGCGCAGACCAAGGTGGAGCTGGGCCGGCGGCTGGGGGATCGGGTCGAGGTGGTCGCCGGGCTGAAGACGGATGCGCGGGTGGTGGCTACGGGTGCGGGCTTCCTGGCCGATGGCGATACCGTGCGGGTGGTGGCCGCCGCACCGGCCGGCGCGGTGGCCAAGTAACGCCCGGCAAGCCCACCCCGCCATGATCAACGTCTCCTCCTGGTCGATCCGCAACCCGACCCCGGCGATCCTGCTGTTCGCCATGCTGACCCTGTTCGGGGTGATGGCGTTCAAGGCCATGAAGATCCAGCAGTTCATGGACATCGACCTGCCCACGGTCACGGTCACCGCCAGCCTGCCGGGCGCGGCGCCGGCGCAGATGGAGACCGAGGTGGCGCGCAAGATCGAGAACTCGGTCGCCACCCTGCAGGCGGTCAAGCACATCTACACCAAGGTGCAGGACGGCGTCGCCACAGTGACGGTGGAATTCCGCCTGGAGAAGCCGCCGCAGGAGGCGGTGGACGACGTGCGCGACGCGGTATCGCGCATCCGCTCCGACCTGCCCGGCGACCTGCGCGACCCGGTCATCGCCAAGGTCAACCTGGCCGGCATGCCGATCCTGACCTACACCGTCGGCTCGACCCGGATGGACGACGAGGCGCTGTCCTGGTTCGTCGACAACACGGTGGCCAAGCGCCTGCTCAGCGTGCCGGGGGTCGGCGCGGTGTCGCGGGTGGGCGGCGTCAGCCGCGAGGTGCGGGTGGAACTGGACCCGGCCCGCCTGCTGGCCCTGAACGCCAGCGCCGCCGACATCTCGCGCCAGTTGCGCCAGAGCCAGCAGGAGGCCTCGGGCGGGCGGGCCGACGTCGGCGGCGCCGAGCAGTCGGTGCGCACCCTGGCGACGGTCGCTTCGGCCGAGGAACTGGCGCGCATGGAGATCACCCTGTCGGACGGCCGCCGCCTCCGCCTCGACCAAGTGGCGACCGTCTCCGACACCGTGGCGGAACGGCGCTCGGCCGCGCTGCTGAACGGCCGGCCGGTGGTCGGCTTCGAGATCGCCCGCAGCCGGGGCGCCAGCGAGACCGCCGTGGCCGAGGGCGTGCGCGCCGAACTGGAACGGCTCAAGGCCGATCAGCCGGACATCGCCATCACCGAGGCGTTCAACTTCGTCGACCCGGTGGTGGAGAACTACGAGGGTTCGATGGCCCTGCTGATCGAGGGCGCCGCCCTGGCCGTGCTGGTGGTCTGGCTGTTCCTGCGCGACTGGCGCGCCACCCTGGTCTCGGCCACCGCCCTGCCGCTATCGATCCTGCCGGCCTTCGCGGCCATGCACCTGCTCGACTTCAGCCTCAACGTGGTGACCCTGCTCAGCCTGTCGCTGGTGGTCGGCATCCTGGTCGACGACGCCATCGTCGAGATCGAGAACATCATGCGCCACCTGCGCATGGGCAAGACGCCCTACCAGGCCGCCATGGAGGCGGCCGACGAGATCGGCCTGG
>Ga0265297_10009625_pt1 | contig 12386 bp, 10 predicted proteins | sample Munlanlwell13791_FD_192502 | JGI IMG/M metagenome (GOLD analysis project Ga0265297, IMG submission 192502) | Leachate microbial communities from a municipal landfill in Southern Ontario, Canada - Leachate well 137-91 | ecosystem: Engineered > Solid waste > Landfill > Unclassified | place...
GTAGGTCCTGAAAGTCCATATTGACGGCCCTGTTCGGCACCTCGATGTCGGCTCAGCGCATCCTGGGGCTGGAGAAGGTCCCAAGGGTTTGGCTGTTCGCCAATTAAAGCGTTACGCGAGCTGGGTTCAGACCGTCGTGAGACAGGTCGGTCTCTATCTGCCGTAGGCGTAGAGTCTTGAGGAGAGTCATTCCTAGTACGAGAGGACCGGAATGAACCAACCTCTGGTGTACCAGTTGTTCTGCCAAGAGCATTGCTGGGTAGCTAAGTTGGGACGGGATAAGCGCTGAAAGCATATAAGCGCGAAACCCCCTCCAAGATGAGAACTCAAGACCTTCCGCTTAATAATTTTTCGTAGCGAAATAAAATAATTTTGAGCGAAAGTTTTCAAGAATGAAGAGGTTTATCTTTTTATTGATAAGCCGATGAATTTTTGAAAACTTGCAGCCAAAATTATAAATTGTAGCAGAAAAGATTATTAAGCGGAGGGTCTGATGATTTCCCGAAGATGACGGGATTGATAGGCTCCAGGTGTAAGCTCAGTAATGAGTTCAGCCGGGGAGTACTAATAAATCATTTAATTATTTAGCGTAAGGATAGATACAGATTTTATGTATTTTTAAAATTATTTAAGCGTTAATATCTACGCGAGAACAATGATATTTTTTAACACGCCAAACCCACGACCTGCCCGAATTAAAAAATATCATTGTTCTCGCTCTATATTATTGTAATATTGTAATTGAATACAAAGGTGGCGACTATGCTGGAGTTGTCCCACCCGATCCCATTTCGAACTCGGAAGTGAAATACTCTAAGGCCGATGGTAGTGCTTATGTGCGAGAGTAGGTAGTTGCCACCCTTGTATTCAAAACAAAGAAATCCCGTTTAACGGGGTTTTTTGTTTTAAAATTTGCATAAAATAAAAGCGCGGAGTAAAATAACTTAATTAAAATATAAGTTGGATATGAATGTCTTTTTAACCAAACGCAACGCAATGTTGCCTAAAATTTTGATTAAGGTTATTGTTTTTTTGATGTTTATTGGATTTTTAGTTTTATTCCAAGAGCAATTTAAAAACTTTTTTTATTCTATTTCAGAACCACTGCAAAAAACATTTTGGAAAGCAGGAAATAGCGCCTCTAATTTTTTAGGTTCTGTTTTTTATTTGAACGATATTATTGAAGAGAATGAAGAGTTGACTATAAAGAACAGAGAATTATTAGAGGAAGTGGCTGTCTTACAGCAAACGAAAATAGAGAATCAGGCATTAAAAGATATTATTGGCAACGGTCAAGATAGTCAAAACAAGGAATATAAATTAATTTTGGCGGAAACTATAGGGATAGATGGCTGTCAGGGTTATCTCCTGATTAATCGGGGATCGGATAACGGCATTTTAGAAAATATGCCAGTGATAAATGCGCAGAAAGTTCTTGTCGGTAAAATTTTTGAAGTTTATAAAAACTTTTCAAAAGTAATGCTAATTTCTAATAAAAATAGTGTTTTAGATATAAAAATACAAAAAGACGACACACTTTCTTTTCCAATTTATGGAGTCGTAAGAGGAGACAGCAATTTAATAGCTTTTTTGGACTTAATTCCGATAGATTCTGAAATTAAAAATAATGACATATTAATAACATCTTCGTTAGACGGTACTTTTCCGAAAGATATTTTAGTAGGAAAAATAACAGAGGTTAATAAAGATGATTTAAAACCGTTTCAAACAGCAAAAATTCAATTGTTTTTTAATTTAAATCAAGCCAATAAATTATTTATCATAAGCGACTATAAGTTGAAATAATACAATGGCAATTTGGCTCAAATTTTTAATCTTATTTTTACTGTTTGGTTTTTTGGGATTATCGCAGGGGAGTTTTTTGCCTCATTTTAGCATAATGGGCACTACTGTAAATTTAATTTTTATTATCTTTTTTTTAGCAGTTTTTTTTGAAGAGCCGCAAAAATATACCCAAGGATTATTTTCAGCGGTAATTGCCGGCTTTTTTTTAAGCGTATTTTCTTTTTCTTTTTTTGAAAAAATCATTGGCTGTCTGATAGTTATTGTTTTCGCGATAAAATATATACTTTTTTTATTAAGAAAAAAAAGGGATAAGTATCCGATTGTTTATTTCGCGCCCTTATTCCTTTTATCTTATATTTTTTTTAATTTACTTATAACGCCGACCTGTCCAAATTTTGTTTTTTTGATCGGCGCTGTTTATAATTTAGTAATTGCCGTATTTTGTTTTTATCTTTGCAAAAAATTTTTAATTAAATTATATGGGTTTTAAAAATAAATATAAAATAAAAAACTCATACGGAAACATAGAAACCCATGAAGTTTTTTTGGATAATTTGGCCAAGAAAAAAGAAGATGAGCTTGGTCTTTCAGAAAAAAAACTGGAAGTACTTTTGAAAGAAAAAATAATATATTCGCTTTTTATTATTTTTTTGTTGTTGTCTTCTGTTCTTTTTGTAAAGATATTTTACTTACAGGCAGTTTATGGCGAAAAACTTTATAATTCAGCTCAAAATAATAAAGGAAGAATCAGTTTGATAAGGCCGGAGCGAGGGATAATTTATGACAGGAACTTAAAAAAACTTGTCTCAAATTCACCGGTTTTTGATTTGGTTTGCGATAGGAGGAATTTTACTTCTTCTGTTCCGGGCGTGACTGAAAAAATTAGAGAACTCGCCCTTATCGTAGGCAAAGAACCACAAGATTTAAAAAGAGAGATAGAAGAATCAACTGAATCGCAAGTTTTAATCTCTCAAAAAATATCACATGAAAATTTGTTAGTTTTAGAGACAAAAATAAATGATTTTACTGGTTGTAGAATAGAAAAAAATACAGTGAGAGATTATTTGTTTATTGATTCACTTTCCCATATTTTAGGATATACCGGCAGAATAAATCAAGAAGAGCTTAACCGAGTAAACGACTATGCGGTTAATGATTATATTGGAAAAGAGGGGATAGAAAAATCTTATGAAGAATTTTTGCGCGGAGTTCCAGGAAAATTGAAAGAAGAAAAAAACGCCGTAGGCATAAAGATAGAATCCGGAGATAAGATATTATCAGAGCCAGTATCTGGAAAGAATTTAATTTTATCTATTGACGCAGAATTTCAAGATAAAATTTACGATGAACTCAAAAAAGGTGTTGAAAAAGTAGGCGCAAAAAAGGGAGCTGTTATTGCTATGGATCCTAGAAATGGGCAAATTTTAGCATTAATTTCTTATCCATCTTATGATAATAATCTTTTTTCAAAAGGAATATCGTATGATGATTTTAATATAATTAGGAATAATCCGGACAATCCTTTATTAAATAGGGCGATAGCAGCTCAATATCCAACTGGTTCTACTATAAAACCGTTTATAGCATTAGGGGCTTTACAGGAGAAAATAATTTCTCCGGATAAAAAAATAAACGACAAGGGATACATTGAAATTCGTAGCCAGTATAATCCTAGTGTAATTTGGAGATATACCGGCGTAAAACCACATGGTTGGGTGGACATGAGAGAAGCAATCGCTGTCTCTTCTAACATTTATTTTTATACAGTTGGTGGCGGTTATGGCGACCAACAGGGCTTGGGGCCGACGGGAATTAAAAAATATTTAGAGCTTTTCGGATGGGGTGAGAAAAACAGAATTGATATTTCAGGAGAATTCAGCGGATTTATTCCTACTCCAGATTGGAAGAAACAAAAAATAAAAGAACCGTGGTGGGACGGCGATACATATAATCTTTCTATAGGACAAAGTTATCTTAAAGTTACTCCCTTGCAAGTTGCTACTGCCTATAGTTCAATCGCTAATGGTGGCACATTATATAAGCCCCAAATAGTTCAAAAAGTTGTTGATGGTCCGGAATTTGAACCGGAGGTTATAAGAAGTAATTTTATTGATGAACAAAATTTGCAAGTTGTAAGAGAAGGAATGAGAGATGCTGTACTTTACGGTTCGTCAGTATCATTAAATAGTTTGCCGGTAAAAGTAGCTTCAAAAACAGGAACTGCAGAGACCTCACGCAAAGGTTATTTTAATGCGTGGGTTTCTGCTTTCGCGCCATATGAGAATCCGGAAATAGTTTTAGTAACTGTGGTTGAAGATGTTCAAAGCTTATCTACTACAACTTTACCGATTGCTAAAGAGATTTTAAATTGGTATTTTACTCGTTAACTTTCAATTTTTGATTAGTTTTGTTATTATAATCTATTAAATTAAATCCTTAAAATATGGTAAATAAATTTGAAGGATACACAGGAAAAATAGCGGAAAGCGAGGTCTTAGGAGAGACAGCCACTGAACAAAAAGAGAAAGAACAGGAATTTTATGGCGAATATATTACCTTTGAACAAGCGGTTGATTTAGTAAAAGATAATAAATACCAGCCATTTAAAGATCCGACCAATCCGCATGAAAAACCTTTCCCGCATGATGTGCATGCCACACTTATTGAAGAACTTTCTCTTGATAGTTATGAACAATTAAGATTTTATACGGCAGTTGGATCTTATCTTGATAAAAAACACGGAATAGACGCTTTTTTTGAATTGGACTTAGGCGAAGGTGAATCGGTAAGAGCTACATTAGATATGACTCAAAATCCCAATAAACATGATTATAAGGCAGATGTTGTTTTCCATTGGCCAAATGAAGGGATAGACCGTAAAGATCCGGAAGACCGGGTCATTTGGCGAGATAAAGTAAATGAGGTCTCAAAAGAATTAAAAGATGTATTGGAAACAGAAGCTAGATTAAAAGGAGAAAATATTCGTTCTTTAAGCGATGAAGAAATTAAAAAATCCTATGAAGTGGCTAAGAAAAAAAATCGCCATCGCCAATATGGAATAAGCATTCCGATATTTAAGAAAAATAGAAATTTACGACATCATCATGGCCATAAAACTTAAAAATCCTCCAAATTCTTTAGGGCAGACAAAGCAAGAAATTTTAGGACAAGTTAGCCAGCCGGAAATAAAAGGGATTTTTGATATAGATGTCGAAAAATTAAAAGATCCTTTATATTACGAAGGGTCAGTTGTTCGTTGTTTTTGTTTCGGTTGCGGGACTGCAACCGAATTGATCTCGGAAGCGGCAAATTATCTAGCTGGTTTGGCCGAAACAGATCCGCCATTATCTTGGGATGGATTTTATTTTGTTTCAGAATAATGTATAGTTTGCGGTAGGGATTATAGGAAAGTCATTTTGAAAAAAATTCCGCAATAAAAATTATTAATATATAAAATAATCAATTATTGGTTATAAAATTATGCCCACAATAGACGAATTAAGAAAAACTCGTTTAGAAAAATTAAAAAAGCTGGAGCACAGCGGGATTTTAGCATATCCGGCTCAAACAAAAAGAACTCATACGATCGCCGAGGCCTTAGAAGATTTTTCTAAATTAGCAAAGGCAAAAAAACAAATTGTTTTAGCAGGAAGGATAATGGCTCAAAGGGGTCATGGCGGAGCCACCTTTTTAGATATCTTTGACGGAAGTTGTAGGACTCCCGATGTCGCTCAAATTACTCAGAATAAAATACAGGCATTGTTGAAATCAGATAAAGTGGGGGAGAAGGGCTATCAATTTTTTCTTGATGTTTTTGATATTGCTGATTTTGTAGAAATAAAAGGAACACTTTTTACCACTCAAAGAGGGGAGAAAACAATTGAAGTAAATGATTATAAAATGCTTTCCAAAGCGCTTTTGCCATTACCTGAAAAATGGTGCGGGCTTAGCGATGTGGAAGAGTGTTTGAGAAAAAGATATTTGGACATTATGTTTAATCCGGAAGTCAAAGATATGATTCAAAAAAGAACAGTATTTTGGGCTTCTATGAGAGAGTTTTTAATTAAAAAAGGATTTTTGGAAGTTGAAACCCCTGTTTTAGAGACAGTCCCGGGAGGAGCTGACGCCAGGCCTTTTGTTACCCATCACAATGCTTTGGATATGGATGTCTATTTAAGAATTTCAATGGGTGAATTATGGCAAAAAAAATTAATGGTAGCCGGTTTTCAAAAAACATTTGAAATTGGTAGACAGTTTAGGAATGAGGGAATGGATTCAGAACATTTGCAGGATTACACACAAATGGAGTTTTATTGGGCTTACGCTGATTGTGAACAGGGGATGAAATTAGTTGAAGAAATGTATAAATATATTGCCAAAAAAACCTTTGGAAAATTAAAATTTAAAATTCGCGGTTTTAATATTGATTTTGGTAAAAAATGGGAAAAATACGATTATGTTTCAACAATAAGTAAATATACAAAAGTAAATATTTTAGAGGCGTCATTACAGGAAATGGAAAAGGCCTTGCAAGAATTAAAAATTAATTATGATAAAAAAGGATTTAATAGGGCAAGAGCCATGGATAATTTATGGAAATTTTGTCGAAAAAAAATTGGCGGACCCGGTTTTTTAATAAATACTCCCATTGAGGTTTCGCCTTTGGCAAAGAGAAGCGAAAAAAATAATAATACAGCAATGCGTTTTCAGGTAATTTTAGCCGGGTCGGAGAACGGTAACGGCTATTCAGAGCTTAATGACCCGGTTGACCAGGCAAAAAGATTTGCAGAACAGCAAAAATTAAGAGACGCTGGTGATCAAGAAGCGCAAAGATGTGATATAGATTTTATTGAGGCATTGGAACACGGAATGCCTCCGACTTGCGGATTCGGGGTCTCAGAACGGCTTTTTTCTTTTTTAATGGACAAACCAAGCCGCGAATGTCAAATTTTTCCGCTTATGAAACCCAAGTAATAAAAATCAAATAAAATTGCGTAAAAAAAGAGAGCGGTCGTGTAGAACACGCCGCTCTTTTTTCACTTGAGTGAAAATGCGCAGAATCACGGATTTGTGTTTTCTTGTTCGGGCGGATTTGGAGTTTTTTGGACTGAATGTAGGGTGTTGTCATTGGAAATTTTGACAAACTCTGCATCATCCGACGCCGTTGCATTGACAGCGTAAACTTGTCCCTTACCATTTTCAAGAATCACAACATATCCTTGAGATGTCTGAACCTTGCCGTCCAATTTATAAATGGGAGATTTGTCCAGCAGTCCTATCGGACAAATTTCGCCTACACCGGAACCGTAAAGGCAGATTCCTCCGATTAAAAACAAGAAGCCGACGAAGGTAAAAACAGCAAAAACTGGTCCTGCTTCGTCCTTGTTAGGGTTGCTTGTTACTACTAAAATAGCAGTTGTAAACCCAAGCACTAAAAGCACAATTCCAAATACCATTTTCCCGTCTCCTTAAAATAGAAAGAGCTACTATGGACTAAAACCATTTTAGTCATATAATTTATAATATCATAATAAGTATTATGTGTCAAGGGGTTGAGGTTGAATCTATATTCTGATAAAATTAAACAATTATCTAAATTTAAAAATATGATTGATATAAATTTTATTAGAGAAAATTCAGAGAAGGTGAAAGAGGCCTGTGAAAAAAAGCAGGTTAAAGTTGATGTGGATAAAATTTTGGAATTAGACAAGAAAAAAAGGGAATTAATGACAAAGATGGAAGCATTACGCTCAGAGCAGAATAAAATAAGCAGGGGCGAGCATAATGATGCGAATATAAGTAAGGCGAAAGAGTTAAAAAATCAATTTAAGGAATTAGAGCCGGAATTAAAAAAAACCGAAGAAGAATTACAGAATTTATTAGTTTTATTGCCCAATATTCCTTTTGACGATGTGCCGGTCGGAAAGGATGATTCGGAGAATGTTATTGTGCGACAAGTTGGTCAGCCCTCGCTAAAGCTACGGCATGGCGAAGTAAAAAACTATATGCAATTAGGAGAGGCGCTTGACTTGATAGACACAGAAAGGGCTGGTAAGGTTTCGGGCTCAAGGTTTGGATATTTAAAAAATGAATTAGCATTGCTTGAATTTGCCATCGTGGGTTTTGTTATGGAAAATGTTAGAAAACAAGGATTTATTCCTGTAATTCCTCCAGTGCTTTTAAAAGATGAGATAGCCAGGGGAACGGGATACTTTGAAGCAATAGATGAAAAAGAGGCCTATTACTTTCCTGAAGATAAAATATATTTAGCTGGTACATCAGAACAACCTCTTGTGGCGATGCACGCAAGTGAAATTTTAGAAGAAAAGGACTTGCCCTTACGATACATCGGATTTTCAACTTGTTTCCGTAGAGAAGCCGGCTCTTATGGTAAAGATACAAAAGGGATTTTAAGAGTTCATCAGTTTGATAAGTTGGAAATGGTTGTTTTTTCTAAACCAGATGACTCTATAAAAGAACATCAACTTCTTTTATCGTTAGAAGAAAGAATGATGAAGCAATTGGGCTTGCCTTATCAGTTGGTTAATATTTGTACTGGTGATTTGGGTAGACCGGCGGCGGCAAAATATGATATTGAGACATGGTTGCCTTCAGAACAGAAATATAGAGAAACCCACTCAACTTCAAATTGTACGGATTTTCAGGCTAGACGACTTAATATTAGATATCGTGATAAGTCGGGTAAAATAAATTTTGTACACACTTTAAACGGAACTGCTTTTGCCATAGGAAGAATTTTAATAATGATAATTGAAAATTATCAGCAGAAAGACGGGAGTATCAAGGTGCCGAGGGCTTTGCAAAAGTATTGTGGATTTAAAATAATTAAATAGCGCTCGATAATCAATTTTTTTTCGCGGAAAGTCACTTCGTGTACTTAAAGCTTCAAAAAATTTATTATCTCGCTTCTTAAAAAAGTCAGTTTAATTTGCGCTCGGCAATTAATTTTTTCCGCGGAAAGTCACTTCGTATACTTAAAGTTTTGAAAAATTTAATTTATTGCCTCGCTTATACATAACAAAAGTGGAAATAATAATAAACGGAATAAAAACAAATTATCAAGTTTTTGGAGAGGGCCCGTCCCCCACTAATTTTGGATTAAAAGAGAACAAAAATGTAAAATCAGTAACTGGTTCAAAATTAGTGGGGGATAAACCTTTTTTGATTTTGCATGGCTGGGGATCTAATTCAGAAAGATGGCAAGAAGTGGGGGAATTTTTAGCAGAAAAAGGTCTAAAAGTAATTATTCCTGATATGCCTGGTTTTGGAAAAAGTGATATTCCGGAAACGCCATGGAATTTTAATAATTATGTAAGTTGGGCTGAAAAATTTGCTGAAAATTTAAATTTAGAAAATTTTTGTTTGCTCGGTCATTCTTTCGGCGGAGCAATAGCGGTAAAAATTACTGTAAACACTCCTCAAAAAATAAGCAAATTATTTTTAGTGTCTTCGGCTTGTATAAGAAAAAGAACAGGGCTGAAAAATATTTTAGCCAAGTTATCAAAAATTGTAAAAATTTTTTCATTTTTGCCCTATTACTTATTATTTAGAAAGGCCTTTTATAAATTTGTTATCCGCAAAAGCGATTACATTTATACAGAAGGAGTAATGAAAGAGACCTATTTAAAGGCAATATCAGAGGACTTGTCGCATTATTTATCTTTTATTAAGTCGCCTTCTGTTATTATTTGGGGAGACAAAGATGAGTCAACGCCAATAGAAAATGCTTATTTTATAAATAAAAAAATAAAAAATTCAAAATTAGTGATTATATCCGGGGCTGGCCATAATTTAAACAGAAAGTCGCCCCATATTTTAGCCGAAAAAATAATTGAGAATTTGAGTCCCGAAAAGCGGGACAAAAACCCTGCCCTCTATGCCAAATATATGGGCAAGTAAAAAATTATGTTTTTAATTTTAAGCGCACTTTGGTTTATCAGGACCTCAAAATACATTCTTTTTTGGTTGTATTTGTGGCAGTTGAAAGAATATCACTTCGGCCGTTTTTGGGCTCACTTTAAAACAGAAAAAGGTGAAAGGTTAGTTTTAAATCCTTTACAAAATTTTAAGATATTATTAGCGATATTATTTCTTCTTGACAGCGTTGTTTTTGTATGGATTTTATCGTTAGTTTATTTTATGGAAGCATTTTTATTTTTTAGAGCAATTGTAAACAAGAGAGCCAAAAAGCCGAAACTAACGAAAAAGATAATTTTTTTGCTTTTATTTTCTTTTCTATTAATCGCTTTGTTTCCGATAACTTTATTCATGTCTTCGCAGGAGATTATCCGCTTTTCTTTGTGCCTTTTGGCCTTTGATGTTTTAACTCCATTTATAGTGTCTATAATTATTTTAATGTTTCAGCCCCTATCTGTGCTGATAAGGAACAATATTATAAGGAAAGCAAAGAAAAAAATTAAAACATTGAAATCAATTACTGGACGGCCTATTGTTATAGGTATTACTGGAAGCTATGGGAAAACATCAACTAAAGAATTTTTATCTGCGATTCTCTCGTATAAATTTAAAGTTCTAAAGACAAAAGAACATCAAAATTCTGAAATTGGAATTGCGAAATGCATATTGAACGGACTGAATAAGGAGCATGAAGTTTTTGTTGTAGAGATGGGCTCATATAACAAAGGTGGGATTAAATTGCTGTCCGATATTGTAAAGCCAAAAATTGGTATTGTTACGGGCGTCAATGAACAACACTTAGCGCTTTTCGGGTCTTTAGATAATTTGCTTTCAGCTGAAGGGGGAGGGGAATTGGCAGGGGCCTTACCTAAAGACGGTCTTTTAATTTTAAATGGCGACAATAAGCACTGCCTAAATCTTTATAAAAAAACAGATTTAAATAAAAAGGTCTATACACTCCAAAAAGACAGAATAAATTCAGATATATGGGCTGATGAAATTTCTGTTAATAAAAATAGCGTTTCTTTTGCGGTTTTAACTAAAGAAAAAGAAATGGTGTCTTTTAGTATTAATGTTATCGGAAAACAAAATATCCAAAATATTTTAGCAGCTATTTTAACAGCAAGGGAATTGGGTATGACTTTTGATGAAATAACAAGGGCAACAAAGAATATTAGAAAAGAACAGTCCGGATTGTTATTAAAAGAAGGGAAACATGGAATTAATATAATCGATTCTTCGTATTCTTCCAATCCGGATGGAGTTATCGCTGATTTAGAATATTTAAGTATTTTTCCCAAGAAAAAAGTGATAATTATGCCATGTTTAATTGAATTAGGCGTAAAATCAGCGGAGATTCATCAAAAAATAGGCAAAAAGATAGGAGAAGTATGCGACTTGGCGATAATTACAACAAAAGAAATGTTTAAAGAAATAAAAAAAGGAGCTGTTGAAGCCGGCATGAAAGAAAAGAATATTATATTTTGTGATAATTCAGAAGAGATATTAACAAGAATATCAATTTTTTGCGCCAAAGGAGATGCTGTTTTAATAGAGGGCAGGGTATCTAAAAAAGTAATTTCAAAACTTTCTAATGTTTAAACCAATTTCTATTTCTTTATCTCCAAATGTGGAAAAAGACGATGTAAAACTCGCCTTGAATTTGATTATACGGCCGTGGTTGTGGCAAACGGGTGACAAGCAGAAAGTATCAAGTATCAAACAGCTTGAGGCAGAATTTAAAAAATATTTAGGAGTGAAATATGCAATTTCTTTTAATAGCGGAAGGTCTGCTTTATATGCTATTCTAAAATGTTTTAATTTAGACAAAAAAAGCGAAGTTTTGTTACAGGCATTTACTTGCAATGCATCTATAAATCCTGTTTTATGGAATAATTTAAAACCAATTTATGTTGATTGCAATAAAGACGATTTTAATATTAATATTAACGACTTAAAGGTAAAAATAGAGAAAAATCCTAACACGAAAATTTTGATAATTCAACATACTTTTGGTTTACCGGCTAACATGGAAGAGGTAAATCTTATTGTGCGACAATACGGACTCACCTTGATTGAGGATTGTGCCCATGCTTTGGGAGCTGAATATAAAGGGAAAAAGGCAGGAACATTTGGCAAAGCATCTTTTTTTAGCTTTTCAAGAGATAAAGTGATTTCTTCGGTTTATGGAGGAATGGCCACTACAAACGATGATAAAATTGGAGAAACCCTTCGACAAATTCAGGGCAAAATGGGTTTTCCAAGACAATCTTGGATTTTTCAACAACTTTTACATCCTATTTTATTAAATTATATTATTCTGCCAATTTATAATTTTTTGGATTTAGGTAAAATATTTTTGGTTTTATCTCAGTGGTTTCATATTCTGTCAAAAGCAGTACACTGGAAAGAAAAAAGAGGAGGCAAGCCAGATTATTTTCCTAAGGCCTTGCCTAATGCTTTGGCTATATTGGCTTTAAATCAATTTTCAAAATTAGATAAGTTTTATCAGCATAGAAAAAAAATAAGCGAATTTTATTATAAAGAATTAAAAGAAAGCGATTTTTTCGTTTCCAATAGTTTATTGCCAAACTCTAATATCAAACATAGTTTTTTGAGATTTACAATAAAACACCCTGATG
>Ga0265297_10009626_pt1 | contig 12385 bp, 9 predicted proteins | sample Munlanlwell13791_FD_192502 | JGI IMG/M metagenome (GOLD analysis project Ga0265297, IMG submission 192502) | Leachate microbial communities from a municipal landfill in Southern Ontario, Canada - Leachate well 137-91 | ecosystem: Engineered > Solid waste > Landfill > Unclassified | place...
GGCCGACCTAAGCCGCCGGCTGGGCACGATCGTCACTAACGCCCCGATCCACATTGATTTCGAACACAGCCGCCGCTCTCCGATCGATTGGGAAAAGATCCTGCCGGTCTTCAAGAAGTTCGAATTCGGCAGCCTCTATAAAAAGTACAGCCAGGGGCTCATTAATTACCAACCGGAAAAAGTTATCGAGCGGAAACGAGAAGAGATCGCCAAACTGAATTTCACCTGCGTTAAGGACGAAGCCGCGCTCGACCAAATGATCAAAGTTTTAAGCCGGGCCGAAGCCTTCGCTTTTGACGTCGAAACGACCAGCCTGAACACTTTCGAAGCGGAGCTGGTCGGGATCTCCTTCTCCTGCGAAAGTAAAAGCGCCTACTACGTCCCGCTCCAACACAAAAACCAAACCCAACTGCCGCTGGGGCCGACCCTGGAAAAGCTAAAATCACTTTTTTCGTCAGCAGCGTTAAAGATCGGCCATAATTTGAAATACGACATCGAGGTCATGAACAACCACGGGATAGAAGTCGCCAATCCCCTCTTTGATACCATGGTCGCCGCTTATTTGATCGATCCGACCAGCGGCAAGTACGGGCTAAAAGCTTTGGCCAAACAATTCCTTGGCCGGGAGATGATCGAACTGTTGGAATTGATCGGCAAAGATGCCGGGAGTTTCAACGACGTCCCGCTCGATCTGGCGACCGATTACGCCGCCAGCGACGCGGAAGCGACCTTCGGCCTCTACGAGATCTTCAAGCTTGCCCTTAAGGGACAGAGGCTGGAAAGCTTATTTAATGACGTGGAAATGCCCCTCCTCGCCATCCTGATCGAAATGGAAGAAACCGGGGTCAAAGTCGATACCGAGCTTTTAGCCGAACAAGGGAAAGAGATCGAGCTTGAGCTAAAAGATCTGGAACGGCATATCCACGCCATCGCCGGGGAAGTCTTTAACATTAACTCCACCAAACAGCTGGCGCAGATCCTCTTCACCAAGCTAATGCTCCCGGTGATCAAGAAAGGAAAGACCGGCCCTTCGACCGACTTCGAGGTTTTAGAAGAGCTAGCGGCCCGGAAGTTCGAGATCGCCGAGAAATTGATCGACTACCGCCAGCTGACCAAGTTAAAAAATACTTACATCGACGTCCTGCCAACCCTGATCAACGCCAAGACCGGCCGGATCCACAGCTCCTTTAACCAGACGATCACCGCCACCGGCCGGCTCTCCAGCTCCGAACCTAACCTTCAAAACATCCCGGCCCGCGGCGACTGGGGGAAACGGCTTCGCTCCGTCTTCGTCCCGGAAAAACCAGACCAGCTGATCCTGGCGGCCGATTATTCCCAGATCGAACTGCGGGTCCTCGCCCACTTAAGCTCCGACCCCGTCCTGCTGGAAGCGTTCAACCAGGAGACCGACATCCACCAGCGGACCGCCGACGAGCTCGGCATCTCCCGCTCCGACGCCAAAACGGTCAACTTCGGCATCATTTACGGCATCTCCGATTTTGGGCTGGCGAAACAGCTGAAGATCAAAAGAACGGATGCAGCCGGGATCATTGAACGTTACTTTGCCCGCCACCAGGGGGTCAAAGCTTTTATCGACCGAACGATCAAAGAGGCACGGGAAAACGGTTACGTCACAACCATGCTGGGGCGTAAACGCCCCGTCCCCGACATTAACAGCCCCAACGCCGGTCTCCGCTCGGCAACGGAACGAATGGCGATCAACACCCCGGTCCAGGGGAGCGCGGCTGATATGATCAAACTGGCGATGGTCAAAGTAAATGAAAAATTAAAAATGCAAAATGTAAAATGCCGCCTGATCATGCAAGTTCACGACGAATTGGTCTTTGAATGCGCTAAAGATGAAGAGCAAAAAGTCGTTCAGATCGTGACGCAAGAAATGGAGAACGCGGTCAAACTGAACGTACCGGTGAAGGTGGATGTCGGAACTGGTAAGAATTGGGCGGAAGCGAAAAGTTAGAGCGGGAGTTTTTTACCGGTCAATAACTCTTGAAAATAGTGGACGCTGACCTTAATTTCATCTGGATTACTAGTAATTCTGGTTACCTTAGTCCGGCGAATGACCTCTTCAACCTGCACTTGCTGAACTTTTTTTAAGGCTTCATCTCCGGCACATCGGAGATTGAGCTGAATGATCGCCATCGGTTCGCCACTCTCTTGGTCATCGTACCGATGAAAATAACCAAGCGAGATATCGTAATTAAGGGTCCGCAGCGGTCCGGCAATGCTGTCGAGCAGGCCAACCCGATCCCTGGCAATGATCAGGAAAGGCTGATCGATCTCTTTATCTTTCCCCTGCCGAACATCGTTTTCATATCGGTCGATAAATACCCGGAATAATTCCCCCACCCCGCGCATTCCCTGACCGACCTGAATGATGAACTCTTCCGGCCCTTTAAAGCCATGTTCAGCAAGAAAAAAGCGAAAGTATTTGGAAAACAGCATTTCATAAGAAAAATAATGTTCGGCCAGTTTTTCGCTAAGGTACTCCGACGCCACTTTGCGCTGCGTTTCCTCATCAAGGCCCGAGAAGTGGGTCCGGAGCATTTTAATCGCCATCGGGGTCCTGACCCAATCAAGCCAGATCCGTTTCGACTGGGCAGTCCGCCAGCAATTAACAAAAACCTCGTCCCCATCTTCCAGGATCCTCGACAGCTGGCCGGTATTACCGTTAACGGTCGCGTTCACGGCGTTTAAGGCTTTTTCTCCGAGACGATGGAAAGCAAAATCAAGAGCGCAAGCCCCTCGCGGCATGGCATAAGGCTTATTGGTCCGCTTGGTCAAGACGGTGATCTGCAAACTTTCCGCGGCCAGAGCGTCAAATAAGCCGCCCTCATCGAAGTGTTCGACCTGGAGAGTTCGTTGGAGTGAGTTAAGCCAGCTCAACCGCATTTTGTGCCAATCCGGATTACGGTCAACCTGGGCCAGCACGCCACGATGGTATTCCTCGTTCATCCGGCTGTCGCGGATCTGGATCAGCAGGCGGCCATAATCCGGGACCTGAACATAGGTATGTAAAAAACGGTGGCCATTCGACATCGGCCGCTGGAGATGGTCTTCGATCCGCTGGTTTTGCGCGGGCGGAAAAATACCCTGGTGGATCATCCCCATCGCCAGATAACAATTGGAAACGGGCCGGCCATCTGATGTCGTAAAATCAGAGAACCAGGCCTCTTCAGGGACAACCAGATTGACCCGCCAAAAATCATCGGGCGCGATATCAGTCAGCTGTTTTCCCCTCTGTTCAATTCTTTGGTGGAGCTCATAGATCCCGCGCATTTCCAGCTTGATGGAAACGCCATAACGCGTTAAATTCGCTTCGAGCTGCTGCCCAATCTCTTCCATCCGCACCACGCTCTTGCTGCGAACCCGGTCGCGGTGGGAATTGATCTGCCGATAGCGGGCCGGCTCCAAATACTGGAAGGATAGGTCTTCAAATCTTCGTTTCAGGTCCCACATCCCCAGGATATCGGCGATCCGGCTGTAAACGTGAAGCGTTTCGCTCGCTTTTTTCTTGGCAGATGAGATTTTCACGTAGCTTAAAGTTTCCATGTTGTCCAAACGGTCGGCGAATTTGATGATCAGGACCGCCAGGTCCTTGGAAGCGGCATTGATCAATTTCCGGAAAATATATTCTTTTGACGGCTTGAGCCCGGTATAGTCCGGTTCCTTCCCCAGTTCGGTAATCCCGTCCACCAGATTGGCGACCCGTTGGCCAAGGATCTCAGCTACGTATTCCTTGGTTACTTTCCGGCCGTTAACCCAACCGTCTTCAACCGTGTCGTGGCAGATCGCGGCCGCGAGCTCTTCCGCTCCCAACCCCCAGTTTTTAACATATTTAGCGGTGTTCATGACATGGATAAAATATGGATCGCCGCTTTTCCGATACTGGCCGTAATGGCTTCGCCAGGCCAGATGGAAAGCTTGCTCGATCAATTGGCCGTCGGCCGAAGAAAACCCAGCCTTCAGTTCCTCCAATCGATGACGGCTCCTTAAATAAAACCGGCCCATAATGCCGCATTCACGTCCGGCCAGGACCGCCGTCAGCGTCTGGGACCAATTGGGCAGTTTCCCGGGGCTATAATGATCGTGGAGGACGATCGCGGCGGCCGGTCGCGGGACCGGAGGCTGGGATCTTCCATTTAAGACTACCGGCGGTTGTTTTGATTCGATCTTCATAGGCGATCTTTGGCCATATTACGGCCAGATATTCATCGCCAGCGGGGGGTAAAAATTTCAGGCAAGTCCCAACAGCTCCCGCAATAGGGCTTGAACCACGACCTGCTGATCGGCAAACCAATCGGGACTGGTCGCCACCGTGATAAAATCAGCCTGCTGAAGGAGTTCTTTTATCTGTCTTTTGTTCTCGGCTAAACTAATCCGATCCTTAGCTTCAACGCCGGAGTCCTTTTCTTCCTGGAAATAATGGGCAAAATAGTCAAGATCAAGATCGATGATCACTTTTTTCCCGGCCGCTCTAAGCTGTTTAATTTCGGCCAAAACTCTTTCAACCGAAATAATCCGGCCCGGCTGGCGGCAACCGTCTCGGTCCCCCTGCTCGCGATCAACACCTAAACCATTGTTTTTAGTTAGGATAAAGATCGCTTCGTTAAACAATTTACCATTGCCTGGGTACAAAAAACTCGAGATGTCAGCATATTCTTTACTCCAGGTCAGCCAATCTTCAAGGGTCTCGCCCTTTGGCCGATTTCTATTGGGATTATAAGGATATTCGTCGTCAAAATGAGCGTCGACGTGAACCAGAGCGGCATTTTTGTCGGTCAGGCCAAGGTGCCTGGCTAAGGCCCAGCCAAAAAGGGCATGATTATGGGTATCCACGATCAGAACAGGTTGGCCGGTCTTAGTTTGGGTCAAGACATATTTTTCCAAATAATAAACTGTTGACTGGCTATTATGATCGGGATGGGTCACGGCCAAGGGATAAAAAGAAATATCCTCCAGCCCGCCAACTATGACCGGCGAATTTTTCATGCCGGGATACATGTATTTCCTGCCCGCTCGATCAACTTCGCCTCCGCCCTGATAAGCTTTCAAATAAGTGCGGCCGCCCTTGATTTCAAAAAGATCAAGCGCGTCAGCCGCGACTTCCGGCCCAAAAACACGGGCCAGTTCATTGACCGTCGGGATCGCCCGTAAATGCGGCGGCGAAATGATCGGGCCGCCAACCGTTGGTGAGGCCGGCAAGGCCTTGGCTTTCCCATTGTTTTTCGGCAAAGAAAAATTTCTCGCCAAATTCATTAAACCTAAACCGATCCCTTTTAGCATGTTATCTCCTGGCTATATATCGTCAAAAACCGGCAATAATTGCACTATTGTAGCAAATTAACGGTATAATTAATTAACATGTATGAAATCGTTACTATTAAAGCCTTCGACGACAAGGGAAAAGGACTCGGCCAAAGGGAAAATAAAACTTCCCTCCTGACCGTCCCGTTCGCTTATCCCGGCGACTTACTGGCGGTCAATGTCACCAATCGGAGCAAGAAACTGGCCGAGATCATCGAGGTCTTTGAGCCATCGCCCGATCGGATCGAGGCCCCCTGTCCTTATGCCGGTTCTTGCGGCGGTTGCCCCTGGCAGAGCTTAAGTTACCAAGCTCAGCTCAAGCACAAGCAGGCGTTGATTGGCGAGCTTTTCGGCGACAGCGCGCCGATCATCCCCTCGCCCAAACAGTTCCGCTACCGCAACCGGATGGATTTTGCCTTCGGCCCTGATTTTACCCTCGGCCTCCGCCGGGGGAAAAGCGAGGTCCTCGATCTCAAGGAGTGCCTGCTCCTCTCGGAAAAGAGCAATCGGCTGATCGGAAAAATAAAAGAGTTTATCACTAAACATGAGCTGCGAACCCATCCCGAAGGGCTCCTGCGCCATGTCATTATCAGGGAAGGGAAAAAAGTCGCCAACACCATCCTTAACATCCTGACCAATGAGAGTGGCCCTTTCCCGCTCGACACGCTCTGGTCGGAATTCAAGGCTGACGTTCAGGGAATCACCTGGGGGATTAACCGTTCGCCAGCCGATCTTTCCGTCGGCGAAATTCAGGCAACGCGCGGCCAGGACCACTACTTTGATGAGTTGAACGGCCTTCGTTTCAAGATCCCGGTCCAGTCTTTCTTTCAGACCAATCCGGAACAGGCGGAGCGGCTGATCAAGACCGTTGGGGAATTTCTCGACTTACAGGGGGGAGAAACAATTCTCGATCTCTATTCCGGGACCGGCAGTATAGGACTTTCCCTAGCTAACCTGGCCAAAGCGGTGATCGGTTTCGAAGAAGACGCCGCCGCGACCGCCCTCTCGCTCGAAAACGCCCGCCTGAACGGGATCGGCAATTACTCGGCAACCGCCGGACGGGCGGAAGAGGTTCTCCCCTCGTTTGAAGGGAAAGTCGACGCGGTGGTCGTTGATCCGCCAAGGCCAGGGTTGCACAAAAAGGTAATTAGGAAAATAGGTGATTTGCGGCCGGAAAAGCTAGTTTACGTCTCGTGCAATCCGCGCACGCAAAAAATAGACGTTGAGGCTTTCAAGGAGTTTGGTTATCGGATCAAACGTTGCCAGCCGCTCGACCTGTTCCCTCACACCCCGCACCTGGAAAATATTTTGCTCCTTACGCCTTAGTCAAGTACCGCTCGCCAATTATTACCGCGGCAAAATCATCGACCGGGACCGGCGGGAAACGGAAACTGACCGGGACCAGCCGCCAAAAGCCGCGCGGCGGATTTTCCAGCCAGTAACGGGTCCTGGCTTCCCGGGTCGTATTTTTTTCCGGGACCGCGGTCGTCACGATCCCTTTGAGGGTCAATTCTTTTTGGAGAGTTTTGCCATTGGCGCTTTTACCGATCACGACGGCAAATGGGGCGTGCTGCCGGTAAGCGGCAACCGTTTCGGCCACGATCTCATCACGCGGCACGACGCGGCGTTCTTTAACTGTTCCGTCATTGGCCAGGACCGCCAAGCCGCATTTGTCCTTCCCCGGATCGATCGCCACGATCATTTGCCGCTCGCCTTAATATCGATCGCCAGCGGACCGATAGTGTAAACGTCATTTTTCGCGACAACTTTCAGGACGACGTTCTTTTTCCCCGCTTTGATCTTTTTCGCCAGCTCGAAGATCTGCGAATACGGGATACTGCCGATCGAACCGTTCGCGTCCGGCATGATCCCGGCGCTCCGAGCCGCGACATGGACGGTCTTCAGGAGGATCATGATCTCCTGCTGGGTCTGTTCATCGGACAAATTGGCCGGGATCTCCCGCTGGCCGATCTCGGCGCCGCCGGCATAGATCTTCCGGTTTTCTTCAAAATCAAAGCTGGCCGGAACTTTTTCTCCCCAAAGGACATTTCGCCCGGCAACCAATTTAACGATATAAAACTCGCTCTTTCCGGCCAATTCATCAATGGCGGCATCAAAATCATCAGACGCGACCGAGATCACTCCCCCCGACGTTTTGATCCCCATCGCCCGCAAGCTTAGATCGGCGGAGGCGACGATCCGCTGTAAACCTTCAGCCAGCTTCTCCCGGTCGAAGCCAGCCTGGATCAGCGAGAGGCTGATAATATCCCCGTTCTTGAACAAAACCTGCCCCTGCCTCGTCGTCTTGATCTCTTTGGCCAGTTTCTCCCGCACCAACTGCAGGGAAGCGGTTTCGTTCCTCGCCTTGGTCAGCTTCTCTTCCAACACTTTCTGCTGTTCTTGCTTTTCTCCCAACTCTTTATTAAGCTGGACCAGCGCTTGGTTGGCGGTCTTGATCTCGACATTTTTTTGATCGACCTGGGCCTTAAGCTTTTCCAGCCCCAAGATGGCGGTCCTGGCATCCTGGGAAATAGTGATCACGATCAAAAAAGTGACCAGCGCGATCACGCTCCCGGAAACAACGGTGATCGCCATGGCGGTGTGGCGGGGACGGAGGTTGAAAACCGTCAAGCGGCGCTTACCGATCGATTTACCAACGAGGTTGCCGATATAAGCGACCACCCCGCCGACCAAGACCAGCAAAATAATGATCTGCGCGATAAAGCTCATTATTTCTCCGAAGCTTTTTTCAGGATATACCAGGCGGCCCCACCGGTCACGACGTTCGGCGCCCAAGCGGCGATCAGCGGCGTAAAGAGTTTCATCTCACCCAGCGACATCGAAAGAAAGGTCGCGATATAGTAGAAAAAGATCACGATGATCGACAAGCCGAGGCCGACCGAACCGGAAGCCCGCCGCGGAGAAATACCGAGCGGCGCGCCGAGCAAAGCAAAGACCAGGGAAGCGAATGGGATCGCCATCTTCATGTATAACTGGATGGTCAAACTGGTGGTGTCGGTCCCCATCTTTTGTTTCAGGTTGATATACTCGCGCATCTGGGCCATGGTCATATCGTCGGGGTTCCGCTCTTCGGTAAAAAAGTCGGCCGGCGTGTATTTGATCGAGATCAGCTGTTCGTCGAACTTGATCAAATGCTTGTATTCTCCCCCTTCCAGCAGGTAAACTGTCCCTTTTTTGAAGAGCCACTGGCTTTTGGCCGCCTGCCACCTCGCCTGTTCGGCATTGATCAACTGGACCAGTTTGCCGCCGGAAAATTCCTGAACGATCACCCCCGCCATCGTCCCCCCCTGGATCGATTCGGCGTAGAAAATGCGGCGCAGTTCCCCTTTTTCCAATTCGGGGACAAAAACGTTCTTCTGGAATTTTGGTTGCGACTGAACGGCGGTCATAAGGACCAGGTTCTTGGCCGCTTTGTTCGCCTCCGGGACCACGATCTCGGAAAAAGCAATGTTGGTAAAAGCGACCAGCAGCCCAAGCGCGGCAACCGGCACGATCAGCCGGTAAAGGGAAACGCCCGACGCCCGGAAAGCGATGACCTCGGAATCGTGCGACAACCGGGAAAAAGCCAGGATCGCGCCGAGCAAGGTCGCCATCGGAAAAATAATGATAATGATGGCAGGAAGTTTAAAGGCAAAAAGTTGAAGCGCGACGATCAGCGGCATCCCTTTCAGGACAACCGCTCTGACCAGGTCGAAAAGGATCATGGAGGCCGAGAGGATCGCGGTAAAAGCGCCGAGCCCAAAGAAGAAAGGCTCGAACAGTTCCTTGAAAATATAACGGTCGATGATTTTGATCATGGGCCCTACAGTTTAAACTCGTCGCCGAGGTATAATTTTTTAGCCTCGGGATTCTCCGCCACCGCTTTGGAATTGCCGGAAACGAGGACTTCCCCTTTGTGGACGATATAGGCCCGGTCGGTGATCGCCAGGGTCTCCCGGACGTTGTGGTCGGTGATCAGGATGCCGATCCCTTTTTGTTTCAGCTTGTTGATGATCTCCTGCAGGTCGGTGATCGTTTTCGGGTCGATCCCGGTGAACGGCTCGTCGAGGAGTAAAAACTGCGGATTGGTCGAAAGGGCCCGGGCGATCTCCGCCCGGCGCTGTTCGCCGCCGGAAAGCGAATAGGCCTTCTGTTTGCGCAGGTGGGTGATCCCCAGTTCGTCTAGCAGCTGGACCAAGCGGGGTTCGTATTCTTTTTTCGGGATCTCCGGCATCAGCTCCCAGAGGATAAAAATATTTTCTTCAACGGTCAGCTTGCGGAAGATCGATTGCTCCTGGGGAAGATAGCCGATCCCCATCTTGGAGCGCTGGTGCATCGGGTAATAAGTAATGTCGTGATCGCCGAGAAAGACCCGCCCTTCGTTCGGCCGGACCAACCCGACGACCATATAAAAGGTGGTCGTCTTACCGGCGCCGTTCGGACCGAGCAGGCCGACAACCTCCCCCTGATTGACCTCGATCGAGATCTGGTTGACCGCCGTTTTCGCGCCGTACTTCTTGACTAATTTTTCGGTTTTGAGGTGAATTGGACTAGCTCCTCTAGTTTTTTTCTGGCCGCTCCGGCAGCAAGCGACTCGGCCGCTTTTTTCTGGCCCTCTTTCAGGTCTTTGGCCAGGCCGCCGACGTAAATTGCCGCCCCGGCATTTAGCAGGACGATATCGCGCTTCGCCCCCTTTTCTTCGTTGTTCAGGAGACGGATGGCGATCTCGGCATTGGCCGCCGGATCCCCGCCGCGCAACTCCTCGCTGCTTACCCGTAGTATACCAAAATCTTCCGGCTTAATATAATAGGTCTTGAGCTCGCCGGCATTGAGCTCGGTCACTCGGGTCTTTTCGCAGATCGAGATCTCATCCAGGCCGTCATTGCCATGAACGACCAGGGCGCGTTTGACGCCAAGGTTTTTTAGGACCGCCGCCATGATCTCGGTCAGTTCTTCGTGGAAAACGCCCAGCAGCTGGGCTTGGGCGTTCGCCGGATTAGAGAGCGGCCCCAAAATATTAAAAACCGTGCTGATCCCGATCTCTTTACGGGTCGGCGCGGCAAAACGCATCGCCTTGTGAAAATTAGGAGCAAAGATAAACCCGATGCCGATTTGGTTAATGCATTCTTCGACCCGTTTCGGATCGAGGTCAACTTTAACCCCAAGCGCTTCCAGCAGATCAGCCGAACCGCAGCGGCTGGTGATCGAGCGGTTGCCGTGTTTGGCAATGGCGACGCCAGCTCCGGCCGCGATAAAAGCGGCAATGGTCGAGATATTAAAAGTCCCGGCATGGTCACCGCCAGTCCCGCAGGTGTCGACTAAATTATGAGCGTGAGGATAAACCTTCAAGGAATGTTCCCGCATCTTTTCGGCAAAGCCGGTGATTTCGTCGATACTTTCTTTTTTGGTATGGAGAGCGGTAATAAAAGCGGCGATCTGGGATGGGGTCGCGTCCCCCCTCATTATTGTATCCATCGCTATTCCCGCTTCTTCGCGGGTCAGGTTATGGCCGTCAACGACTTTACGGATCGCGTCTTTGATCATTAGTGGCACCCGCAACTGGAGGAACAACTGCCGGTACTACAGCTGCCGCAGGAACTGCCGTTCCCGGTCGCTAAAGCCGGCGCGCTGAAGACCCGCTCGGCCAGCCCTTTACAATCCGGGCAACGGGGAATAGCTGAATCGTTCATCCCTTTCTGGACCTCGAATTTTTTCCCGCAATTACCGCATTTGTAATCATAAAAAGGCATGTTATAATTGTATCGTGAAACAGCTCACTTTTCAAGAAATTATCGAAAATCTCAATAAATATTGGGCTGGTTGCGGGTGCACTGTCCGCCAGCCGTACGATCTGGAAAAAGGGGCCGCGACCATGTCCCCCGCCACTTTTTTCGGTGTCCTGGGACCAAAAGAGTGGAAAGTCGCTTATATTGACCCGGTCCGCCGCCCAACCGACGGCCGCTATGGTGAAAATCCCAACCGTCTTTTCCATTACTTCCAATACCAGGTGATCATGAAACCGTCACCGCTTAATATCCAGGACCTCTACCTCGATTCCCTGCGGGCGATCGGGGTCGAACCAGCCAAACACGACGTCCGCTTCGTCGAAGACAACTGGGAATCACCGACCCTCGGCGCCTGGGGAACAGGCTGGGAAGTCTGGGCGGAAGGGATGGAAGTCTCCCAGTTCACCTATTTCCAGGAATGCGGCGGCTTCCCCTGCAAACCGGTCGCCAGCGAGATCACTTATGGGCTGGAACGGCTCGCCATGTTCATCCAAAAAGTGAACAGCGTTTACGACATTAAGTGGAATGATGAAGTCAAATACGGCGATATCTACCTCCCCCAGGAACAACAACAGTCCAAATACAACTTTGAAGTCGCCAATGTCGACCGGCTGCTCCAATTATTCCAGCTTTACGAAAAAGAAGCCTGGGCGATGATCGACCAGAAATTGTACATCCCGGCTTATGATTACGTCCTGAAATGTTCCCACGCCTTCAACCTGCTCGACGCCCGGGGCGCAATCTCGGTCAGTGAACGGATGGGCTATATCCTAAAGATCCGGAAGATGGCGCGCAACTGCGCGAGGTTATATGTCGAAAAAACTTAACTTACTGCTGGAAGTCGGCTGCGAAGAGATCCCGGCCCGGTTCATGCCGGGCTTCTTAAGCGACTTGAAAACCAAAGCGGAAGAAAAACTCCGCCGGGAACGCCTCGCTTTCGGCCAGGTCATTATCCTCGGCACCAATCGCCGCCTCGTCCTGTTCGTTGAAGAACTGGCTGACGGCCAGGCCGATCTCTCCGAAGAGGTCAAAGGCCCGCCCGCCGACATTGCCTTCGACCAGGCGGGGAACCCGAAACCGGCCGCGACCGGCTTTGCCAAAAGCCAGGGGATCGAGCTTAAAGATATCGTCATCAAACCGGTCGGTAATAAAAACTATTTGTTTGCCAAGGTTGAAAAGAAAGGGGAAAAGACCGCCAAGCTCCTCCCCGCCCTTTTACCGGAGATCCTGACCAGCCTCTACCAACCATTAGCCATGCGCTGGGGGGACCTCGA
>Ga0265297_10009627_pt1 | contig 12383 bp, 13 predicted proteins | sample Munlanlwell13791_FD_192502 | JGI IMG/M metagenome (GOLD analysis project Ga0265297, IMG submission 192502) | Leachate microbial communities from a municipal landfill in Southern Ontario, Canada - Leachate well 137-91 | ecosystem: Engineered > Solid waste > Landfill > Unclassified | place...
GGAGGCAGCGCCCGAATCAATGTAGTTGAAGATGGCATAATACAAGACCAGGACCCAGGCCCAGGTATAATAAATACAGTAGAGCGGCAGGACCAGGGGAAGGATAAAAAATACGGCGTAAGCAAGCCCGCGCCGGGCCTCCTGCTTATTTTTCCACACCGCGAAGATCGAAAATAAGACGAATACCGCCGAGAAAAACCTGACGACCAGATGCACCACCAGGGGAGAGACCGCGTACCGGAAACCCTCGGTATTGCCTGAAACGAATATCCTTCCGATCGCCCCGGGCATGGCCTGGTTACTGTGCCTTAAGTCGATATAGCTGGTATAGGAATCAGTGAAAAAAAACGGCTTGAGCGCCAGCCGGAACCATTCCCCCAGGAGGAAATTATTAAAGTGGAACCCGAAGAAAAACGAAGGAACGATGAAAAATACCACCAATACCCCGAAGAGGAAATGGAGAATAAAGGCCTTCTTCCGGATCAGGAAGTAGAATAAGAACGGGAACAAGGCGATATAAATGGTCAACCCCACGCAGAAGGAAACAGCCGCCGGGAAAAATCTTTTCTTTTCGAAGAGATAAAGCGCCAGGATCGTAAAAAATAAAGAGAGCAATTTATTCTGGCCGTTCGAGAGCTCGTACCCGATAAAAGGCAGGGCCAGGAGCAGGCTGACCTTCAAATTATCGATACTGATCCTGCGCGAGGATGAAGGGATAAGCTTCAACAGCATGCGCAGGCTCAGGAATAAAGAGGCGAGCACGGTAAAATACCAGGCCAGCGCCGAAGGAGTGATATCCTTGTAGTAGAACGGCCGGATAGACTTGCTTTGCATCAGGAAGGGGTATTGCAGGATGGTGATACCCGGGGCGTAACGGTAGATCGTACGGTTAGGATCCGTGGGATTTTCATAGGGAGACTTTTTCTGCAGGACCTGCTCGACCCCGAATAAACCCACCTTCAGGTCTTTCCCTTCCCGGATATGGATCACCCATCCGAGGGAAACGATAAAAGATACGATAATAAAGCTAAAGACTGTTTTAGAAATAAAAAAACGCCGTACTGCCAAAGCTGCATTTACGATCAGACGCATTGAATTTACTCCCTGGTAGGATTAAGGTTATGCCTTATTCTCCGGCTTGATATTCCTGGCGATATGCACAAATTCGACGATCTGGCCCTTTTTATCCCTGATTGGATAAGCGCTGACCTCCGATAAAAATTCTCCCTCGGCCCCCTGGTGAGTGTGGATCTCCTTGACCGGCATTCCCGTCTCAAAGATTTTTACCACCGGGCAGGTATCATGCGGCGGCTGGCAGGGGGATTTCCGGTCATGGGTAACCTCGTAGCAATATTTCCCCTTCAGGTCTTCCAGCTTACAGCCGAATTGCTCTAAGAATGTCTTATTCGCCCAGAGGATCTTGAAATCTTTGGAGATAACGGTGATCTGCTCGGTGATCCCGTTGACGATATTCTCCAGGAATTGCTTCACTTCATATAATTCGGCCTCCACCTGTTTACGGTGCTCAATCTCGCTATGGAGCTGCCTGTTGATGATCCTTTCCGCGGCAGTGCGGGTTTCTACCTGCTCATCGAGAGTTGTGATACACTCCTTTAATTTATGCTCACAATCAACCCGCTTCATCTTCTTTTTCATCTTGAGCCAATTTTAACACAAGAGAAAGATAAAAGAAACAAAAAGAATTATTGACTGTGGAAAATGAGGATCAATACGGTTGCGCGGCTTCTCCCTGTACTTCTTTTTTTAATTTTTCGATCCGGTCATCCACATAAGGATGCGAACGCAGGTACTCCAGGAGCTTCGGGCCCCTGCCTTCACCCTGCCTGATCTTTTCCAAGGCAGGAATAGAGGCATGAGGGTCATAACCGGCTTTAGAAGCGTACTTGGCGCCCAGTTTATCGGAGAGATATTCGTCCTGCCGGCTGTAACCCAAAGAAACCAGGTTATAGACCTGGCTGCCGGCATTAGCCAGGCCGCTTGCGCCTGCGGGATCGCTTCCACTGGCAGCCAAAGCAGTGTTTAAGACCAAACTAAACGCCATATTGGACTGCACCTTTTTCACCGCGTGCTTAGCCGCGACATGCCCTGCCTCGTGGCCGAGGACAAAGGCCAGTTCATCGTCGGTAAGTTTCTCAGCCAGGCCCTGGTTGATAAAGATAAACCCGCCCGGCAAAGAAAGCGCGTTCAGCTCTTTATCCGATAAGGTATAAAATTCGTAGGGGACCTCCTGACGGTCGGAGACGGCAGCGATCTTCCTGCCGATCCTCTCCACCCGCGCCTTAAGCGCCGCGTCCTTGCTTAGCGGCTGTTCCCTGACCAGCTGCTGGGAAACATTCTTGCCTAAAGAAACCTCAGTTTTATCGTCGATCAGGATGATCTCTTTTCTTTGCGTGGCGGGATTATAGATCGTGGCGCACCCGGAGAGAAACAGGCAAAAGGAAAAAACAAGGAATTTTTTCATCGCATCGGCAATAATTACACCTAAGCCATATGGAATTCGCTCGTCACTACTCGAACCATAAATTTTTCTTTACCAGAAAAAATTTCGGAGAGGCAGGGATTCGAACCCTGGGAACCTTGCGGCTCACATGTTCTCCAGACATGCCCGTTCGACCGCTCCGGCACCTCTCCAGAATTTAGTACTATAAAAAACTATCAGATTGTTAATTTCCAAGACTAGATGCTTCACTCGCTGCCTCGCTTGTCGCTCGGCAAAGCTCGTACAGTATGCTAAGATACTGTACTCGCTGCCTCGCTTGTCGCTCGGCAAAGCTCGTACAGTATCCGTTAAATTTTTGCTTGCCGCAAAAATTTAACGGAGAGTGGAGGATTTGAACCTCCGATCGTCTTACGACGATAACGGTTTTCGAAACCGCCGCATTCGACCACTCTGCCAACTCTCCAGAAGGTAATAATGTTTAAGATACTTCACTCGCGACACAGCTTGTCGCGAAAATTTAACGGAGGAGGAAGGATTCGAACCCTCGGAGGCCTTACGGCCTCAACGGTTTTCAAGACCGCCGCATTCGACCGCTCTGCCACTCCTCCTTAGGACTTAACCACAAAAAGCTGGGAAAAGACAGTTCCGAAAATGGAGCCGGCTATGGAATATGAAGCGTTAACAAAACCGATAAAAGAAAATTCCCTGAAGATGACATTCAGGAAGAGCGCCATTAATCCAACGCTGATAATATACATAAAAGAGAAACCGAAGATATAATTGCCTTTGAGCAATCCGCCTTTTTTGGAGCGGATGGAGCGGGCCGCGAAAACCAGGTGCAGGGCAATGCTCAGGCCGAATAAAAGCATCGTCCATTCAATAAGCCACGCCTCCTGGATAAAAACAGCCAGGATAAGATAAAGGATAAACAGGACGATGGTATAGACGGGTAAAAGATACGGAGCGAACCTGACCAGGGGCTGGAAAAAACTGAAGATACCCTCGATCAGCCGATGCCCCCTTTCATAAACAACTGCCGGCTCCCAGATGAATAAAAATATAAGCAGCAGAGTTACCACGCCGGCCCAGAAATAATTCTGCAGGGAAACAGCAATATAGGAAAGCTGGCGCAGGAAGGCCGCCGAAGAAGAATAGACAAGAGGCAGTAGGCACAACCCCAGGAGGAGCTTGATGATGTCAAAGGCCTTATCGGAGATCCAGTCCGGCTTCCCCTCCGGCTTAAGGCCTCCTTCTCTTAGCTTAGGCGCGGGCCTGAGTTTCGGTTCGACCCATTTATCAGGAAATGCTTTCTTTCCCATCCAAATACCCCCTTAGGGCCTTAGGCGCCAGGATCGAGCCGTCTTCCTGCTGATAATTTTCCAGGATCGCGGCTACCGTGCGTGCCAAGGCAATACCCGAACCATTCAAGGTGTGCACGAATTCCGTTTTCTGCTTTCCCTGCCTGTCCGGCAGGCAGGCGTCCTCTGTCTTGCGCCTGAATCTTATATTCGCGCGGCGCGCCTGAAAGGATTCGAAATTACTGCAACTGGAAACTTCCAGCCATTTATCCAAGCCCGGGGAATACGCCTCCAGGTCATAGCATTTGCCGGCGGCAAAACTTAAGTCCTGCGTGGAGAGCGCGATCACCCGGTAAGGAAGCTCCAAAAGCTGCAGGACCTCTTCGGCGTTAGCAACCAGTTTTTCCAGCTCATCATAAGAAGTTTCCGGCTTGACGAATTTAACCATCTCCACTTTGTCAAACTGGTGCACGCGGACCAGGCCGCGGGTATCTTTGCCGTAAGTCCCCGCCTCTCTCCTGAAACAGGCGGTGTAAGCGGCATAATAAACCGGCAGTTTATCCTCATCCAGGATCTCGTCGCGGAAAATATTGGTTACCGGGACCTCGGCAGTAGGGATCAGGAACAGGTCGTCATCTTTAAGCTTATACATATCCTCTTCCAGTTTCGGCAGCTGGCCGGTGCCGAGCATCGAGGCGCGATTGACCAAAAACGGCGGAAAGATCTCGGTGTAACCGTGCTTTTGGGTATGCAGATCCAGCATAAAATTGATCAGCGCGCGCTCCAGCCTTGCCCCCATTCCTTTATAAAGGATAAAATTCGAACCGGTGATCTTGGCCGCGCGGTTAAAATCGATAATATCCAGGTTTTGGGCAAGGTCGATATGTGCCTGCGGCTTGAAATTGAATTTCCGGGGTTCGCCCCAGGTACGCACTATTGTGTTTTTGGCCGGGTCGCCCACAGGGACAGAGGCGTGCGGGATATTAGGGATGGACAATAAGGCCGTATCCAGCTGAGATTCTATCTCCTTGATCCGCGTTTCAAACTGGCTGATCGCGCTGGAAACCGACTTCATCGAAGCGATCGTCTCTTTGGCGTCCTTCTTGGCTTTTAAAAGGGCGCTGATCTGGTCATTGGCCTTGTTACGCTGAGCCCTTAATACCTCCAGCTTGCTTAAAATATCGCGCCGGTCATCATCAAGCCGGATCAAAACATCCAAATCCAATTTGAGATTACGGTTTCTAAGCGACGTCTTCACTAAATCCGCATTTTCCCTGATGAATTTTATATCGAGCATAGTTTTATCCTTTAATTACTCCCAACGGCCGCATGCGGCAGACGCGTTTGGCCAGGCCGGCGTTATGCACGACATCGACTACGTCGTTGACATCCTTGTAGGCCTGGGGCGCCTCTTCAACGATCGTCTCGCGTCCCGACGCTTTAACTATTATACCCCGGGATGCCAATTCTTTCAACAAGGTATCTGCGTTGGTGGAGCGCGCGCTGGCAGTGCGCGACTTTACGCGGCCTGCGCCATGGCAGGCAGAATAGAAGGTTTCCGCCGCGCCTTCCTGCCCGATCAGTAAATAAGAATTTCTGCCCATATCCCCCGGAATGATTACCGGCTGGCCCAGCTTTTTATACTTTTGCGGCAAGGCAGGATGGCCCGCGGGAATGGAGCGGGTCGCTCCCTTGCGATGCACGCATAAGGTTTTTTCTTTGCCGTCGACAATGTGCTTCTCGATCTTGGCGATATTATGCGCCACGTCGTAGATCAGGGACATTCCCAGCTTCTGCCACGACATATTGAATATTCTCTCAAAGGCCCGGCGGGTTAAATGCATCAGGCACTGCCGGTTAGCCCAGGCGTAATTAGCCGCGCATTTCATTGCTCCAAGATAAGCCTTACCTTCCGCGGAATTTACCGGGGCGCAGGCAAGTTGCCGGTCAGGAACACTGATATTGTATTTAGCCAGGCAATGTACCATACTGCGGGTATAATCCTCGCAGACCTGATAGCCAAACCCGCGCGAGCCGGAATGGATCATTACCATGATCTGCCCTGAATTCAGGCCGAGCGCGTCGCAGGCGTCCCGGTCATAAAGCTGGTCGATTGCCTGCACCTCTAAAAAATGATTCCCGCTTCCCAGGGTGCCGGACTGCGCCTTACCTCTTTCATAGGCGCGTTCAGAGACCGCTGCCGGGTCAGCCCCTTGTATCGCGCCCTCCTCTTCAGTACAATCCAGGTCATCCTGCGTGCCCAAACCTTTTTCCACCGCCCATTTCGCGCCTTTTACTAAAAGCTCCTTTTCTTCTTTGGCGCCCACCCTGATGTCACCCTTGGAGCCCACACCCGAAGGAACATCCGAGAATAAAGCGTAAGTTAACTCCTTTAATTTATCTTTTACATCTTCAAACTGAAGATCGGTTCTGACCAGCCGCACCCCGCAGTTTATATCGAATCCCACTCCCCCCGGAGAAACCACCCCGCCATTTTCAATATCCGTAGCCGCTACTCCGCCAATCGGGAATCCATAACCCCAATGAATATCCGGCATAGCCAAAGAGGCCTTGACTATCCCCGGCAGGAAAGCGACATTAGCCACCTGCTCCAGGGCCTTATCCTGACGGATATCCTTTAATAATTTTTCGTCGGCATAGATAATCCCCGGCACGCGCATACCGGGCTTATATGACCTGGGTATGCGCCAGCGATAATCATCGATTTTTTCTAGTGCAATATCGTCCATTGTCAGATTGGGGACGGTTCTGGCCATTGGCCAGAACCGTCCCCAATTTCATACATCCAGGATCACTTTTGCTTCCCACCCTGAACCGCCCTGAGCAATCTTCAACTCATGGAAGGTAGCGGCCTTGATCTCGGTATTAACCTTGTAATTGGCTATATCGCTTCCCACGGCCACGGCATCCAGAGACCCCCCTTCTACCTTTTTGATCTTTAGATCATGGAAGATCAAGCCCCTGGCCTGCGATAAAGAGAGCAATTCATTCAGCCAATTAACAAAGAGTTCTTCTAAATTATCCGCGCTTAGCTTGACGGGTATGTCGATGTGAGTTTTATTCCTGGTGAATTGCCTGCGGCTGGATACCTGGAAGACGGCGAGCCCGGCATGCTTAAAGAGATCCTTCAGGTCTTTACCCTTTATCCGCATGCCGATATCCGCGGTGTGCTCGAAGACTACGTAATTTTTCACAAATTTAATTGGGCCATGTAGGAGTCGGACCTACGACCTTGACATTAAGAGTGTCCTGCTCTGCCAATTGAGCTAATGGCCCGCAAACTAAAGTCAAAATTGATTTTATATTTTAACTTAAAACAGGGGTTTTGGCAAGACTAAAACTACCGGTTCCCCTGGTTCAGATCCGAGATGCGTTTGGCCTTAAAGCCGTTGAGATCATCGGCGTAAAAGGTGACCGTCACATCGTCGGATTGCCTGATATCGGAAAAGGTAATCTGCCGCGTGCCCCGGTTTAATTTCGCTTCCCTGGGGACCTTGATGGTAACTTCATCGAACCTGCCGCGGTAGGGCTCGCGATAACGCACCGTCAATGTTGAGCTTACCCAATCCGTGTCCGTCACTGTCCCGGAAACAGTCATTTCTTCTTCGGCCTGCAAGAAAAGCGGAGTGATCATTAAAAAAACCGCGGCTAAAAGCGCGTTAACCCCCTTCATCCATGCCTCCTTGTTGCTCAGGTAGAAATTTTATTGGACCTGACAAAATCCTCTATTGCCTGCTTGTCCGCGTTTGAGATTTTATCAAAACGTATACCTATCCTATGGCCTCCATCCTTGCGGAGCGCGTTGGAAACTATCTCCCCGGCCACCTCCAGATGCTTTCTCCGGTCATCGCCGCTTAACTGAAGATTAATAATGTTGAATTTTATAAAAATTTTCGCGCCTTTGGGAAGGTTGTGTTTCGTGATAATGGCCATGCCGGCGGCGCTTAAATCCAGCATCAGCGCGTCCATCGCTCCGATAAGGTCCGACTGGATAAGCAAAGCAACAGGCACATCCACATTGTAGGTTAAAGTAAACGCGGCATTCAGGCGCTCGGACTTTCTCTGCTCTCTGCCGGCATACTCCATAACCTTCTCCTTTTGTTAAAATGCAGCTTATGCGCCTAGGTGGAATCGAACCACCATAGCCAGTTCCGAAGACTGGTGCCTTATCCGTTAGGCAATAGGCGCTTTAAAATATCTCCGCCTTCTCCCCTAATATTTCCTTGATCTTTTTGAGCTTGCTTTTAGCCACGGGGAGGATGCCGGCCTCGGAGGTGGTGCGCACCGGTGAATTCAACTGTAGCTTATCGGGGTTGATCTTCTCGACGACCTCCTTCAGTTTACGGATATGCCTGATGTCGTCATTGACCCCTTTTATCAACATTACTTCCAGCCAGATCTTACCCCGGAATTCCCTGCGCAGGGCGATCAAGCCGTTGATCAGGTCTTCCAGTTTTATGCCCGCGTGAGGCCGGTCAACCCTGGCAAATAAATTCTCGGTTACCGCGTCCAAAGAGGGGACGATCAGATCCGCTCCCAATAACTGAGCGCGCACCCGGCTATCCGCCAGGAGCGAGGCGTTGGTGAGGACGGCGATCTTTAAAGGGGTCAATCCCCTGATCCCGGCGATCAACTCTCCCAGCCCCGTGTTCAGGGTGGGCTCTCCCGAACCAGAAAGCGTGATATATTCCAGCTCCCGGGTAAGTTCTTTTTTTTCCGCCAGCCAGGCCTTGAATTCGGCGATGATCTCGCTGATCCTGATATATTCTTTTCTCTCCAGCGTCAGGTTATTGGTCTTGCCCAGCTGGCAGTAAACACAATCAAAACTGCAGACCTTATAAGGGGTGAGGCTTATCCCCAGAGAAAACCCCAGCCTGCGAGATTTTACCGGACCGTATAAATATTTCATAGGATTAAAAAATCAGGCGTTCCGCAATACCGCCTCTGGCGGATTTACGAAACGCCTTATGATCGTACCTCTGCAAGGCCGAACAGCTTATTTTACTTCCACAACGGAGTTTTGCGTGCCAAAGGCATTGAATACGCTGCCGGCGCAGCGGGGATCGTTCACCCAGTTCCCATCGACGAAAAATTTATATTCGTGCCTGCCTGCCTTAAGATTCGCCTTGACCATCCAGTTGCCCCTGGAATCGTTCTTCGCGCTGAGTTTCCTGGTATCCCAATTATTAAAGGTACCGGCCAAACTCACTTTTTTTGCCTTGGGGGCGTAAAGCTTGAACTCCACTGTCTTTGACCCGGTTAATCTCGCCATATTTCCCTCCTCCTGGTATATTTATACACCTAAGCCCAAAAGTGTCAAGAGAAAGTTATATCCCTACTATCGCCAGGCTTTTTTTTTCCGCCAGCCGGAGGCTGGCTGCGCGGTCGATAAAGATCGTCTTAGCCGCCTCGATGGCCAGGCACCTGGCTCCTGCCTTAACCAGGTTTTGTATTGTCCGCAAGCCGATCACCGGTATATCGAAACGCATATCCTGACCGGGCTTAGCTACTTTGACCACAGTCATCCCTCCGCGGCAGATCCTTCCTGCCCGGCGGATCAGGTTATCCGTCCCTTCCAGAGCCTCCACTGCCACAATGGCCTTATCTTTGACTGCTACTGTCTGGCCGATATCCAGGGCAGCCACGGATTTAGCCAGTTCAAAACCAAAATCGATATCTCCCTGCGTTCCGGCATCAGGCCTGGTTTGCGTAAGAGGGCCTTTTTCTGCCAGCAGTTCCGCGATGAAAATATGCGAATCCATCAACTTCAGCCCGCCGGATTCCAGCCTGCGGGCGATCTCCCCGAAGATGCTGTCCGCTTTCTTATTTTTTATATTAGAGAGTATCTCCTGGATATCCGGCGATGACTTTACCTCCCGGCTGAAAAGCCGCGCCGGGCTGACCTGTCCGGCCATCGCCACGTTTTTCACCCCTTCAGCGGCAAAGACCTCAAAGATCCGTTTGAATTCCGCCAGGTTGAGCCAATAGGCCTTATCCGCCAGCCGGTTGATCGCGCATGAGGTATCTCCTCTGATAGCGATAGCTACCACGGAATACCCTTTGCGCCTGGCTGCCTCGCAAAATAAAAGAGGGAATTTCCGGTTACCGGCGATTAAACCGATCTTTTCCATCTAGGTTTTGGTTGAAGGCTTACGGCAGGAGCGGCTGAGGCCGCGCTCTGTCTTGCTGATGAATTCGACCAGATATGCGACTTCGGCGGTCTGCCTGACTTCTTTGGCCAGTTTTTCCACGCCGTGTTTTATGGAGAGACCCGAGCTGAAAAGTATCCTGAAGGCATCATCAAGGAGGCCGATCGATTCCCTGGGGATATTATGGCGCCTGAGGCCGATAAGATTCAAACCATAAACCAGCGCCGGGTGGCCGTCGCACGTCGAAAAAGGAGGGATATCCTGCACTACCTTGGAGCAGCCGCCGACAATGGAGAGCTTACCCATCCTGACGAACTGGTGGATCGCCACCAACCCTCCGATAACCGCCATGTCTTCGATTGAAACGTGGCCGGCGAGCGTGGCGCCGTTGGCCAGGACGCAATTACTGCCGATGCGGCAGTCATGCGCGATATGCGAATAGGCCATGATCAAATTATTATTCCCGACAACCGTCCTGGACCCTTCCTCCGTACCGGGATTGAGAGTGCAGTATTCACGGATAATATTGTTATCCCCGACTTCCAGGTAGGTTTTTTCGCCTTTATATTTTAAGTCCTGGGGCCGCGAGCCCACGACCGCCCCGGTAAATATCTCGCAATTCTTACCGATCGCGGTATTTCCCTCCACTACGCAGTGCGCGCCGATCCTGGTCCCTTCTCCGACAGAAACACCGTCGGCGATCACCGAGTAAGGGCCGACGGAGACATCTCCGCTTAATTGCGCCTTCCGGGAAACCAATGCCGTACTATGTATTCGCGTGTTCATCCTTCGATTAATTCTCCACCAGGGCGCAGATAAAATCGGCTTCCGCCACTACCTTCCCGTCCACCATGGCCTTGCCGCGCACCTGCCCGGTCCTGGATTTTACCTTTACCGTCTCTACCTCAAAGACCAGCTGGTCGCCGGGCACGACGGGCTTGCGGAATTTTACGTTGTCGATCGACATGAAGAACGCCAGCTTCCCCCTGTACTCCTCAGAAGCCAGAAGCATCACCGCGCCCACCTGGGCCATTGCCTCGACGATAAGCACCCCGGGCATCACCGGCCTGCCGGGAAAATGCCCCTTGAAGAAATAATCGTTGATAGTCACGTTCTTGATCCCGGTAGCGCGCTTTCCGTATTCGATGCTGGTGATCCTGTCTATAAAAAGGAAGGGTTCCCGGTGCGGGATGATCTTCATGATCTCCGTTACATCCAGGGCCCCGTTCGGCAGAGGCGCGGGGCCATCCTGCTTTTTCCCGGCGATCCTGTTAACCAGTTCCAGATTCAGGGCGTGCCCGCTTTTTAAGGCAATGATATGCGCTTTGATCGGGCCGGCCAGATACAGGTCTCCGATCAAATCCAGAACCTTGTGCCGCACCGCTTCATTGGGGAAACGCGCTTCATTCTTCACTACTTTCCCGTTTTTATCCAGTACCAGGGTATTATCGTAATTAGCCCCCAGGCCCAGGCCCTGGCGCTTTAGCTCGCCTGTCTCGCTCTCCAGGCAAAAGGTCCGCGCCGGCGCGATCTCGCGCTTAAATGCCTCGCCATCGACTTTCAGATCGATAAATTCCACCTTGGCAAGCGCGGGATTATAATCAAGCGTGTAAGATACCCTGAATTCTTCGCAAGGCAGGGCTGTGATCGAGGCGCCTCCTTCTTGCAGAATGATAGGCTCCCTGAGCAAAAAGGCCTCTTCCGGCTTTTCCTGTTCAATGATGCCCGCGCTCTCAAGGGCTTCCACATACCCCCGGCTGCTTCCGTCAAGCCCGGGGAGCTCATTATTATCCAGTTCAATATAGAGATTAGCTATACCCAGGCCCGATGCCGCGGCCAGGAGATGCTCGACGGTCTGTACCTGGGCGCCGCCATGCTCCAGGGATGTGCGCCGCGGCGATCTTTGCGCGGAGAGCAGATTAGCGGCGCAAACCTTGATCTGCGGGCTCCCCTCCAGGTCCTTACGGATAAAGACTATGCCGGTATCCACGGATGCCGGTTTCAGCGTAACATTGGATTTATTGGCCGTATGCAGGCCGATCCCGCTGATATTGACCTCCCTGGAAATTGTTTTTTGTTTACGCATTCTTCTCTTTCAATTTAAGCTCTAATTCCCCGATCTTCTTTTGCAATTCTTTCACCAGGCCGAAGAATTTAGGCAAACGGTGCACATGGGCGTGGGACTTCTGATTCTCGGCAAAGGGGCGCGCGGGATAACCCGCGAAGACAGCTCCCGCGGGGACGGATTTACTTACCCCTGACTGGGCGGTAACAATGGCATCGTCCCCGATGGTGATATGGCCGACCAGCCCTGCCTGGCCTGCCAGGGTCACATTATTGCCGAGAACGGTAGAGCCGGATATACCGACCTGGGCCACGATCAGGCAATTCTCGCCGATGACCACGTTGTGAGCGATCTGGACAAGGTTGTCGATCTTAGTCCCCCTGCCGATA
>Ga0265297_10009628_pt1 | contig 12381 bp, 13 predicted proteins | sample Munlanlwell13791_FD_192502 | JGI IMG/M metagenome (GOLD analysis project Ga0265297, IMG submission 192502) | Leachate microbial communities from a municipal landfill in Southern Ontario, Canada - Leachate well 137-91 | ecosystem: Engineered > Solid waste > Landfill > Unclassified | place...
ACCAGGCCTCCGGACCAGCCCCTATCCTGGTTCAGATGCAGGGCCAAAAGGCCTAATATTTTCTGAGGATGAATAAATATCCCGCCAGGCGCAACCGCGGCAATCCTGTCCGCGTCCCCGTCCAGCGCGATACCCAAATCAAATTTCTCATTTTTGACCCGCGACTTTAGCTCCTGCAGGTTTTCTTCCACCGGCTCCGGCCTTCTGCCGCCAAAAGACGGATTTATGGTATTACGCATAAATTCTACTTTTATGCTGGTGCCTTTTAGAATAGCGCCGATAAAGCTATCCCCTGAGCCGTACATAGCGTCAACCAGGACCTTGAATTTTTTATTTTTGATTCTTTTAATATCTATATAATTTCGGATGAATTTTACATAATCTTTAATCAAATCCATTTTTTCAAACGGAACGGCTTTTTCGCTGTTTTCCGCGGGCGTGTTTTCATCTAAAAGGCCCTCAATTTCTTTAGTTACCTCAACCGGGGCCGCTCCTCCGGAAGGCATTTTTATTTTAAAACCATTATATTCCGCCGGATTATGGGAGGCGGTAATCATAATCCCTAAATCGGCTTTCAGGTACTTAACAGCAAGGCTCAATGCCGGAGTAGGAACAGGCCTGTCAGAAAGAATAACCTTAATCGCGTTATTGCTTAAAACCTGGGCCACTACCTCGGCGAACTTTCCGGACATAAAACGCGTGTCAAAACCAATTACTATCTTTTTGCCTTTACCAAGATAATCCGCGGTAGCCTGGGCCAAAACCCTTAAATTCTTAAAATTATAATTATCTCCGATAACCGCCCGCCACCCGTCTGTCCCGAATTGAATTTCGCTATTTCCCTGCATTTCTGATCCTTTCTATGGCAACTCGCTTGTCTTTGGCGCTAAATATAAACGAACCGGCAGCTAAAATATTCGCCCCCGCCAATATGGCCTCTTTAGCGGTTAAATCATTTATCCCGCCATCTACTGAAATATCTTTTTTATAAATAGCTCGCAACTCTTTAATTTTACTACTTGCTGCCGGAATAAAACTTTGCCCGCCAAAACCCGGATTGACCGACATTACCAAAACAAAATCAGCGTATCTCAACGCCGGCTTAATTTTAGATATGGGTGTCCGCGGATTAAGCGAAATACCGAATTTTATTCCTTTGCTTTTTAGTTTTGAGCTTTGGCTTTTCAGTTCCCGAGTTGATATTGTCTCAATGTGCACAGTAATCATATCGCTACCGGCATCAATAAACGCGCCTATATATTTTTGCGGGTTAGAAATCATCAAATGCACATCCAAAGGAAGCCTCGTGCATTTACGGATATATTTTACCACTACCGGCCCGATAGTAATATTCGGGACAAAGTGCCCGTCCATAACGTCAATATGCAGCAGGTCAGCTCCTGCCTTCTCAACCTTCTTTATTTCATCGGCCAGGCAGCTAAAATCCGCGGATAATAACGACGGAGCAACTTTTATTCTCATAGTTATTCTCTCTACTATTTATAAAGCTTATTTCTATTAATAAAATTAAAAACAGCTTCAGGGACCAGATACCTGAATGATTTATTCTCTTTTATGCACTGACGCACCGCGAAACCCGAAATATCCACGGCCCTGATCCCCAGCGTCTGTATATACCCCGGGATCTTCTCCAAAGGATAACCCGGCCGAGTAGCGGTAATAAATTTAACCATTTTGTTTATTTCGTTCAGATCTTTCCATTCGTCCAGGTATTTAAGCAAGTCTGAACCGATAATAAAATACAGGTCGTCGCCAGGGTATTTACGCTTAAATTCTTTCAAGGTATCTATCGTGTAAGAACGGCCCTGCCTTTTTATTTCTATATCAGATACGTAAAAGCGCTTATTCCCCTTGGTGGCAAGCTTTAACATTGTAAGCCTGAACGGGGCAGGCGCGATATCACCGTTATCCTTATGCGGCGGGAGGTTTGCCGGCACAAAAATAACCTTATCCAAACCAAGCTTTTCCCTGGCCTCCTCAGCCAAAATTAAATGGCCGATGTGTACTGGATTAAATGTCCCGCCTAAAATACCTATTTTCATTCCCGCACCTGCCCGCTGCCCCAAACCGCGTATTTATAACTAGTCAGCTCTTCCAGGGCCATCGGCCCCCGCGCGTGCAGTTTGTCCGTTGATATGCCTATCTCGGCGCCCATCCCAAATTCATATCCGTCGGTAAAACGCGTTGAGGCGTTTACGTAAACGCAGGCAGAATCAACTCTCTTTAAGAACTCCCTGGCGTTATTTTCATCATCAGTAATAATACTGTCTGAGTGGTGCGAGCCGTATTCGTTTATGCGGCTAACCGCCTCGTCAAAGGTATCCACAACTTTTACGGCCAGAATTAAATCCGAATATTCAGTGCGGTAATCTGAATCTTTCGCCTTTTTTATCCCCGCTTTAGCTATTTTTTGGGTAAGTGGACAGCCGCGAATTTCTACTCCTGCCTCTTTAAACTTTTTAAGCATCCCCGGCAGGAACCGGGCGGCAACATCGCGATGCACAAGCATGCTCTCCATAGCGTTACAGACTCCCGGCCGCTGGACCTTGGCGTTAAAACAAATACGCTCCGCCATATTTAAGTCGGCGTAATCATCAACATAGACATGGCAAATTCCTTTATAATGCTTAATTACCGGTATGCGCGAGCAGCTGACTACTTTTTTAATTAAACCCTCTCCGCCCCGGGGAATAACTACATCAATATAATCATTCAGCTTTAGCAGCACATCAATGGCGCGCCTGTCTTTGACAGTGATGATATTTATAACCCCGTCGGGTAAATTGTTCTTCTTAACCACTTCATTTATCGCCTCAAAAATAGCTATATTTGAATTTAGGGCCTCACTACCCCCTCTTAAAATTACGCTGTTGCCGGATTTAAAAGCAAGGCCTATGCAATCCGAGGTAACATTGGGCCGCGACTCATAAATTATGGCAATTACGCCGATAGGAACGCGCACCTTGTGAATCTGAAGGCCTGAAGGAACCTGCCAGGATTTAATTTCCGCGCCTACCGGATCAGCTAATTTCGCTACATCCAGCAGTCCGGTAACCATATCCTCTAATCTTGCCTCGTTAAGCTCCAGGCGGTCAATAAAGGCACCGGATGCTTTTGCACAGCGCAAGGCGTTAATATCCTTTTTGTTCGCCTTTAGTATCTTTCCCTTGTTATTTTTCAGGGCCTCAGCCATCTCCTCCAGGATCCTGTTCTTCTCGGATGCCGCTAGATTAGCGATAACCCCGGAAGCGGATTTGGCATTTTTAGCAATCTGTATCAGTTGTTTTTTCAGTTCCATATTTAATTTTCTTCGGGGACGGTTCTCAAACTATCTATGGCACAAAGAGGGTCCCGTTATCTTCCGGATCTCCTACTACGGATAAGATAATGTTTTGCTTGCAGCCATTGGCAATTACGCAGGGAATACCCGCAGCCGTAGCAATCTTAGCTGCTTCCAACTTAGTAATCATCCCGCCGACGCTGGTTTGTTTCTGAGTAGGATAAACAAGGGATTTTATCTTATGGCCAATCTCATTAACCACTCTAACTACTTTGCCCTCTTTGTCTAAAAGTCCGTCCACATCAGAAAGCATAATCAATAAATCCGCCTCAACCATGGCAGCAACGAGGCTGGAGAGTTTGTCGTTATCGCCAATCTTAATTTCATCGGCGGAAATCGTATCATTTTCATTAACGACCGGAATACTCTTTAATTCCCATAAAGTTAATATTGTATGCTTGGCATTTAAATAACGCTTCCGATTGGTAAAATCGTCATAGGTAAGCAGGATCTGCGCGCAATTCTTATCTTTCTTTTTAAAATGAGATTGGTACTGACCCATTAAATGATGCTGGCCAATAGCAGCAACAGCCTGCAGGCGCGAAAGCTCGTTAGGACGGTTTTTCATTTTAAGTATATGCATACCCAGGGCGATCGCGCCGGAAGAAACAATAATAACTTCATGCCCCTTCTCGGATAAAGAAACAACCTGTTTAACGAGATCGCCTAAGACATCCTCATTGATATCATTTTTCCAAAACAATGAACCGCTGCTGACTTTGATTACTATTCTTTTATAATTTCTTTGCGACTGCATCTATTAACTCCTCTAACCCTTCTCTTTTCAATGCGGATATCGGGTATATTTTCTTTTTTACTGCTTTCTTAAATTCCTTAAGGTTGGCTTTAGCTCCCTCTAAATCCATTTTATTAGCCGCTATAACCTGGATCTTTTTGCTTACCGCGGTATTATAATTCTTTAGTTCCTGATTTATCGTCTTATAATCATCCAGAGGCTTCCTTCCTTCAAAACCCGACATATCAACCATGTGTATCAGAATCTTAGTGCGCTCAATATGCCTGAGGAACCTGTCGCCTAAACCCTTTCCCTCCGCTGAACCTTTAATAAGCCCGGGAATATCCGCGACCACAAATGTTTTATCGCCGCGGCGCACTACACCCAGAACCGGAAATTTAGTAGTAAACGGATAGGCCGCGATTTCAGGCCGGGCACCGGATATATTTGAAATTAAGGTAGATTTTCCTACGTTGGGAAAACCCACTACCCCGGCCTCGGCAATAAGTTTAAGGTCTAAAATTAATTCTTTTTCTTCACCAGGCTCCCCGGGAGAACCTAAAAGATTATGCTTATTATTGCCTTTGCCGCCTTTGCCGCCGCGGGCTGCGATGACTTCCTGCTCATCCTTATTCAGGTCGCGCAAAATACAGCCGCTTGAGGTATCCGTAATGGTAGTGCCTACCGGCACGCATATAACTACACTCTCTGCGTTTCGGCCCCTCTTATCGCTGCTTGAGCCGTGCCCGCCGTGAGCCCCGCGAAAATGCTGGTTATACTTTAAATCCAGGAGCGTGAGAAGGTTTCTGTCTGAACGGATTACGATATCCGCGCCGTTTCCGCCATCTCCCCCATCGGGCCTTCCCCTGCGGTTTATTTTATCACGGTATAGGCTGGAACTCCCCCTGCCGCCGTCACCAGCTTTGACATAAATCTTTGCCTGATCAACAAACGCGATAGACACTTTAAATTAACCGCCTATTTCAATAGACTTTACTTTTAACTCAGTAAGCTTAGCGCGGTGCCCCTTTTCCCAATGTGAAGATTTACGCCGGCGGTATTTAAAAGCGGTAGTTTTTTCGCCCTTAACCTGCGCTAAAACCTCAAGTGTCACTAAAGCGCCCTTCACATATGGCTGGCCTATTTCAACTTTTTTGTCTTTAGAGACTAAAAGCACCTTATCCAGGGTTATCTCCTTGCCTTCTTTAACGTCCAGCTTGTTAGCCAGGATAATATCGTCTTTTTCCACATTGAACTGTTTTGCTCCAACTTCAATTATTGCATACATTTTCAGCTCTCCCTTTTAATAGATTGGACTAAATTTTAAGAGGTATATTATATAATAACAAAATAAGCGGGTCAAGGCAAATTATGGAGGGAAAAGACAAATTTATCAGGCGATATGGACGTCTTCTATGTGCAAAGCAGGGTTAGAGATAAAGTTGACTTTGGTCCTGAATTTATATTCAATAACCCTTAAGTCTTCCTTGTTTTTCAATATCTCGCCAATTACCAACGGAGAAAGAGTGACGTTAACCTGTTTCAAGGACTTGCCCTTCAAGAACCTCTTTAATTCCTTTAACGCGTAAATTGCTATTGTCATAGCGGACTTGACCCTGCCCCTGCCCTGGCAATAAGGGCAGGTCTGAAATGAAAGCATCTGCACGGTTTTATGGATGCGCTCCCTGGTCATTTCTACCACGCCGAACTTAGATATTCCCAGAATGTCATATTTTGCCCGGTCCCGGCTTAATTCCTTCTTTAAAAGATTAAACACCTCCCTGCGGTGGACTTCCTTTTCCATATCAATAAAATCAATAACGATTATACCGCCTAAATCGCGCAGGATTAACTGGCGGGCCACCTCAATCGCGGCTTCGCAATTTACCTTAAACGCGGTTTCCTCCTGGCTGAATTTCTTTTTAAATCCTCCGCTGTTTACGTCAATTACTACCAGGCCTTCAGTCGGTTCAATAATAAGGTAGGCCTTGGATTTCAGGTAAACCTTGCTTTCATTTATGCGGGTAATCTGTTTTTCAATATCCTTATCGGTAAATAAATCGTCTCCCCGGTAGAGTTCTACTTTCTTAGCCAGGTAACTTAAGAATGTGCGCATAAAATTCTGTATCCGGTAATACTCGGGCTTTGAATCAACAATCAATTTAGAAACATCCTCGGTAAAAGAATCCCTTATTGCCCTTAGCGTAAGGTCATATTCCTCATAAATGAGGCTGGGGGCTTTTTTCTGCTCCACAATCTTCTCCAGGCGCTTCCACAATTTGTAAAGAAACTGCGCGTCGCGGCCAAGCTCCTGCTTGTCTTTACCGCAGGCGGCTGTGCGCACGATAAAGCCCACGTCTTTAGGAAGCTTGAGCTCGTTAAATATCTGGCGTAAACGCCTTCGTTCAACATCATCTTCAATCCTGCGCGATATGCCCACCTGCTTATCCTGCGGCATAATCACCAGATACCTCCCGGCTAAACCGATATGGGTGGATAACCTGGGGCCTTTGGTGCCGAATGACTCTTTAACTACCTGGACCAGGACATCCTGGCCCTTCTTAATCTCTTTATCTTTTTGAGCCTTGGGTGTATCCACCGACTCAAACGCGAACTCAATCTCGGATAAATAAAGAAAACCCTTCTTGGGAAGCCCAATATCAACGAATGCCGCGCCCAGCGACGGAAGGACCGCCTCAATCTTTCCTTTATAGATATTACCGACTATGGTCCTGTCCTGCGGCCGCTCAATGTAAAATTCCTCAAGGACCCCTCCTGAAACAATAGCTACGCGCTTTTCCTGCGGTTCAATATTAACTAAAATTTCTTTGGACATTTTTTATCTCAATCCCTTCTGGTAATTGTTCCTGCAATTTATTTTTAAATTCTTGCTCTTCAACCGGTAGCCTTAAAACAATGGAGCCTTCCTCATTCTCGCTCTCTAATCCTAATTTTAACGCCCGCTTCAGGCTGAGTTTTGGATGCGGCGAGAAACCCTCGGACATCTTAAGCGGCAGGTCCGCCCTGCGCATTGCCCGCGTTAAAAGGCGCATCAAATCCAAATGCCCTATATACTTCATCGCGCCATTTTTGGAAAAAACAAAACTCAATTTATACATAAACTCCTTATTCCTTTGTATCGCAGTCTTCCGATATCAACAAGCTGCCCGTGGTAACGTTAAAAACAACCTTACCGGTCAATTTACATCTAACGGGAAACGCGTAACAACTGTATCCTGCTGCGTCAAGCCGGCTGCAATTATAACTGTAGCCTTTAATGGGAGATTGTTTTATATAATCTTTATCCAGATATGGCGGTTTAGACTGAATTAGAACAGAGACCTTAGGCGGATAAACACCTTGATTATTCTTGGCATAATTCTCAAAGGCCGTGGAAATAAGCTTAAGCGTAGACTGGGCATTAGATTCATTTTGAGAGCACGTTACGTTGATAACTTCGCTTATTAACATCCTTAACGCTAAAGCGGACAAGGCAATAACAATCATTATAACCACAAAACTTCTGGCTTTTTCATTCTTCATATTATATTATTTTAGCATAAAGCGTTTATTTATCAATCACTTTTGCAATTAACTTTATATAAGAACCCCCTTGCCTCTTAAAATCAAGAATTGCCTCCTTTTTCAGGCCTTTTTTCCAATAAGCCGACCCCAGATTAAAGCGCGTACCAGCCAAGCGCTTGGGAAGCATAATAAAAAAGGAGGAGAGAATTTTCTCCTCTCCTCCTTCTAGTTTTTCATAAGAAGCGTGCTTTTATAATGGCGTAAGCACTCCTCCGGTAGTAGCGGTGTAAGTCGTGGTGCCTGTCTGCGCTGAAACTGGCGCGGCTGAAATTGTATAACCGGTTGTAGCTAAAGTACAAGTATAAGTATACCCCTGGACTGTTTGCCCGCAGTAAAGAGGCGCTGAAGAAATAAATGTACCTAGCCCAACCCCTGCTGTAGTGCTCGTATCCGTCGGATATAAACCATTATTCGCGGTTGAAAATGTTTCCGCTGCCGTTGACAAACTACGGACATTCGCCTTAGCTGCCGCGGTATTAGCGGTAATCCTGGCGCTTAATAAGTTAGGTATGGCGATAGCGGCTAACAACGCAATAATGGCTACGACAATCATGATTTCAACTAACGTAAAACCTTTTCTACTCATTCTGCAAATCCCCCTTTCTAAGGTAAGATTGACTTTTCGCGCACTTAGTGATTAACCTCTCTCTTGTTATTGTATAAATTAAAACTTCTAGGCTAATTTAAGAGGTTATTTGTTTTATCGCGCCAAAGCCCCCTTCAAAATTACTTTTCTTTATACCATCTCCGGCTTATTTTGTCAAGAATAAAAACGGAGCGGTTAAACGCCAATGGCGTAATCACTAGAAATACTCTTAAGCCTGATAAAAACAAGCTTATTCTTTAAAGCCGAACGCGACTTAAACAAGACCTTAATATAATTACCCGAATAGCCTTCCCAGTAACCTTTTCTTGCCTTAGACCTGGCCTCAAAGAGCACAGGGATCTTTTTACCAAGGAAACCTTTTTTATAGCCTAAAGAGGTTAAACCGGCTGCTTTTTTAAGAACAGCAATGCGCTCTTTTAAATTAGATACCGGGGCGCCGGCCGACGCCTCTGAATAAGCTGGAGTCCCGGCTCTAGCGGAATAAGGAAATATATGGACTTTTAGCGGTTTAATTTTCTTAACTAAACTCAGGGTATTCCTGAAGTTTTTTTCATCTTCTCCGGGAAAACCGACGAGGCAATCCGTAGTAACAGCCAAACCAGGGATCCTGGCTTTAATCCTTCGGATAAGCTTAAGATAGGAGGCCTGGGTATACCGCCGCCGCATTCTTTTTAAGATACCATCGTCGCCGCTTTGGATAGGAATATGTAAGTGCGGGCAGAGCTTGCTTGATTTAGCCAACTTTTGGATTAAAGCGCCTGTAACGTCTCCCGCCTCTATTGAACTTAACCTGATTCTTATGATTTTATCTATCTTTTCCAGCGCGTCAATTACGTTAACCAGGCTTATCTTAGGAATTAAATCCCGGCCATAAGCCCCTAAACAAATGCCGGTAAGGACAATTTCTTTAAATCCGTTTTCAGCTAACCTGGCCGCGTCCTTCACCACTTCCCCTAACGGCCTGCTCCTGGAGCGTCCACGTACCAAAGGCACTTTACAGTAAGCGCAAAAATTATCGCAGCCGTCCTGAATTTTTAAGAATGCCCGCGTATGGGAACAAAAACCGCTTATGCCTTCCCTGAAAAAACATTTTTCTATGATAAAACTTACGCCCCGTATTTTAGCTAAGAGGCTTATGTCTTTTTTAACCAGGCAGCCAGTCACAATAATCTTAGCCTTGGGGTTCTCATTAATACACCGGCGGATTATCCCCCGTGACTTTTGATCCGCGATAGCCGTAACAGTGCAGGTATTTATAAGATACCAATCAGCCTTGCGATGGCCGCGCTCTTCTTGAAAGCCGCGCGCAAGAAAACGCTCTCTTATACTCTGGGTATCGTATTGGTTGACTTTACAGCCTAAGGTATGAAATTTTATCTTCATAATATTATGGGGATGGTCCTATATGGACTGATTGCCATGCGGAGAGTTACGAGGAAAAGGCCTTTGGTTATTTTGTATTTATGGAGTCACCATATTCATACTTCTTACCCTGCTTCCGGTACACGTAATTATCACATCATCTCTTCCCCCGGAAACATTTCCAGCAACTGTTCTTGAACCACTCCAATTACAAGTAATAATCAGGTCATTTATTGAATAACAGTGTTGCGGTGTCAAATTATCACAATAAGCATTGGCGTCAATGCTTTGAGAAGAAGTTAAACGGTTATAAAGTAATATACGTTCATTGTTCGTTAATTTAACTACTGAAGAACCGAGATAAGTAGTGCGTTCCCAAATATCGGAAGATCCTGATTGCCACGTCCCCACCCCGTTAGCATCGGAAGTTAAAACTTTGCCTGCTCCCTGATTTCCGTCAACTATCTTAACGCTGCCAACAACATGCAGCTTCTGATCCGGGTTATTCGTGCCAATGCCGACTCCGCCTGTCCCTTTTGGCATAATGCCGATACCTTGATTAGTATTTGAGCCATTTGCTTTTATCGTATTGAAACCTATACTAATCCCTTGGCTTAAATTAGAATGCCTCGTTCTGAAGGAAGCGTCTTGGCTATCATCTATTATATCCAGTTTTACCGCAGGCGTAGGCGTGCCAAGGCCGACCTTGCCTGCAGCAACCAGATCGCCGTCAGTATAAGCTGCCCCACTGTACGCGCTCCCTACCGCCATATAATACGACCTTAACTCCCTGTAGCTTCCATACGGCGAGGGATAATAGGTAGTGATGGTGATATCCTCGCTGTTCGCCCTGGTGGCATAAAACAAAAGGGAAACCAAAATTATGAACATAATAAGGCTCGGCATTTTTATTCTCATCTGCGTCTCCTTTTAAAATTACCGCCTTAAATTTAGCACACTTATACCCTGCAGTCAACTGAAATCCCGGGCCTTTTAATAGGTATAGGCCTGCCGGATAAAACTTGCTACGGCTATAGCAGCGGTATCCACCCGTAATACCAAATCGCCTAACGAGACCGGAACGCATCCGGCTTCTTTTGCCAGCGCCACTTCCGCTCCGGTAAAATCGCCTTCCGGCCCGATAAATACTAATATGTTTTTCGGCTTTATCTGCCTGAACACATCTTTCAGTCTTTTTCTTCCCCCGGATAAAGTAGGTATCAATTTTAAATCATACTTTTCCGGCCCCTCCAAAACTTCTTTCATTGTAGCAAGCGGCTTGACGGCCGGAACATTCCTGCGCTGGCTCTGCTTTGCCGCGCTAAGAGCGATCTTTTTCCAGCGCGCCAGGCGCAATTGCACCTTATCCTTATCCAGCCTCACTACCACCCTTTCTGTATCTAAGGGAATAATAGCCTCAACTCCTAATTGGGTCAATTTATCCACGATATCATCAAATTTGGCTTTTTTAGGTATGGCGCAGGCAATGGTCAGCTTTATTTCTTCGTCATTCCCGGAAACAGGAATTTTATTTTTAATATCAAGGCGCACCTTATCTTTTAATTCACAAATCACGCAATTATATTCATTGCTGTTTTCATCAAAGACAACCGCTTTCTCACCGGGCTTAAGCTTAAGGACATTCTTTATATGGTGCGCCTGGTCCTTATCCCCGATAATTATTTTATCGGCGGAGATATTTGACGATGGAGAAAAAAACCTGTTCATTTAAAATTTCCGCCTTCTATTTTTCTGAAAAAACTTGAGCGCTGAATATATAGATCTCGGTTCTTTTATCTTTCCAGGCGTCTCTGGAAAGCCCTGCTTTATCCTCACAGAGATGAGCCATAAAATCCTCTTTTGACCAGCCGGTCTCAGTAGCCACTTGAGGAAGAAATACTCCGCTCCTAAAACCGCTACGCACCAAAACACCATGAACTCCAAGTTTAATCTTATCAGGATTATCTATTTTCTCCATCGCAGATAAGACAGATACCTCAATATTAATATTTTTAAGTTCAGATAAGCTTACCGGGCTAAAACGGGGGTCTCCTGTAGCGGCCTCAACCGCCATGTCCCGGACTGTTAAATATAGCGCCTCTGAACCGACAAGATTGCCGATACACCCGCGAAGAGCTCCGTTCTCATTTAATGTGACGAATGCCCCCATAGTCTTTAGAAGGCCAGGGTCAGTCTCGTTAAATTCCGGCTTCTTACCCGTCTTTAAATATGTTTCTAAAGTGGTGCGCACAATTTCAAGCAATCTCTTTTGCTGGGATTCATTCAACATGCTTTTTTCTCCTTTTGGCTGGTCGATAGCGCAACTTGCGTATCCTACAGTCCAGATACCTTTAGCCTTTTTTACGGTAACCTCCGCGGAATTTGTATGTTTTAATACTGCAACTTTATCATGGCCCAAATCTTTGGCTAAGATTAGCGCGGTTACCACGCCAAAACCCCCGCAGGCCTGCATATTCCCGTCGCGCAGGCCATAATATAACCCTTCGCTATCCATATGCTTAATAGCATTAAGAGTAAGCTCATCTACTCTATCGGCTTCCTCGTAATCGTAACCATGGTACATATCGGTAGAGGCAATCACCAAGACATCTTTACGGTTGCCGATTGCTTCTTTAAGCAGCGCAGCTAACTTCTTGCAGGTAGATAAAGTGCAGTCGCCTAAAACTATAGGCACAATTTTAAAACTTTTAAGCGTTTTTTGTAGAAACG
>Ga0265297_10009629_pt1 | contig 12379 bp, 14 predicted proteins | sample Munlanlwell13791_FD_192502 | JGI IMG/M metagenome (GOLD analysis project Ga0265297, IMG submission 192502) | Leachate microbial communities from a municipal landfill in Southern Ontario, Canada - Leachate well 137-91 | ecosystem: Engineered > Solid waste > Landfill > Unclassified | place...
GAATAGCCTGCAGAACACCGTTCGTTCCGTTTTGTTCGAGATCAATTACATCATGTAGAAAAATTAACCCATCAGGCTCGACATGCGGATACCACGCTCTGAGATCGCCTAAAACACCTTCGTAAGAATGATCGCCATCGATAATCAAAAAGAAAATAGGTTGTTCATCGTACATTTCACCCCAGGTCTTAGAGTCAGCATGAATAAAGTGAATCTTATCGTGTAACAGCCCCGCCGCTTCTAGATGAGCCTTTACCCAGTGACAAGTATTGACATCAATAATATCAAACTCAAACTCTTCGTCCTGTTCTTCTAAAAGGGCGAGTGCCATAACCCCAGGACCAGCGCCGATCATAACTGCTTTATCGCACCAATACAGAGAAACTTCGTGGAAAAACTCTATCTCATCTCCAAAGCAGTATTGCGCTGTCTCATTGAGTTGGTGAGCGGTTAATTTAGACATTAAGTCCCATCATCTCTCTTAAATCGTCAACAGTTAACTGCGGAGCCTGATCGCTGGTATATCGAAACATCTCTTTTCCCTGATACAACACCAGATCGTTTTTAGGCGGACGAATATAAAAATAATTATCGTCTTGATCGGTGTGTAGAGACTCCGACAAACTCACCATATTCTCACATTGTTTTTCGCCGGGCCGTGTTCCAATTTCAACAACATCTATTAACATACCATCAGGGACAAAGGCTCGTGCAAATGTCTCCATCGTACTCGCGTGTGCTTTTGGAACAGTAATTGTTCCTGGCTCTTGCTGCATAGCGTGCAAAACAATGTCTATAGCCTGAGAAAAAGTTAGCCAAAAGCGTGTCATTGTGCGTGAAGTTACTGTAAGTGGACCTCCCGCTTTAACTTGCTTATCAAACAAAACTGCAACTGATCCAGTGCTTCCTAGAACGTTTCCATAACGAGCTAGGGTAAATACTGTATTTCCCCACTGATTAGCCTCTTTAAAAAGACCTTCCATTAGAGTTTTACTTTGACCATAATAGTTTGATTCTGATTCAACGGCTTTATCGCTGGATGTTCCTACAACATGTTTGACACCATAACGAACGGCACATCGCGCAACGTTTTCGCTACCGATGACATTAGTTCTAACCGTAGCACTTACGTTATTTTGCGCACTTTCTACTCGCTTGTATGCTGCGAAGTGTAAAACAGTGTCTACTCCACACATTACACGTTCAAGATCATCAATAAAACCAACGTCACCTAGCACATAACGATGCTTTGGATATTTCCGCTTTAGTTGTGCTTGACGTGATTCAGAGCGAGAAAAAATAATAAACTCAGCGTCCCAGTTTTCGTTGTTGGCGCGCTCTAAAAGGTGCTCAGACAAACTACCCGTACCACCCGTGATCAACACTTTGCCTTCTAGCATTTCAGCCTCCTAACATGGATATTAATAGTATACCACTAAAGGAATATTTGTCAATGAAAAACCCTTGACAAATTGGAAATTGTGCTCTATACTGAGAAGAAAGGGGGGATAATATGACTTTCTCTTGGATTATTAGTTATGAATATAATCGCTGCCCTAAATGTTGGGGAACGGGGTATATATCTGCTAAAAATAAAACTTATAATTCAACTGTTGAATCTTGCCCTTTATGTAAAGGAGCAGATAGAATTAAGTTCCATCAAGAAATAAATATGAAAGGTAAATAGTTCACGTAATCTAACCACGCCCCTACTTTGCCAACGTTCCATAGCATGTACCCATTGACAATTCCCTGCTCAGTTAACACAGCAGTTGTCTCATTGATGCAGGCGCGAAGTTCTTCTGCTGTAAAAGCATTTTCATCTTCGTCCTGTCCATACGTGAAACCCAATTCAGTGATCAACCAGGGCCAGTTTTTGTCTTTGATCTGATAACCTGTTACCTGTGCTACCGCCTCAGCAAACAGTACGTGTCTACCTGCAACCCATGACCAACCAACCCAGGGATATTTGGGTGTAGAAAAAGGACAGTAACCTGTAGCATGAGTAGCTAAACCATGAAATTTCGGAGAACCACCCCGCCACGTCCCACAGGGGTGTGTGTCTATCCATTTGAAATAAGGAACTAATTGAATAAACTCGTCTAATTCAGGTGAGCCGGGGTAGCTGCTGAGTGCCAGGATGCAGTAACCATCCGCCGCCGCTAGTGTCGCCACGTCGATGCTGAACTGCGCCAGCGCCGCGTAGTCCTCCTGCCCACTCAGGCCAGAGCACTCATTTTCCAGCTCGTAATAGTCATAGCCCGGCGCGTCCTGCCACAGCGCGCGCAGCCGCGCGTAGTAGCCCGCCGCGTCGCTGTACACCTGCTCGCGCGTGGGGCACTCGCTGCGGTAGTCCCGGTAGATGGTCACGAGGCGCGGGTTGGCGGCGCGCATGGTGTCGCACATACTGCCCGTCAGCGTGAGGCACTTGGCGAGGCCCACCAGCGGCGCGGTCTGCGCAGCTTTGGCGTGGTCGCTAAACCAGGCAAAGTGTAGCCCGCTCAGCGTGTCGCCATCAAAAGGGCTGGGCGTTGACGGCGGCGGCACCTCCCATTCGATGGGCATGTCGGGCGGGTAGCAGTGCTCGTCTTCATCGTCCCACACGAGGTAACGCTCGCTGTTGTAGTAGCTCGCCACCCACCCCGCCACGCCTTCCCCGCGTATGTAGGCCCATTCGTTCACCGCGTCGCTGATGACGTACATGCGCTCGATTACCACGCGCTGGCCGATATACAGCGTCCCGACTTGCGCGGCGCTGGTGCTATGGTCAGCACGAACGCGCAGCGCAGATACAGCCACCCCACCTTCGCAAACGCGCGGTATGTCTGTAGATGGCGGTGGCGTCGGCGGCGGCGTGATTTCCTGCGTCGGCTCCCCCTGCCCCGGCGTGTTCGTCGCCGTGGGCGTCTGGCTGGCGGTGGGCGTCAGCGTGGGCGTCGCGCTGGGTGTGGCGGTCGGCGTTGCTGTCGGCGTTGCGCTTGGTGCATCCGGCGTCGGAGAAGCCAGCGGCAGTAAGCGCAGCAGGCCAGTGGACGGTTGCCATTGGACGGTCCAGTTGCCAAGCGTAATCCAGCCTCCATCGTCTAGGACGGGCGCGGGCGTTGGGTTGCCAGCGGGCGTGCTGCTGCGGTCCTGCGCGCGCGCGGGCACGACCGACAGCGCGACGACGGCAGCGACCAGGGCGACCAGCGTAACGGCGAGGCCGTTATTTAGGCGTGTCACTGTTCTTCACTCCTAATTGCTGTTCTACCCATGCGCGCGTTTCCTCGTGTAACTTGATGCGTTCCCGATTAGCAAGATACCACGCCTTTGTGTCGGGTTTGCCCAGGGCCATACCCGCGCCGCGCCAATCGGCCAGCATTTCGCGGCGGTGACGATCTGGCATTTCCAGCGGCACCACATCCCCTGTATCCATGATGAGCACCCAGTATTGCCAGTGGTGCTTGTGCATCTTTTCGTGCTGATTCCACGCGCGATTAAAGTCAGCATGGGGTTTATACTGCCCCGTGCCATCCTCAGCGCGAAAAGTACAGGCGTATGACACCATTTCTAGTGGTAGAAACTTAGTCCAATCGTGCCAGATTAGGTGCCAGATAGATACCCGCAACTTGACGCCCTCAACGGCGACGAACCACTTATGGCGCAGGACGTAGCCCAGATAGCGGCGATAACGCGCCCAAGCAATCGGACGCCCCAGCAGCGCCAGGACCAGCGCGACGACGGCGACGCGGGCGGCGTACCAGGTCATTTCGCCTCGCCGCCAACGGCGACCTCTTGCGGCGGCTTGCCGATGGCGTCTACCGTTGCGGTCAGCAGGCGCGAGATAATCGCCGCGTCCAGTTCACGGTGTAGCAGCCATTCCGCGCCGCCGTCGATGGCCACGACGATGAAGTCGTCTTCCTCGTCAACGTACTTGCGAACCGACTGCGCGGTAGCCCGCACACGCGCCGCCAGTTCGGTGCCGCCAATCCACAGCAGCAGCACGCCGATGATGGTCCCGATAGCGGGAATGCCGATGCTGATGAGGACTTCGAGATAGTCCTCGCTGAGTGGTGCCAGTTGCAGGTCCATGTGTGCCTCCTGCGGCGCGGGGCCGCTAAAGCGCCTTCACGCGCTCGCTGAACGCCAGCACGTCATCCGCTGGCGCGATGATGATATTGTGGTGGTCCATGCGATCATAGCGCACGAATACCGCCCGCCCCGGCTGGTCCGGTATCAGGCTGCACGCCGCCCACCAGATGCGCGCTGTGTCGTCGGTCGGGTCGTGCGTCCGCGCCCGCACCACCAGGCAGATTTCCGTATACCCGCCCGGCTTCGTCTCCATCCGCTGCCAGTCCCAGGCGTTCCAGTTCACCGACGTGGGCATGGCAGGCGCGTACTCCAACGCCGGGATTGCCGCCAACTGCTCCGCCAGCGCCACGAGGCTCACGCCGGGCGGCTGCGCATCAGCAGGCCGGGCCAGGTCGAGCACCGTGCCGTCCGGCTGGCGCACCAACTGGCGGTAGCTCAGGCTGGCGAGTTGCAGCCAGAGTTCAAAGACGTGGTGCGGGTTCAGGCCCGCAAATACGGCACTCATGCTGGCCCCTGATACTCCCAGCCTTGCGGATAGACGGCGGGCGACCAGACGTTACTTTTAAAAATCCGCAAATCTGGTATAATACTCATGGGTAGCCTACCGTTCGCGACGGGAAAAGCGGTACTCACGCCGCCTGACTGCCCAAACTCTGTGAGGCTAGCATGAGTGAGGATGCTATGAATACCCCCCTGAAACGCTGTTCCAAATGCGGCAAGGAACATCCTGCCACGACTGAATATTTTGAGTTGCGCAGTGATACTGGAAGGTTGCGCGCGCAATGTCGTTCCTGTCGCTCTATCTGGCGTCATGAATATTATGAAAACAATAGAGAGCGCACCCTTGAACAAAGTATTCGGTGGAAACGCGAACACAGAGAGCGGCGCGCGGAAACTCACCGGAAATATTACGCGGCTAACCGCGAAAAAATTCTTGAAAAAGGTCGCCAAAACTACCACGCAACCAAGCCTTATCAGAGGGAGAGAGGCAGGCAATACCGCGCCGCCAATGCTGAAAGCGTAAGTAAAAAACGACGCCAGTACTATATACAAAACAAGGAAAAGACCAGAGTCATCAATCAACAGTGGTACAAGGCTAACCGAGAGCGCCGACTCGCAATCGGTCGCAAATGGAGAAAAAACAACCCTGAAAAAGCACGGGCTCTGTGCCATCGTTATCGAGCTCGAAAGAACGGGGCACAAGGCAGTCATACCGCCGAGGACGTTCAGCGCCAATACGCTGCCCAAAAAGGGTGTTGCTGGTGGTGTGGTTGTGAATTGAACGGTATCTATCATGCCGATCATCTTGTGCCCCTCTCTCGCGGCGGCAGTAATGCGCCGGAGAATATTGTTATTACTTGTCCGTCATGCAATTCATCCAAGCGGGATAAATTCCCTCACGAATGGATCGGACGCTTGCTCTAGACCAATTCCCATCCATACACGCCCGGCTCCCAAACATTGAGCGTGGGCGGCGGAATGATGTTGCGCCACACAAACCCATTGTGAGTGACAATTGCGCCCGACACGTATGTACCGCTTCCGCCATACGGTTGTACCCACGGCTGCGGTCCGGCTTCTGACTCGTAGAACCGTAGCCATAAGGCACCCAAATTCGGCAAATCGGGACGCCAGTCTAGTTGAGCCCTGTGTAATTGAATGCAAACGTACAAATTATTATCAGCGGGATTGAAATACACCCCCTTTGTACGTTCTAAATCAGCAACCTCGCACTGTAACCCCACGTGCCACTCTGGATAGGAGCGCACGACAATCAGGCGCTCGACAATCTCAAGCGGGCTGCCGCCAACCATCTCGTGCGCCACCACATCCGCATGGTACGGCGCGGACGCCTTGAGCGCGTCCAACTCAGCAACGTCGAGCGTCACACTGCGACCAAGCGCGGCGGGGGGTGAATTTGTTGCGTGTCGCGAGACAATTCATGTGTACGCGTCAGAGGACACCCGGTTTTAGAAGCTCCCCGTTTTAACGGGGAGAGTCGTCACGTTTGTTTCTCCTTTTTATTACACACTGGCAAGTATGATCTGGGTGTCGAAGTCTGTGTAGGCACGATAATATCCGCGCAGATACGCTAGTTTTGTGCCGCCGCGAATGATTACCGGACGGATACAATGTGCATCGTCGGTTGTGATCTGCGTTTCAGTCCACGACACCCCATCGTTTGCCGTAACCTCTTTGTAAATTTGCCAATCCCCCATGACTTGCCGACTTGCATACACAGTGTTGGGATCGCTGTAGTCAAAGCACACACCGCCGCTATAGTAGCTTTCAGCCGCGTACAGCCTGCCCCCCGCCGTACACACTTCGTAATCAGCCCACGCGCTGCCGTTCCAGATCGCCCACCGATACCGGTGGTCCGTCGCGGCGGTCGGGAAGGTGGCGAACAATATGCGCGGTTGTCCGTCCGCCTCAATCGCAATATCCCAACACCACGCGCGAGTAGTTGTGCCATCGTATACCAATGTAAAATCGGTTGGCGCATAAGGGCCAGATGCCAGCGCCCCGATCAGTGTGCCATCTGACTGATACAGACTGCCGCCAGTCAAATATCCGTGATAAATGCTGTTGGTAGATACATTGTTCGGATGCCCGTCCGTCAACACGATGTCGATCCGGCTATCCCCGTTTTCAATAAAGCGCCAGTACGGACGATTTGCGCCCGTTCCCAAAAGCCAATTAATCGCGGTGCCCCATGTTGCGCCATCATCCTCGGACGTTGAAACGTATCCGGCCCAATCTGTGCTGTCCTCCGGCGCGGCACGCATGAACAGATAAATCGGATCATTAGCCTCGCCTGTGAGTTGAATCGGGTTGGTGTAGCTGTAATAATCAATCCCCAATTGGCTATCCAGATTGACCTCGCTGCCCCAACTCGACACATCAAGCGGATTCGTGGATACCCGCATATAGGTTCCCGTGACGTTATGGCCTGTGTAAAACGCTAGCACCCGATTGTCACTAGCGCGGATCAAAAACGATGGATTTGCGTGATCGTCTGCCGTTGCGTTTAATCCCGCATTTAGCTCAACGATGGACTCGCGTGTAGTGTTGGCATACGGAATTGCTACAATGCTGCCATCGCTGCGCGTTACGCCCACAACCAGATTAGTCACGTCCAGTTGCAGCGCCCTGGGATCATTGAACCATGTCCACGCCTCTCTTCAAAGCGGAGTGGCGGCGGCAATGGCGCTCATCTGGTCGCTGGTCAATACCCGATTAACGAAAAACGCCTCATCCATACTGCCCTGGAACATGCGATCTCCTGCCCCGCGATTCCCAATGATGAACGGGTTAGTAGGCGTTGAGATCGTGCCCGTCCCGGCTGTTTGTATGGTGTACGTCGCCTCGGTGACAACGCCAGCCACACCGAAATAAATACGGATTTTACGATCTCCACTGTTGTTGTACGTGATAAACACCCATGTCCATTGCCCACTTGTCAGTTTGTTGGTCGTCAAGGATCGCGCATCGGTGGTGTCTGTATCCACGATGCAATCTACAGCCAGTGTATTCGCGCCAAAGTAGGCATAACGCTTGCCATCGTAATCAAATAGGCGGCGCGCAGTCGCATCGGCGGCATCAGGATTCACTAACACGCCAATCGTGAAAGCGGTTTCCTGAATGTCGGCATGATTTGGCACACTGATCAAATCCCCCGCAGTATCCCAGGCGAACGCTTCTCCTGTGCCGAATACGCCGGTTTGATTAAGTGTGCAGCCCGTAATTGTGCCATCCAGTGTCGCGCCCGATCCGCCCACGTTATCCGCCGTACCCCCGGCTGATTCCGTCATCCGCAACCACAGAGGGGCTAATCCTTGCGCTACCAGATTGTCCAGATACAGCGCATCAGCCCCCCGCAAGCCAGGCGTTTCCTCCACAATGGCGAGCATCTGCGCCTCAGACAGCACGACATTAAAGAGTAAAAACTCATCTTGTTGGCCTAACAGGGTACGGTTTGCGGCCTGGATATTGCCGAGATACAGGGGATTAGCCGGATCAACGAGCGTGCCTGTTCCGGCAGTTTGTATGGTGTAAGCCAATTGATTAACCTCACCCCCGCCGCCCACGTAATACCGGATTTTACGATCTCCCGCATTGTCATATGTGATGAACAGCCATGTATACCGATCTGCCGGAAGGGGTTTCGTGGCGACTGATCGCGCATCGGTGGTGTCTGTATCCACGATGCAATCTATAGCCAGTGTATTCGCGCCAAAGTAGGCATAACGCTTGCCATCGTAATCAAATAGGCGGCGCGCGGTGGCGTCCGGTGGATCGGGGCGCAGCAGCACCGCCGCCGTAAATGCTGCCGGATAGATCGCCGCGTCATTCGGCGCGCTGCCATAATCCCCGACATCATCCCACGCCGCACCATTCGCGACCCCCAACGGCGCAGGTTGTCCCAACGTCAGCCCTGAGTAGGTCGGGTTGAGTGGTACGCCCGCCGCGCCGCGATTGGTCGCTGTTACGTAATCGATCCAGAGTGGCAGCGACCCGGCTGTGACATACGTGTTTAGCAGTGACACATAGCCGGTAAACTCCCGCGTCAACTCATTACTCGCTGCGTTCAGTGGTGTCGTCACCCCCGCCGCGACGCTGATGCTCACCGTACCGCTGGCGCTGGGGGTCACGACGATGGTGAACGTTTTACCGTCGCCGCTGTCCACGGGATCAGCCGCCGTGCCATTGACGACTGTCACATCTGCCGCTACGTCAAAACCGGTCACAACGTGATCGAAGGTAGCCGTAACCGAGAAGGCTTCGTAGACGGTATCCAGCACACCGGGCGCGGATAGCACAACGGAAACAAGGGACACGCCGCCTATTACCGGCGCAAACGATCCATGATCTTTCAGTAAATGGCCGCCATGCTGAAAAAACATTATCTCACCAGAGAGTATATAATATCCGAAGTAGCGTCTGCACAGATATAATAAAACTTATCGAGGTTATTTACAGGAAAATAAGGCGACCACTTTCCTGCTTCAAGTGTGATCACATGATCGACGCCCATTGCCCCTGAAGTCCCGATATATACGTAATCTGTATTCTCAGGATCGGCAAAAAAACACACCTGCTCACAAGGTAACGAAGGCATTTGAGTTACAACCAAAACATTACCCAAACGACCAATTCCAGCAAATGGAAATGAATAACTACGCTGAACACCGCCAAAGGCCAAATTTCCTAGAGACATATCAGACTCCTACATACTCATAATGCCAAATTGACCGTATCTTAATGTCAAGAGACGTTCAGCATCGGCACGAACATAAATCGACAATACATCACTCGATTTAAGCGCATACGCGCCAATAATTGATACCTGCTGTGTGTGATGGGCAGAAGGTTGCACAACTTCAGCGCCCAAACCAATTGACGCCCCGTTTTTATAAACTTCAAACACAAACGAAGACGAGTTAGGACCATCTACCGAAGCAACAAAGTCAATAAAGTACGTGCCCGGTTGTTTTACCGACAACGAATAGGAAGTAACTGCATCTGCATCTGCTCCAGGACCATCGGCGGCGTTATCCCACAACTCTAGGCGTTCCATGCTGATACCAATTTCTTGCGCGTCCGATTGGTTATATGCGTAAAGTCCAGCCCAACGTTCTCTAGCCATGTTGTTATACCTCGATTGTTCTATTTTTATTGTATAGCAGATCAAATAAATCTGCAGTAACCATTATTCTATTACGATCTTTCTCGTCTAATTGATCTAAGGTTTTCGCACTCTTTTTAGCGTTACACGGCTGACATAATATTGTAGCACTGCCGTAATTAAGACCGTTACCGTCTTTAAGTGGGTGTACATGATCGACATGTAAGGATTGTCCGAACTTTTCTTGGTGTTCTTTCTCTGTCATTCCACATAACACACACTGCTGAAATAACGTTCTCAACTGATGTTCCATTACACCAGTCCAGTTTTTATCTAGAATTGCTTCTTTTCGTTCCCTTTTTCTGTTTCTTGCTCTTACATATTCAGGCGTGTAAGTTAGCCCGTGAGTTTTATTTTGGTTTTGTCTAAATTCTTTAAGTACACATCCACAAGACACTATTGTTCCACTTCGTAAATGTGATCCCCTAACTTCAGTTGTTTCTCCACAGGAACATTTACACTCCCAATACCACTCTTTCTTAGCGTTTTGTCTTGTAGGACGTATAACAGTTAGTTTACCATAAACTTTTCCGGTTTCATCTTTAAAATTTTTTCCGCCAGGAATTCCCTGCTGCATAGGGTGTTTTGTTAGTTTTTTAGTTCTTTCACACCCACAATGTGTGGATTTAAAATAAATTAAAGATCTACCTGTTATTGTTGTCTCTTTACCACAATCACATCTTACCTTCCACCTTGTATCTTGATACATATCGGAAGGTATTTCCTCTAACACTAACCACTTACCAAAACGTTTTCCTTGAAGGTTATGTATTTTACCCATAAATTAATCCTTTCCTATAAATTTATAGTATAACACGGAAAGGACATAAAAGCAAGAAGGGGAGGGGGTTAGCCCTCCCCCAGTAAGATACTACTGACGATCAGAGTAATAGGGGCTATTATACGTTCCAGTCTCGTTGCCACCGTCAACGAAATAGCTTTGGTTAGGAAGCGGTAAGCGTGTCATTTGCAATGGCGTCCAGACAACCGATTGAATCCTGCCGCTCAAAAACGGAGTCAGGAGTCTTAGTCGCAGTTTAGTAAGAGCTTCCCACTGCATACACGTATAGGTACGTGACTTAGTGATCAGGAAACGCCCACCGTCCGCAACCATAATCTCGCTCGACGCCCAGCCCGCAGCAACGGCTTCGGAAACACCGTTCGGACCGTTAAAGTCGAAATACTCGAAGTAGGTCACAGGACGACCGCCCTGCACCGTGAAGGGAATCAGATAGATGTCCGAAGCCATGCACGGATTAGGAACATTCGCGTCAGTCGTGTTGGTATCGATTGGCATACAGTCATCAGTCACAACCGGAACGCGAACACCGTCGATCAGAAGGTAGTGCCCGGTGTACATCTGATCCGACATCTGGCGCATTTGCAAAGCGTCTGTACTGTTCGACAGATCGTTATCCGTCGCGTTACAGCGGTAGCTCGCATACACGCAAGGCCAGTAATCGGTCAAAGTGCGGAACAGACTGTCAGGCATCACCCAAGCCCAGTTGACGGGCATAAAGCCCATGCGCTGAGCGTTGAACAGAACGTAGCGATACATGGTCGTCATCAGATGGAAGATCCACGCGGCGTTATCTTCAACCTTCGTGTAATTCGCATCTTTGACATCTGCGTCCAGCGACGGACACGACTCATTGGTCGTCACATCGACATGCCCGGTCTTGACAAGGTTTTGGAAGCCCATGAACTCCTGATACCCGTCATTGTTCGAGTTGTTGGATGTATCGCCTTCCCAGACCATCGGGCAGAGCACCTGCTCAAAGTAGGCACCCAGAGCGAGAAAACGCGCCAGAACTTCTTGGCGGATTGCCCGCGTAGCAGACGGTGACATGGCATTCGGAACAATCAGGCTCGAATCCAGGATAGGATCGTTCACGACACGCAGGTCGGTGAATTCGCCGCGATTGATAATCTCGCCAATGCGGTCCATCTGCAGGGGATCGGTAGCCGCCATGAAGCGACCGAAAGCCGACCCGATCTTACAGCTTTTGATGTTACCCGCAGTCGGAGGATCATCACACGGAGCGTCCTGATAGCTGGCCGAAGTATCACCAGTCGTAAAGCCCGTCAGGAAACCAACCAGGGGATGTGTGTCACGCGCACCGAAAGCGGGCAGCATCCCCAAAATGCCACGCGGCTTGATGCGCGTGGAAAAGATGTCTTGAGAAATACCCGCCCCGCCGAAGACGCCGTTGACCCCGTGCATGAAGTTCGTGGTCAGCGTAAACCCAGAGGGGAGATCGTGCTTCTCAACCTCATTGCGCAGCATTTTTGCAAATGCCTGCATCAACTGTTGCTCATCCATAGATATAGACTCCTAGTTCTGCTTCGGCGTCAGCAGCGCACTCAGAAAATCGAAATGCTTCTGCTCTTCGACTTTCTTCTCTTCACCTTCTTTCTTCGGCAAAAACTGCTGCCAATTCGGTTGGTAAAGGTTGGCTACCTTCTCATCTTCTGTTTGTTCGACTTCTTTCAAACGGTTTTCGATCTGGTCGAAGCGCGAGTTGATCTCAGTCAGTTGCTGGTGTAGAGCCTGACCGAATTCGTCCCACTTCATTGTTTCAACCAGCTTGTTGATCATGGTATCAACCGTGATCTCAGGCG
>Ga0265297_10009630_pt1 | contig 12379 bp, 14 predicted proteins | sample Munlanlwell13791_FD_192502 | JGI IMG/M metagenome (GOLD analysis project Ga0265297, IMG submission 192502) | Leachate microbial communities from a municipal landfill in Southern Ontario, Canada - Leachate well 137-91 | ecosystem: Engineered > Solid waste > Landfill > Unclassified | place...
GTGAAAGTTCTCGACGCTTCTTCGGGCGATATAAACGACGGAGATGTTAAATCAGCCTCCGCTTCGGGAGCGATGATCATCTCTTTCCGCGCCAAGTTCGGCAATAAGGCCGTGGAGGTATTCGCCAAAAACCAGAATGTCACCATGTTCTCTTCGGACATAATCTATGAGCTCATAAAATCGGTGGATGAATACATAGAAGAAAATGCCGTTCCTGTCGTTGCCGGAAGATTGGAAATACTCGGCATCTTCGGAAAAAAGGATGACAAGCAGGTTATCGGAGGGCGCGTCATGGAGGGATCGATAAAGATGGGGAAGAAAGTAGAGATAAGAAGGAAAGGAATACTTCTCGGAGAGGGGAAGATAATAAACCTCCAAATGAGCAAGGCCGATACCAAGGAGGTTCCGGCGGGGAATGAGTGTGGATTACTTCTCGATTCGATGGCGACAATAAAGATAGGAGATGAGCTTTCGCAAACAGCAACTAAATAGCCTGATCCGGAACGAGATAGTTCCGGCGATACAGAGGCATGTGGATTTCCCGGTCGGCTCGCTCGTCACGGTGACAAGAGTTGAAGTTTCAACCGAGATCGAAAGAGCCGCCGTTTTTGTGAGCGTTCTTCCTTCAAATATGAAAGAAGAGGTGATGAAAGCGCTTACGGCGAGAAGGGGGGAGCTTCAGTCGATACTTTTCAAAAGACTGAAGATGAGGGTTGTTCCGCAGATATATTTCGAATATGACGGCGGTCCGGAAAAGGCGGCCAATATCGAGAGAATAACGATGGGAGACGCTTCTTTTTCCGGAGAGGGAGATATCTTATAATTGACTGACTGGCCTGGTAGCCAAGTGGTAAGGCAAGGGTCTGCAAAACCCTTATGCGTGGGTTCGATTCCCGCCCAGGCCTCATAATTGAAAGAAAGCCTTGTTTTCTCTACACTCATTACTGGTAGCCCGGGTGTTGGAATGGTAGACAATGGAGACTTAAAATCTCCCGTCCGAATAGGGCGTGTGGGTTCGAATCCCACCCCGGGCACAACAGAAATATCCCTAATGAAGGGATATTTTGATATGAGGTGGGATTCGAACCCATAAGGAAACATCGCCTTGTGGCGATGTCACGGCGTTGTTACTAAAAACGAATACATTTTCAGACAAGCCTAGACCACCCCGGGCACAACAAGAACATCCCTTTTAGACAAATTTTGGACGTGTCATAGAGACCGATCAAAAGGGGAATTTGTCCCTACTTTTGACGGTCGTCAAAAGTAGGGACAAATATGCAAGGTGTTTGCAAGGTGTTTGCGCTGGCCGGCTTCAGTCGATATAATCAGCTAACTTAACGGGTTCCTTGTAAATAAAATAAGAAAGGAGTGATGGATATGACAGGGAATACGCGCCTCGATAATATACTCATAAAGGCCAATGAGAGAGTTGCGGAAATAATCAAAGATCATGAAAATAGTCCGCAGATAGCGAAGCTCTTGGGCGATATATTATCGCTCACGATCGAATTCAGGGCGAGAGAATGTCTTGTTGCCAGGAAGTCCCAATGTTCAGAACAGATGGACAAGAAATACAACAAGTTGATCGATACCGATTTCGATCTGAATGTCCTGAAAGGTTATACGCAACAGATCCAGCAGATAATGACCATGTAAAGGAGATGCGAAACGGATGAGTATAAATATCGACCAATAAAAAGCGGCTTGCTTCATATGAAGAGCCGCTTTTGTCTTTCTTGTGATATCTATTCCGATGATTTGACCTTCAGTTTGCGTGTTTTTCCCTTGGATATCTTCGGGAGGCGTACGCGCAGGATGCCGTTCTTGAAATCGGCCTTGGCCTTATCGGGATCAACTTCTTGCGGAAGGATTATCGAGCGCGAGAACTTTCCCCAGTAGCATTCCTGATATAGGTAATTTTCGTCGGATATCTCCTCGGACTTTTGTCTCTCGCCGCGGATCGTCACTGATTCGCTCGAGATATCGATATCGATATTATCAGGCTCGACTCCCGCAACGGTCGATTCGATGACTATCTCGTCGTCCGTCTGATAGACATCGATCGTAAGCTGTCCTTCACTTTCCTCCTGGAGGAAAGTGTTGTCATTCTCAATGCTTTTTCCTTTCATAGTATGTCTTTATTCTATCAAATTTGTAGAAGAGGATAAATGCCACGAACAATAAAAACGCGGTCGGCCATGTTTCCGGTCCTTTTGTGAGGACGAGATAGTTGAAGAGGGTATGTATGCCGGTTGCCATTACGATGCCACCAAGCAGTTTTTTCTTCGCCCACATGTATCCGAGTATGCCGGACGACAAGGCGTGCATGAGGGTGGCCCCGACGAAACGAAGGATGGAAAGTCCGGCAAGTTCGGTCGCGGTGGCGGCGCTCGAAAGGAAGAAAAAATTCTCAACCGTCGCAAATCCCAAGGCGGCGGTTATCATGTAGATCATGCGATCAACGGGCTCGTCGAAATATTTGGAAGCGCTCACGAACACGAAGACCACGATGAACTTGATGAGCTCTTCGATGAAGGCGTTTCCGGACAGGGAGATGATCGAATAATCGGATATCGAAAGGGAGGCACACAGCGCTCCGAAGAATTTTTCGATACCTGCGGCCGCGAGGGCCGATACCATGCCGATGACGAAGGTCTTCGTTATCATCAGTTTCGGTTCCGGTTTCTTGCGGTCTTCGAGTAGAAAGAAGACAAGCCAGGCCGAGCTTAAGGCGAAGCCGATGAACACGGCAATGGGAAGTATATAAGGTATTACCAAGGTTCGATGAGAAGGAGGTCTCTTTTCTTGGCCTCTTTCGGGATGTTCTTCCACACCTCCTCGGTGACGAAGGGCATGAACGGGTGGATCATCTTCAGCGAGCCGATAAGGATCTTTATAAGGGTTTCCTTTGCCGCCGCGGCATCCGCCTCATTTAAAACGGGGCGGGAGGCGATATCGGCACCGGACGGCTCTTCCGACCTCATCCTTGATTTGGATCCTTCGATGACCTTGTCGGCGAATGTGTGCCAAAAATAATGATAGGCCGTTTCGGCGGCGTGATTGAAGTCGTATTTCTCGATGAGCTTCGCCACTTTGTTCTTCGCGGCTTCCATTTCCCTGATATTTTTTCTGTCAGCGGCGGTGAACTTCGGTTTAACTTCCGGCTTCTTGTATTCCATAAGGACGAAGCGGGATGCGTTCCATATCTTCGTGGTGAAATTCCTGTATCCGCGGATCTTATCCTCCGAGATTATCGGATCATTGCCGGCGGTCGCACCGACGATAAGGGACATACGCACGGCATCTGTTCCGTATATCTCGGCCACTTCCAAGGGATTGACGACATTGCCTTTCGATTTGGACATCTTCTGTCTGTCTTTATCGCGAACGAGACCGTGAAGATAGACGGTCTTGAAAGGTACTTTCCCTGTACGATACAGACCGAACATCACCATCCTCGCGACCCAGAAGAACAGGATGTCCCATCCCGTTTCCATGACATCCGTCGGGTAGAATTTCTTAAAGTCTCCGGGACGCGACATCAGCGTGGCGAAAGGCCATTGGCCGGAGGAGAACCAGGTATCGAAAACATCCTCCTCCCGGGTGAGGTCGCTCGATCCGCAGTGGGGACATTTTTCCGGCCGGTCTTCGCTTATAATGACACCCTCATGAGCTTTGCATGCGTCATTATCTTGGCTGTTGCAATACCATGCCGGTATCCTTATTCCCCAAACTATCTGGCGCGATATGTTCCAATCACGAAGATCACCCATCCAGCGCATGAACTCTTTTTCAAAGCGCGCCGGAACGAACTTTATCTTCTTCGCTTTCACCGCCCGAACAGCCATATCTCGGAGAGACATCTTTCCTCCGGCTTTTTCCGTCATCTTTACGAACCACTGCATCATGACGCGCGGTTCGATGGTCGAGCCGCATTTGTAACAGACGGCCACCTGGTGCGAATAGTCCTCCGGCTCTCTCGATAGATGTTCTTGCAGTATCTCCACGGCTTTCTCGCGCGCTTCCTTTACCTTCAATCCCGTGAGTGTTTCGCCGGCTTCGGCGGTCATCTTTCCGTAACGGTCGATGACGGAGATGGGGGACAAGGTTATTTCGTTCCTGTGGGCTTTCCAGATCGCGAAGTCGGCCGGGTCGTGGTAAGGGGTTATCTTCAATGCTCCGGTACCGAAATCGAGCTCGACGGCCATGTCGCCTATAACGGGAAGTTTATCGCCCGTCATGGGGTTCAGAAGTTCCTTTCCTATGAACTTACTCCACTTCGATCTCGGGTGAACGGCGACGGCGACATCGGCGGGGATGGTCTCGGGCCTTGTGGTGGCCACCTCGATGAAGTCATCGCTTTCCGCGACCGCGTATCGGACATAATAAAGCTTGTCCGTGCGGTCCTCGTGTTTTATCTCCAGATCGGAAAGGGTCGTTTGGTGCTTGGTACACCAATTGACCGGCCGCTCGGCCCTGTATATCAAACCGTCCTCATAAAGTTTTCTGAATGTCCCATACACTACGCCCCTTATATCGTCGTCGAGGGTGAATTTTTCCCTGGACCAATCGCAACTGCTTCCCAGTTTTTTAAGCTGGCTTTCCATATATTTCTTATTGGCCAAGGTGAATTCCTTTATCTCCTCATAAAGCTTCTCCTTCGGCATATCCCAAAACGACCTTCCTTCCTTTTCCAATTTCTTGTTATAGACGACCTGGGTCTCGAAGCCGGCGTGGTCCGCTCCCGGAAGCCAAAGGGTCTTACGCCCCTTCATTCTGTAATAGCGGGTCATGATATCCTGCAGGGTCACGAAGAGAGCATGACCGATATGCAGTGAGCCGTTGGCGTTCGGCGGCGGCATGATGATGGTGAAAGGTTTTCCTTTCCCCGGAAGATTATCGGGATTAAAAAAGCCCGATCTTTCCCATACAGCTTCCGTTTCGGGCTCCAACTCCAGGTGGTTATACCTTGTATCCATCGCTTTTCTCTATTTTAGCCTTATTTTCCCGTAAAAATCCACTTCATCTTCCTTATCATTTTCGGATGAAATGAAATGACGGAAAAGGAATTTATATCCCCAGATTTCCGTTCGCCGATATCTTTCTCTTTATTCCTGAAGATATCTCCATGTATGAAGCGGAAGCGATCATTGCGGCGTTATCGGTATTGAACTTCATGCTCGGAGCGAAGAACATCGCGGAGCTCTCTTCAGCGTTTCTTTTCATGGTCGATCGTAGGGCGTCGTTTGCGGCAACGCCTCCGCAAAGAATGACGGATCGGGCCTTGAATTCGCGGACGGCTCTCATGGTCTTTCCGACCAAACAATCGATGACCGCGGATTGAAAACCGGCAGCGAGATCTTCCGCGTTGTCGGGGCGGGTGAATGTACCGATCTTCACGGTTTTTCCGTTCGAACCGCCGCTTTGGTGATCAGGCTTCCAATCGGCCTTATGTCCTCCTTTTATCTTGTAGAGCAAGGCTGTCTTCAGTCCGGCGAAGCTCATATCGTAGTTTTTCTGATCAAGCATCGGTCGGGGAAGGTCGATCGCTTTCGGATCGCCGTTCCGTGCCGCTTTTTCCACTTCTGGGCCGCCGGGATAAGGGAATCCCAACAGACGGGCGGCCTTATCGAATGCTTCTCCGGCCGCATCGTCCCTCGTTTCGCCGATCTTTCTATATGCGGTGAGGCTTTCCATAAGAAGGACGATAGTGTGTCCTCCGCTCACGATAAGGGCCACGCTCGGGAACATCCGCCCCCGTTTTTCATTCTCCAAAAGAAAGCTGTAAAGATGTCCTTTCAGATGATTAGCGCCGAAGAGAGGCTTTTTAATCTCTTTCGCGAGATCGCGGGAGAATTCGATACCCGTCCAAAGCGCGGGTTCGAGTCCGGGACCGACCGTTACCGCAACGGTATCGACGGATGAAAGGTCGATGGTCTCCTTTGTCTGTTCGAGAAGGGTGGGCAACATCTTTTCATGTTCCCTTTTCGCGATGTTCGGAACGACGCCTCCGTATTCGCGATGCATGGGTATCTGCGAGAAGACAAGGGATGAAACGATATCGAAAGAAGGCCTTGAAAGGCCGCCTTTTCCATCGACTACGGCGATGGCCGTCTCGTCGCAGCTTGTTTCGATCGCAAGGATCCTCATATGAAGAGAATGTTATATCACGGGGATACATTGCGGCAAACCGGCGGAGCGCGATACAAGAAGGTTGACATGACCTTTCCGTGCTCCTATCCTCTGAATCGGAACCTTGAAACAGATCAAACGATAAGGAGGGTCATTCAATGGCGGACAAATACAAGCTTGAAAGAACATCAGGAGGAGGATTCGGGATAGATTGGACCGATAAGACAAAGACGAATTTCCACTTAAGAGCCGTAAAGGCGACGACAGATGTTAAACAGCTCAAAGCCAAGAACAGGCAACTGTCACATAATTCCAAGTTCGGGGAACCGAAAAGTCTCGGAGAAATATCCTGCGATGTAAGGAATAAAAAAGAGGAGGTGACGAGGGGTAAAGTCTGTTTAGGGATCATTTTGTGTGAAAACGGTCAAAAGATCGATTTCGCCTCTCCGGCAACAATATCGTGAATTAAGGAAAGCGGCTCAATGGGGCCGCTTTTTTGTTTCAAGGGCGAAATTGCGGCGGTTCTTGACGCTCCGCATAACGCCTGTACCATATAAGACAAACGAGAAGAGAGGAGTAAATCGATGAATAAAGACATAAAGAGGATATATATGGATTATGCGGCGACGACCCCGGTCGCGGCCGAGGTGATGGAGGAGATGATGCCTTATTTTTCGGAGAGATATGGCAATCCGTCCTCCGTCCACGGATCGGGAGAGGAAGCCCAGGAAGGACTTATAGAAGCCAGGAAGCGGGTTGCCGAGCTTTTGAACTGCGAAACCAATGAGGTCATATTCACGAGCGGAGCGACCGAGGGGAACAATTCGGTGATAAAATCCGTCATTCGAAATCCGAAACTGAACATCGAGGGAACGCCCCATATAATAGTAAGCGACATAGAGCATGATTGTATTTTGGAATCCGCGAAAAGGTTGATGCGCGAGGGCCTGGCCGAGGTCAGTTTCATTCCCGTGGGTACCGAGGGATATGTGAGGGTGGACCTGATAAAGGATGCCATAAAGCCGAATACCGTACTTGTGTCCGTGATGTACGCGAACAATGAGACGGGTGTGATACAGCCCATAAGGGAGATAGGGGCGATGCTTTCCGAAGTGAATACGGAAAGGACGAACAAGATATATTTCCATACCGACGCCGCCCAGGCCGTCAATTATCTAGATTGCGATGTGAAAAGACTTGGAGTGGACATGATGACCTTATCCGCCCATAAGATATATGGTCCGAAAGGTGTGGGGGCGATATTCGTGAAAAAAGGAACTCCTTTTCTCACTTTCATGAACGGAGGCGAGCAAGAGTTCCATATGAGGGCGGGGACACATAATGTTCCCGGCATAGTGGGTCTCGGGGCCGCCATATCCAAGGTGAAGGAAAATTATCCGGCGAACGAGAAGTTGAAGGAATTGAGGGATATGTTGATAGATGGTATCATCGCGGCGGTTCCTGATGCAGCCCTGAACGGGTCGCGCGATATGAGGCTTCCCAACAATGTGAATATGCGGTTCATGGGGGCCGAAGGCGAAGCGATACTCATATCGCTCGACGGAGAAGGTTTTTCCGTATCGACCGGTTCGGCCTGCGCCGCTAAATCGCTTTCGCCGAGCCATGTCCTAAAGGCGATGGGGTTATCCGATCTCGATGCGCATAGTTCCATAAGGTTCAGCTTGGGAAGATATACGACGAAGGAAGATATCCAAAAGCTCATCGAGGTATTGCCGAAGATAATGGAAAGATTGAGAGGCGTGAGCGGGTCGTTCGGCGAGGGGACATTTTGGGAGGAGGATCAGGTGGAGACGAACAGGGGAGGACTTCCGGCTGACCTCGGGTGTGAGAAGAACAACAAGCCTGTGGAGGACATCAGCGAGCACGACGAGCACTTCGCGATGGACTGATGAAAATAAAACCGAAATAAAATGTATTCAAAAGAAGTAATGGACCATTTCCAGTCGCCGAGACATATGGGTCCGGTGGACAATTCCGATGCCGTCGGCAGTGTGGGAAATCCCGTCTGCGGTGACATGATGAAGATATATCTGAAGGTGAGCAGGAATGAGGCGGGGGAGGAGATGATAGAGAAGATCGGGTTTGAGACCTTAGGTTGTGTCGCCGCGATAGCGACTTCTTCGATGATCACGGAACTTGCCGAGGGGAAAACCCTTGATGTCGCGATGAAGATAGAGTTCAAAGATGTGGAAAAGGCGTTAGGTTCTCTTCCTCCGATAAAGGTGCACTGCGCCGACCTTTCGGTAAGAGCTTTAAGGAAGGCGATAGAGGAGTACAGAAAAGCGGCTTGATCCATATTTGTTCGGAGAGCCTCCTTTAACAGGAGGCTTTTGATATATAATATCTTCAGAACATTATGAGAGGTGGGATATGCCATGTTCGCAAAAGGACTGAAATTCACCACGGAGCTTATGATGCTCGCAGTGGCTGAAAAGATCCTTAACCATTGGGATCCCGGGGATGATCTGCAGGCTGCGAGAAAGAAATGCGTGATGTATGAGCTGCGGGAGGCGAGGATGACAGCCGAAACGGCTTCGGGAAAGTTCTCCGTAAAGGCCGGTCGGATCGCCGCATCGATAGCCGAAGCCGCGGAAAAGAGCATAGCCGCGGCGAGAGTGAAATAAAATAAGACGCCTTTAAGCGGTAAAGGCGTCTTTTTTCTAGGCAGCCCTACGGAGAGATCTCACTGCTCGTCCCGCGTATTTGCGGGACTGCGCTTTAAGGACCCTCGGTCCTTAATCTTCTCCTACACGGAGGGGATACCTTCGTCTCCCCTCCGACCCACCCCTTGTTCGACTCTCCGGTAATATGGTTGCAAAAACACTCCGCTTTTGCGGAATGTTTTATTGCAGCCCTACGGAGAGTCGAACTCCGATTGCCAGGATGAAAACCTGGCGTCCTAACCGTTAGACGATAGGGCCGTAATGCACATGAATACTGCCAAAAACAGAGGATTTTGGCAACTGTCGCCGACCATCAGGCTTTCTCTTATCCCGATAATGTATTATAAGTTCTGATGTCCGATATGAGACGATTTTTCGAAATATTGCCCGGAGCGCTCGCCTGGGGGACGATAGCGCTTATTTTTATCGCGTCCGTATTTTGGCCCGTACAGGCGGCCATATTCATAATACTCTTCGATATATACTGGCTTCTTAAGGCGGTTTATTTTTCCATGCATCTCATTGCCGGATATATCGAGATGAAGAAAGTGATGAAGCATCATTGGTTCGAGGAGGCGAAAGCGCTTCCCGCGCGAGACGGAAGAAGCGTGGAGAACATATATCACCTCGTAATATTCCCGATGTACAAGGAATCTTATTCCGTGGTGAAGGAAAATTTCGAATCGCTCGCGAAGACCAACTATCCTCTCGACAGATTGATGGTCGTTCTTTCAGGAGAAGAGCGCGCCGGGAATGAATATAACGAAACGGTATGGAAGATAAAGGAAGAGTTCGGGGACAGGTTCCATGGATTTCTTGCCACACTGCATCCGAGCGATATAGAGGGAGAGATTCCCGGAAAGGGATCGAACGAGGCTTGGGCCGCGAAGCAGGCGAAGGAAAAGCTGATAGATGCGGAAGGTCTTCCTTATGAGAACATCCTTGTCTCGACATTCGATGTCGATACCCAGGTATTCCCCGAGTATTTCGGAAGGCTGACATACGCCTTCCTCACCGCCGAGCATCCCGACAGATCGAGCTATCAACCGATAGCCTTTTTCACGAACAACATATATGACGCCAATGTCTTTTCGAGGATAGTGGCTTATTCCACGACATTCTGGAACATCATGAACCAGGTAAGGCCCGAACAGCTGATAACCTTTTCATCGCATTCGATGCCGTTCAAGGCCCTTGTCGAGATCGGCTTTTGGACCACGAACCATGTTTCGGAGGATTCGCTCATATTCTGGCAGTGCTTCCTTCATTATGACGGGGATTGGAGAGTGGTTCCTTTAAGCTATCCCGTATCGATGGACGCGAATGTGGCATCCACTTTCCCGGAGACCATGAAGAATATCTACAAGCAGCAGAGGCGCTGGGCTTGGGGATGCGAGAATATACCGTTCGTGTTCGAGGGATTCATCAAGAATAAAAAGATACCTCTCAAGACGAAGATATATTGGGCGTGGCAGCATCTGGATGTCTATTGGGGTTGGGCCACGAACACTTTGATAATCCTTCTTCTCGGACGCCTTCCTCTTCTTCTTGGAGGGGACAAGTTCAATGTTTCGGTCCTGTCATATAACCTTCCCCAGCTGACGAGCCTTCTTATGAACCTTGCGGTCATGGGGGTCATCATCTCGGCGATACTTTCCATAATACTGCTTCCTCCCAAGCCGAAATGGTTCAGGCCGAGACATTACGCTCCATACATACTTCAGTGGATACTTGTGCCGGTGAACCTGCTCATCTTCACCACCGTTGCGGGAATAGAGGCACAGACCAGGATGATGCTCGGCGGAAAATATAAGCTCGGTTTTTGGGTCACGCCCAAAGCGAGAAAGGGAGAGAAGCTGGCGGAATCGGAAAGAACGTAGGGTTATAATGTCAAAATCCTAATTTCCAACCCGTCTCGACCGAGGCTCTCCGAGGTGGATGTAAAAACGTTCAAATGTCCGATCGGCCTTCGGCCTTGTTGGAATTGTTCGAGCTGCGACTTGCAAGCTCCGCCTCCGCCGGAGGTGGAATGATCCGACATTCAGATTCTGAAATTATTTTGATATTGGTAATTTGAATTTTGGATTTTACGGGCCGCAGGCCCGGTTTCCGTTATCCCCAAAACAAAAGTCATGTTTTGGGTTATACTTCAAACATAAAGAAGATGAACGACATCCTTTTATTGTTGAAGAATAAAAAAGTTCTCATTGCGGGAGTGATCGCCGCGATAATGCTTGTGGCGCTCGGCGTGTATATCGGCGGCTTCATATCGTCCATAGAAAAGCGCGGGGGAGAAACGACAAGAGAAGATGTTCCGAGCGATGTGCAGATACCGGAGGTTGGTCAGGAGCTGGAGGATAAGAGCATAGCCATACCGATAGGCACGACCGAGGTCGTGGCCGGTTCCGCTTCCAAGTTGCGCATATACAATATAAGCGGGGTGAACGACGCCTTCGAGCCTTCGACCATCATCGGCAAGGTGGGAGATACGATACAGATAAACTTCACCGCCGTCGATAAGGAATACGATATAATATTCCCGGATTATTCATTGAAGCAATCCGCGAAGAAAGGCGAGCAGAAGAGGTTGGAGTTTCAGGCTACCGTTGATGGGAAGTTCACATACTATTGCGAGATATGCGGAGGGCCGGATTCAAGCGCCAAGGGGTATATAATAATAACCAAATAAGATAATAAGGAAGGCGAATAATTTCCGCTCCCGTCGCGATACTCTAGAAGATACCGAGATAAAGAAATTCCAACATCAAAGATGATCACCCTGAAAAACCGCTCCGCGATCAAGGCATGCGCAGTAACCGTGATGGCCGTCGCTTCGATAGTTTCTTTAACGCCGAGCGCCCAGGCGTCAGTTTTCGATGATATCCACCAGAATGTCTCCCAGGTTTTGATCAAGATATTCTCGATGACCGGCCTCTCCGCGACGCAGAAAAGCGATGAGAAGGCATCGTCCGTGAAGGACCAAGCGCCCGTTGAAAAGAAGGAGACCGCCGTCGGTCCGGGTGGGGCGATATACACGATATCCGGAGGGGAAGGATTTCCCGTATTTGAAAAAGAGCTGACGGTCGAGCCCGCCCATTCGGAAACGGGCAAGCCGCAGACATTCACCGTTTGGGTAAGGGATCCTTCGGAAGTGGCGATAGTCAAAGCGATAGTGAAGACCGATAAAGGGGAAAAGGAGGTGGTCCTCTCGTTGAATGAGGGGGACGCCAAGGAAGGCAGATGGAAGGGTTCGTGGAACGCGGAGAGCGTCCAAGCGGGACAGTATTACAAGATATTGTTCCAGGCGGTGGGAAAGAGCGGTGGAAAAGCCGAGATGCCTTTTTTGTCGAAAGCGAAAGCGAAATAATATAAAACATAAAATCGCCTCCGTCAGAAGATGGAGGCGATTTTATATCGTCATTTTCTGACACCTTAACACCTCCCTGTCACCCCGGCGGAGGCCGGGGTCCAGTCTGTTAATATCAATGTATGGGCCTGTACTATGTATATATTCTTGCCAGTGCTAGAAATGGAACATTATATATAGGAGTTACAAATAA
>Ga0265297_10009631_pt1 | contig 12379 bp, 11 predicted proteins | sample Munlanlwell13791_FD_192502 | JGI IMG/M metagenome (GOLD analysis project Ga0265297, IMG submission 192502) | Leachate microbial communities from a municipal landfill in Southern Ontario, Canada - Leachate well 137-91 | ecosystem: Engineered > Solid waste > Landfill > Unclassified | place...
CGGCTTCGCCCGGCCGGTGTTCCAGGCCCAGGCCGCCTTCCGCGCCGTGCTGGACGCCATGAGCCGGCCCGGCCGCATCCATCGCCTGGCCGAGCCGGCGACGGCACCCGCCGGCCTGTCGCCCGCCGCGGCCAGCGTGCTCGCAGCCCTGGCGGACGGCGATACGCCGGTCTACCTCGGCTGTAGCGGGGCGGCGGCGCAAGCCTTCGTCACCCGTGCCCTGGGCGCGCCGCGTGTCGCGCTCGGGGAGGCTGCCTTCGCTGTGGTTACGGCGGCCGATCTCCTGCCGCTCGACCGTTTCGCGCCGGGCTCGGAGAGCTATCCCGACCGTTCGGCGACCGTGATCGTCGAGGTTACGGCGCTCGGCCGCGGCACGACTTACCGCCTGCGTGGCCCCGGTGTTCAGGGCACGGCGGAATTGGCGGTCGAGGGGCTGCCGGCGGGGTTCGGGGCGGCCTGGATGGTGCAGCGGGCCGGCTTTCCGACCGGTGTCGACCTGGTGATTTGTTGCGGCGACCGGCTGGCGGCGCTGCCGCGCACGGTCGCGGTGGAATAGGGGGCATTCCATGTATGTCGCGGTAAAGGGTGGCGAAAAGGCGATCGATGCCGCCCATGCCTGGCTGGCGGCGGAACGGCGCGGCGATCCCGCCGTGCCGGAGCTGACCATCGAGCAGATCCGCCAGCAGTTCGGGCTGGCGGTCGACCGGGTGATGGCGGAAGCCTCGCTCCACGACCCGGAATTGGCGGCGCTGGCACTGAAGCAGGCGCAGGGCGATACCATCGAGGCCGTCTTCCTGCTGCGCGCCTATCGCACCACGCTGCCGCGTTTCGGCGCCAGCGAGCCGGTCGATACCGCGGCGATGCGGGTCGACCGCCGCATCTCGGCGACCTTCAAGGACCTGCCCGGCGGCCAGGTGCTCGGCCCGACCTACGACTATACCCACCGCCTGCTCGATTTCGCCCTCGCCGCGGGCGGCGAACCGCAGGCCCCGCCGGAAGCCAGGCCGAGCGGGGAAGCGATGCCCCGCGTCGCCGACCTGCTGGCCGACGAGGGCTTGATGGAACGGGAAGTGCCCGTGGACGAGACCGGTGCAGTGCCGGACCTGACGCGCGAGCCGCTGGAATTCCCCGCCGGCCGCGCCCTTCGCCTCCAGGGCCTGGCACGCGGCGACGAGGGTTTCCTGCTCTCGCTCGCCTATTCGACCCAGCGCGGCTATGGCCGCAACCATCCCTTCGCGGGTGAGATCCGCCAGGGCACGGTGGCGGTCGAGGTCGAAGTGCCGGAACTCGGTTTCGCGGTCGAGATCGGCGAGGTCACGCTGACCGAATGCCAGATGGTGAACCAGTTCAAGGGCGATGCCGAGCGGCCGGCGCAATTCACCCGCGGCTACGGCCTGGTGTTCGGCCGGGGCGAGCGGAAGGCCATGGCCATGGCCCTGGTAGACCGCGCGCTGCGGGCCGAGGAATTGGGCGAGGCGCGCCAAGGCCCGGCCCAGGACGAGGAATTCGTCCTCTCCCACTGCGACAATGTCGAAGCGTCGGGCTTTGTCCAGCACCTGAAGCTGCCCCATTACGTCGATTTCCAGTCGGAGCTTCAGCTCGTGCGGGCCTTGCGCGCCCGGAGGGAGGCGGCGGAATGAGCAACGAAAACGGTTACAACTTCGCCTATCTGGACGAGCAGACCAAGCGCATGATCCGCCGTGCCCTGCTGAAGGCGGTGGCGGTGCCCGGCTATCAGGTGCCCTTCGCCAGCCGCGAAATGCCGCTGCCCTACGGCTGGGGCACCGGCGGCATCCAGGTGACGGCATCGGTGCTCGGCCCCGACGACGTCCTCAAAGTGATCGACCAGGGCGCGGACGATACGACCAACGCGGTTTCGATCCGGCGCTTCTTCGCCAGGACGGCCGGCGTCGCCACGACGACGCGGACGGAAGAGGCGACGGTGATCCAGACCCGCCACCGCATCCCGGAAACGCCCCTGAGCGAAGACCAGATCCTGGTCTATCAGGTGCCGATCCCGGAACCCCTGCGTTGGCTCGAGCCGCGCGAGACCGAAACGCGCATGCTCCACGCCCTCGGCGACTACGGCGTGATGCAGGTCGAGCTTTACGAGGACATCGCGACCCACGGACGGATCAAGCGCTCCTACGACTATCCGGTCGAGGTCGCCGGGCGTTACCTGACGGCGCCGAGCCCGATCCCCAAGTTCGACAATCCGAAACTGGCGGATTGCCCGGCGCTCCAGCTCTTCGGCGCGGGGCGGGAGAAGCGGATCTACGCGATCCCCCCCCATACGCCGGTGCGCAGCCTGGATTTCGAGGATTATCCCTTCGCGATCGAACACCCGGGTGTCGCCTGCGCCCTCTGCGGCGACAGCACGAGTTACCTGGACGAGATCGTGACCGACGACAGGGGCGGCCGCATGTTCGTCTGTTCCGACACCGATCATTGCGGCAAGCGCCGCGACGAGGACCGCAATGACGCCGCCGCCTGATGAAGCGCCGCTCCTGACGGTCGAAAACCTGGCCTATGACTACGGCAACGGCCGCGGTGTCGCGGGCGTCGATTTCCGCCTCTGGCCCGGCGAAGTGCTCGGCGTCGTGGGCGAATCCGGCTCGGGCAAGACCACGCTCCTGAAACTCCTGGGCGGCCAGCTTGTCCCCAGCGGCGGGCGCATCCTCTACCGCACGGCGGCGGGTGAGGTCGTGGACCTGCACGACCTGCCCGAGGGCAAGCGGCGCCTGCTGGCGCGCACCGAACTCGGCTTCGTGCATCAGAACCCGCGGGACGGGCTTCGTCTCGCCGTTTCGGCCGGCGGCAACGTGGGCGAGCGGCTGATGGCTACCGGCGCCCGCCACTATGGCCGGATCCGCGCCGCGGCCGAGGACTGGCTCGGCCGGGTGGAGATCGAGCAGGGCCGGATCGACGATATTCCGGCGACCTTCTCGGGCGGCATGCAGCAGCGCCTGCAGATCGCGCGCAACCTGGTCTCCGGCCCCCGTCTCGTGCTGATGGACGAGCCGACCGGCGGGCTCGACGTCTCGGTCCAGGCCCGGCTGCTCGACCTGCTGCGCGGCCTCGTGGCCGACCTCGGCCTGACCGTCGTCATCGTCACCCATGATCTCGGGGTCGCGCGGCTGCTGGCCGACCGGCTCATGGTCATGCAGGGCGGCCGCGTGATCGAGGAAGGCCTGACCGACCAGGTGCTGGACGATCCCCAGGCGCCCTATACCCAGCTTCTCGTCTCCTCGGTACTGGCGGCATGAGCACGATGAAACCCATCCTGTCGCTTCGCGGCGTGACCAAGCATTTCACCCAGCATCTGCGCGGCGGGCTCCGCCTCGACGTGCTGGCGGGCGTCGACCTCGACGTCTTCCCGGGCGACTGCGTCGTGCTCGACGGGCCGTCGGGCGTCGGCAAGTCGAGCCTGCTCAAGGCGATCTACGGCACCTATCGGGTCGACGGCGGCTCGATAATGGTCGCCGGCACCGATGTCGCGACGGCCGAGCCCAGGGCGATCCTGGCGCTGCGCCGGGCTGTGATCGGCCACGTCTCGCAGTTCCTGCGCGTGGTGCCGCGCGTCTCCGCCCTCGACATCGTGGCCGCACCGGCGCGCGGCCGGGGCCTCGACCGGGCGGCGGCGGAAGCGCGGGCGGCCGATCTGCTGCGCCGCCTGCAACTGCCGGAAAAGCTCTGGTCCCTGCCGCCCGCGACCTTCTCGGGCGGCGAGCAGCAGCGGGTCAATATCGCGCGAGGCTTCGTCGTCGACTGGCCCCTGATGCTGCTGGACGAGCCGACGGCTTCCCTCGACGGGGCGAATGCCGCTATCGTCGCCGGCCTGATCGACGAGGCGCGGGCGAAGGGCACGGCCATGGTGGCGATCTGCCACGACCCGGCGATGCGGGCACGGATCGCGACCCGGCTTCTGCCGATGACGCGGGTGGAGCAGGCGGCATGAGCAGCGAAATCATTCTGGCCAATGCGGCGGTGGTGACGCCGGACGGCGTGATCGAGCGCGGCAGCGTGGTGATCGCCGGCGGCCATATCCGCGAGATCGGCGAAGGCGCCGCCGTCCCGCCGGGTGCGATCGATTGCGAGGGCGACTATCTGCTGCCCGGCCTGATCGACCTCCATACCGACAATCTCGAAAAGCACATGATGCCGCGGGTGAAAGTGCCTTGGCCGGCGCCCGCCGCCGTCGTGGCCCATGACCGCCAGGTGCTGGCGGGCGGCATCACCACGGTGCTCGACAGTCTCGCCGTCGGCGACGTCTGGCCCGACGGCGACCGGGTGAAGACCTTCAATGCGGCGGTCGAGGCCTGGCGGGCCGGGCGCGCGGCCGGCGCCTTCAAGGCGCGCCATGCCCTGCATCTTCGCTGCGAGATCGGGCACGAGGGCGTGGTCGATCTGTTCAGTCCGCTGGCGGACGATCCGGATCTTCGCCTGGTCTCGGTCATGGACCATACCCCGGGCCAGCGCCAGTTTCTCGACGGCTCGAAGTATCGCCAGCAATATCCCCAGCTCAGCGACGCCGAATTCGACGCCTTCGTCGAGCGCCGCCGCGCGATCCGCGACGCGACCGGCCCAGCCCACCGCGCCGCCATCATCGAAATGTCGAAGGCGCGCGGCATTCCGGTCGCCAGCCACGACGACCGCACGGCGGAGGAAGTGGCCGAAGCACTGGCCCAGGGCATCACGCTCTCGGAATTCCCGACCAGCATCGAGGCCGCCAAGGCGGCGCACGGCCAGGGCATGAGCGTGATCGCCGGCGCCCCCAACCTGGTGCGCGGCGGCTCGCACAGCGGCAATGTCTCGGTCGCCGAACTGGCGCGGGAAGGCGTGCTCGACATCATGGCGTCGGACTATGTGCCGGCCTCCATGCTGATCGCCGCCTTCGGCCTGCATGACACCTTGGGTTTCGGCCTGGCCGAGGCGATCGCCACGGTGAGCCGTAATCCCGCCCGTTCGATCGGGCTCGACGATCTCGGCGCGCTCGAAGCCGGCTACCGGGCCGATGTGCTGCGGGTGCGCCGGATCGACGGCCTGCCCATCGTCGAAATGGTCTGGCGCGACGGCCGAAGGGTGATGTGAGGCGCCGATGCCGACCCGTTACGCCCTCTATTGGGCGCCCGCGGCCGACACGCCGCTGCACCGCCTGGGGTCCCATTGGCTCGGCCGCGATGCCGCCAGCGGGGCCGCTGTGGTGCAGCCGGCGCTCGACCCGATCACGCCGGCCCGTTTCGCCGAACTGACGGCGGAGGCACGGGTCTATGGTTTCCACGCCACCCTGAAGCCGCCGATGTGCCTGAAGGCGGGACGGGACCTGGGCGGCTTTCGTGCCGCCGTCACCGCCGCCGCCGCGGCTTTCGCCGCTTTCACGGCGCCACCGCTGAAGGTCGGCCGGATCGGCCGTTTCCTCGCGCTGGTGCCGGCCGGCGACATGGCGGGCTGGCGTGCCCTGTCCAATCATTTCGTGGCGGCGCTCGACGATTTCCGTGCCCCGGCGGGAGAGGCGGAACTGGCGCGGCGGCGGAAATCGGGGCTGAGCCCGGCGCAGGACGAGAACCTGCTGCGCTGGGGCTACCCTTACGTCTTCGACGAATGGCGCTTCCACATGACCCTGTCGGCGCCGCTGGCCTCGCCGGAGCGGGAGAGGGTGGAAGTCGCGGCCCTGGCCCATTTCGCCGGCATCGAGCGGAAGGAGGTGGCGGTCTCGGACGTCTGCCTCTTCGTGCAGGAAGGCGCCGGCACGCCCTTCCGGATCGCGGAACGCTTCCCCCTCGGCGCCTCTTGCGGCTGAGGCTTCGCCCTCACTATGCTGCAGCCACACTGCAGAAAGCGGGGGAGACGGGCATGTCCAATTCCGGGGCCTTGATCGTGGTGGCGGGCCAGGACCGGCCGCAGCGGGTCAGCCTGCGGGCGCGCATGCTGCGTTTCGCCCTTCGCCGCATGTTCAAGAACCGGCTTCGCTTCGACGTTCCGGTCCAGGTGGTGCGCGATCAGGTCGAGAGATTGTCGCTGCGCCTGCCGCCGCCGCCGCCGGACGTCACGGTGACCGACGTCGTGGCGAACGGCGTGCCCGGCCATTGGGTCACCCCGGCCGAGGCGACCGAGGACCGCCACATCCTCTATCTCCACGGCGGCGGCTATGTCATGTGCTCGCCCCGCACCCACCTCGGTTTCACCTGGCGGATCGCCAAGGCGGCCAGGGCGCGCATGCTGGTGATCGACTATCGCCTGGCGCCGGAACATGCCTTCCCGGCCCAGATCGACGATTCACTGGCCGGCTATCGCTACCTGCTCGAGCAGGGCATCGCGCCGGAGCGGATCGCCGTCGCGGGCGATTCCGCCGGCGGCGGCCTCACCTTCGGCCTGCTCATGCGGCTCAAGGCGGCGGGCCTGCCCATGCCGGGGGCGGCGGTCGGCCTGTCGCCCTATCTCGACCTCACGGTGACGGGCGAGACCCATTATCTCCACGCCAAGTCGGACCCGATGATCCCGCTGCCCGGCGTGGTTTACGGCGGCATCACCTATCTCCAGGGCGGCGATCCCAGGCACCCGGAAGCCTCGCCTATCTATGGCGACGCTGCCGGCCTGCCGCCCACCCTGATCCATGTCGGCTCGGACGAGGTGCTGCTCTCGGATTCGACCCGCATGGCGGCCAACTTGAGGGCGGCCGGTGTGCCGGTGGAGATCGACATCTGGTACCGGATGCCCCACGTCTGGCACGCCTTCGCCCGCTACATCCCCGAAGGCCGCGCCGCGATCGAGCGGATCGGCCTCTTTCTGCGCGAGACGATCAAGGCCCGCTGAACCGGCTCAGGCCGCCGCCGCGAGCCCGAGCCAGGCGGCCAGATCGGCCAATGCCCGGGCCGACATGGCGGCCTTGCGGTCGCCCTTGCGCGTCCTGGTATCGAGCGGCGGGAAGAGGCCGAAATTGACGTTCATCGGCTGGAACGTCTTCTCGTCGGCGCCGCCCGTGACATGGTTCAGCAGGGCGCCCAGGGCGGTCGTCGGCGGCGGCGGATTCAGGGCCTCGCCGAGTGCGTCGCCGGCCGCGAAACGGCCGGCGATCAGGCCCATGGCGGCACTCTCGACATAGCCTTCGACCCCGGTCACCTGACCGGCGAAGCGAAGATCCGGCCGTGCCTTCAGGCGCAGCGTCGGGTCGAGCAGGCGCGGGCTGTTGATGAAGGTGTTGCGGTGCAAGCCGCCCAGGCGGGCGAAGACGGCGTTCTCCAGGCCCGGGATGGTGCGGAACACCCGGGTCTGCTCGCCGTGACGCAATTTGGTCTGGAAGCCGACCATGTTGTAGAGCGTGCCGAGGGCATTGTCCTGGCGGAGCTGCACGACCGCGAAGGGGCGCCGGCCCGTATGCGGATCGGTCAGGCCGACCGGCTTCATCGGGCCGAAGGCCAGCGTATCCGGCCCGCGTTCCGCCATCACCTCGACCGGCAGGCAGCCCTCGAAATAGGGCGTGTCCTTCTCCCAATCCTTGAAATCGACCTTTTCGCCGGCCAGCAGGGCTTCGACGAAGGCGTAATACTGCTCCCGATCCAGGGCGCAGTTGATGTAATCGGCACCGTCGCCCTTGTCGTAACGCGACTGGAACCAGGCGCGGGACATGTCGATCGATTCCCTGGTCACGATGGGGGCGATCGCGTCGAAGAAGGACAGGCTGTCCTCACCGGTGAAGGCGCGGATCGCCTCGGCCAGGGCGGGTGAGGTCAGGGGGCCGGTGGCGACCACCGTATTGCCCCAGTCGGCCGGCGGCAGGCCCGCCACTTCCTCGCGCACCAGCGTCACCAGGGGCTCGGCCGCCAGCGCCGCGCCGACCGCGGCCGAAAAGCCCTCGCGGTCGACGGCGAGCGCGCCGCCCGCCGGCACCCGGTGGGCATCGGCGGCGCGCATGATCAGGCTGCCGGCGCGCCGCATTTCCTCGTGCAGCAGGCCGACGGCGTTCGACACCGGATCGTCCGAGCGGAAGGAATTGGAGCAGACGAGTTCGGCGAGCCCGTCGGTCGCATGGGCCTCGGTCTGCCGGATCGGCCGCATCTCGTGCAGCACCACGGGCACGCCGCGGCGCGCGATCTGCCAGGCGGCTTCGCTGCCGGCGAGGCCGCCGCCGACGATATGGACGGGTTGGGACATCTTTTCGGTCATGATGCCCCAACCTATAGCCGGTCGAACCGGCGCCGTCAGCCCCAGATAGGCGGGTGGCGGCCGGCCCAGGGCAGGGCCTGTTCGAGGTCGGCGGCGATGGCGATCAGCGTGTCTTCGTCGCCGAAGCGGCCGATGATCTGGACGCCGACCGGCAATCCGTCGGCCGATTGGTGCAGGGGCAGGCTGATCGCCGGCTGGCCGGTGAAGTTGAACACCGGCGTGTTCACATAGTCGCCGGCCTTCTGCAGCGTGCCTTCGAAATCGGGCGAGGTGACGTCGAAATAGCCGAGGGGCACGGGCGGGCGGGTCAGCGTGGTGGTCAGCATGACGTCGACGGTCTCGAAGAACTGGGCGATGAAACGGCTGATCCGCTGCAGCATGACCTGGGCCATGACATATTCGGCCGCCGTGGTCTGGCCCGCCTTCTGGACCAGGGCCCAGGTCATGGGCTCCAGCGTGTCGGGCCCGGCGATACCGCCGCCCATCATCGGGGCACCTTGCGCGAGGGCCGCCATGCCGGCGGTCCACAGTGTCATGAAGGCATGGGTGACCATCTCGGCCGGTGCCGACGGGGCGCCCTCGACGATGATATGGCCCATGGATTCGAGGGTCTTGGCGGTCTTTTCGACCGCGGCGACGCACTCGGGATGCAGCGGATTGCCCAGGAAATCGGTGGTCGCGACAGCCACGGTGAGCTTTCGCTTCACGCCTTCCAGCGCTTCGATAAAGGGCCGCTTCGGCGCCGGCGCCCAATAGGGGTCGCCGATGTCGGGGCCCGAGGTGGCATCGAGGGCATAGGCGGTGTCGCGCACCGTGCGGCTGACCACATGGTCGCAGACCAGGCCGCCCAGGGCATCGCCGAGATCGGGGCCGAGCGGGTTGCGCGCGCGGGTCGGCTTCAGGCCGACCAAGCCGCAGGCTGCCGCCGGAATGCGGATCGAGCCGCCGCCGTCATTGGCATGGGCGAAAGGCAGGCAGCCGGCGGCGACCATGGCGGCCGAACCGCCGGAGGAACCGCCGGTCGAATGGCCGGTGTTCCAGGGATTGCGGGCCGGGCCGTAGAAGAGCGATTCGGTCGTCGGCAGGATGCCGAATTCGGGCGCGTTGGTCTTGCCCAGGATGTTCAGCCCGGCCCGCTTGTAGCGGATGGTCAGCTCGCTGTCGTGATCGTCCGTCGCATGTTCGAACAGGCGCGAGCCCTGGCGGGTGGAGAGACCGACGCAGAGCGCGTTGATGTCCTTGAGAAGGAAGGGCACGCCGCTGAAGGGGCCGTCCGGCAGGCCATCGGCGGCGGCCTTGCGGGCCATGTCGTAGCCCTTCTGCACGACGCCGTTCAGGGCAGGATTATGCTTCTCGATCAGGCCGATGGCGATTTCCGCCAGTTCGGTGGCGGTGACGTCGCCCTTCTTCACCAATCGGCCGAGACCGACGCCGTCCTGCGCCAGATATTCGGTGACCTGCATGACGCTCTCCCCTTTGTTTGTGACGGAGCATCATGTTTTCGCGAGCGAAATTCAAGGCCGCCGCCCCGGGGGACGGCGGCCAAATTCGCGATCAATAGGTCAGGGTCAGGCCGACGGTGAAGGAGCGGCCTTCGCCCGGCAGGGCCCGGATGGCACCGCCCTCGATCTTGAAGTCCGAGAAGTCGACGCCGCCGAGGGGGTCGTAATAGCGCTGGTCGAACAGATTCTCGACCCCGGCTTCGACCCGGACGCCCGGCCACTGATAGGCGGTGCGGAAATTGACCAGGGCATAGCCCGGCGTTTCCGGCTCGTTTCGGGCGTCGTTCACCTGGTCCTTGGTCACGCTGCCCACCAGTTCGAGCGCGTTGCTCCAGTCCCCCAGGCGGTGGTCGAGGGCGATCCGGCCATGGAGCGGTGCCAGGTGATAGAGGTCGTCATGGGTGTCGCGGTTCTCGCCCATCACCAGGCCCGCGGTGCCGGAGAGGTCGAGGTCGCCGAAGGCGCCACCCTTGGCGAGGGAGAGCGAACCCGAAACATCGACGCCATAGAGAAGCGCGTCGTGATTGGCGAAGCGCAGGACGACGAACTGGCCGCCCGGGCCGAAGGTCCGCCCGGTCGGATCGGCATCGATGAAGCCGTCGACATAGGAGACATAGGGCGTCACCTTCACGCGCCAGGCGGAGCCCCGGTGCCAATCGGCCGAGATGCCGAGCGTATAGGCCACTTCGGGATCGAGGTCCGGGTTGCCCAGGTAACCGTTGGCATCGCCATACCAATTGTTCATGGCCGCCGCCATGTTGCCCTGGCCCCAGGAATAACGCTCGTAAAGGCTGGGCGAACGGGTCTTGCGGGCGAGGCCGAGGGCATAGGTCGCGTCGCTGCCGACATCGTAGGAGAGGAGGCCGGTGGCGTCGAAATTGATGTCGGTCCGGCTGCGGTCCATGGCGTTGAAGGCGTTGGCGGCGGCGATGTCGGCCGCCTGCATCATGGCGGTCCAGGAATAGGGGCGGACCTCGCCGGTATCCATCAGCACGACGTCGTTGCGGACGCCGATCTCGCTGCGCAGCGCGCTCGTCCATTGGCGCTGCCATTCGCCGTAGGTGCCGATGCGGACGCGGCGGCCGTCGTTGATGTTCACATAGGTTTCCGGTCCCATCATCATGCTGCCGGCGACCGGCGGCCACCAGTCGTTCAGGCCGAGGTAATGCAGCTCGTTACCGACGCGGAGCGTGTCGATCTCGCCGAGCGGGATGGTTGCCGCCAGCGAATAGCCATAGTCGTTGGCCCTGGTGTTCATGGGCATGGCGCCGCCCTTGTCGGCCAGCATGTCCATCTCGTGCGAGGTATGGTGCCAATAGAGGCGGGAGTCGAGCGAGCCCCAGTCGAATTCGCCTTCGTAGCGGGCATTCAGGTAGTGGCTCTTGTTGTCGGTCAGGTCCATCCGCTGGTTGGGGAAGCCCTCGTAGGGGGTCCGGGTCAGGCCGGCGCGGATGGTCAGGCGGTCGCTGCCGCGCTGCAGGCCGAAGGTGAAATTATGGTCGTAGGTCTGGGCCTCGGTCGAGCGCACGGCTTTGCCGTCGCCGCCGCGGTGATAGTCCATGTCGCGCGACCACGAGCCGGCATAGCTCCAGCTCATGTCCGGCGTCGCCAGGGTGAGGTCGCCCGAGACGGTGAGGCCGCTCGTATTGCTGCGGAAGAAGGTCGAGAGCCGGCCGGTGGAGAGCACCGGCTTGTCCGGCGTGGCGAAAAGCGGGGCTGCGGGTTCGACCACGATCGTGCCGGCGATACTGTCGCCGCCCAGGCTGACCGGGGTGACGCCCGCGATCGCCTGGATCTGCCCGATGCGCCCGGCGTCGATATAGGACAGGGCGGGGATCATGTGGTTCGGGCAGGCGTTGGTGACGGTCATGCCGTCCAGCAGCAGGCGCACCCGCTCGTCGGCCAGGCCGTTCAGCACGGGCAGGCTGGACAGGGCACCGCCGGCCTGGAGCGTGACCCCCGGGGTGGAGGAGAGCAGGCGGGCGCTGTCGGCGGTGGTGGCGGTGCCGCCCTCGGTCGTGGTGCCGAAGGGAGTCTCGGCCGGGGCTTCGACCACGACGGTCGGCAGGCTGGTGGCTTCTTCGGCCCAGGCGGCGGGAGTGAGGGCGAGGGTGAGCGCCGCGAGCGCGGTGCTGCGCAGAAGATGATCGGTCATGTCGTCGGTCCAATGATGATGGCAGGCGCCCGCGTACCCCGGATGGGGCGGCGACAGGGCGGATCGGGGGGATCAGGCCAGAATCACCGGCGGACCGCGGGGCTCGACCACCGCGGGACGGACGAAGAGGAGAAGTTCCGGCGCGGCCGGCACCCAGGTCAGCGTGCTCGACGCGGATGGGGCCGGCAGCGCGGACGCAGGGGGCGCCACGAACTGGCCGGCGATCTGCATCGTGAGGCAGATCTGGCAGCCGTGGAACGGTTTCGGGGTCGAAGATCGGTCGTCGCTCGCGCGTCCAGCGACGCAGAGGTCGGCCAGGGCGACGGTCAGCCCGTCGAGCGAGTCGAGCCGGGGCGCCGCCATCGGTGAGAGCGGCGCCAGGGTCTGGAACAACAGGGCGAGAAAGGCCGTCAGCACTGCCAAGCGGCGGCGCAGGCCCATTCTATTTTCGCCCTGGAACGACAAAGTGGAATTCCCCCCTCGACGGTTGCGGGATAGCGTTGAACCTCACGCGGCGCAATAGGACAAAGCCGCACATCGATCCCTTCAGGTGGCAGGA
>Ga0265297_10009632_pt1 | contig 12378 bp, 13 predicted proteins | sample Munlanlwell13791_FD_192502 | JGI IMG/M metagenome (GOLD analysis project Ga0265297, IMG submission 192502) | Leachate microbial communities from a municipal landfill in Southern Ontario, Canada - Leachate well 137-91 | ecosystem: Engineered > Solid waste > Landfill > Unclassified | place...
CAAAGAAAATCTCTAATATTATTAAAGAAGAAGTAAAAGAATTAAAAGAAAAATATGGGGATGAAAGAAGAACTCAATCAAAAGCTCAACTTCCAGAAGAAATTACCGAAGAAGAGCTTATTCCCTCACAAGAGACCTTAATTGCTCTTTCTAAAAATGGATATATTAAAAGAATTAATCCATCTTCTTTCCGGGGGCAAAAAAGAGGAGGGAAAGGAGTTATTGCTTATGAAGCAAAAAATGAAGATGATGTTTTGATTCATTTAGTTTTTTGTAACACTAGAGACCAGATTTTATTCTTTACTGATAATGGGCGTTTGTTTAGTTTACGTGCTTTCGAAATTGCTGAAAGCTCTCGCTCTTCTCGAGGAAAAACTATTCAGAATTATATTAATCTTGGCTCTCAAGAAAAAGTTGTTATTTTATTAAGTCATTCTCCTGAAAAGAAAGAATTAATTCCAGATTATTTATTAATGGCTACAGAGAAAGGAATTATTAAAAAAAGTTCGATAAAAGAATATCAAAATATTCGTCGGGGAGGAATTATCGCTTTAAAGCTTGCTAAAGATGATAAGCTTATTGGTGCAGTTCTGATTTCTAAAGGAGATGAAGTGATTTTAACTAGCAACAAAGGTCAATCTATTCGTTTTTCTGAAAGTGATACTAGGGCAATGGGGCGTTCAGCTGGTGGAGTTATTGGAATGAAAATTTCTGATGGAGACAAAGTGGTCAGCTTAATAGCTATAAATAAAGATGAAGAAAAATTAAAACAGCAGCAAATACTTGTAATGAGTGAAAATGGTTTTGGAAAAAAAACTAGGCTTGGAGAATACAGAAAACAAAAGAGAGGGGGAAGAGGAATTAAAACGATGAAGATAACAGAAAAAACAGGTGAGCTTATTAAGGCATGCTTGGTAGAAAATGAGGAATTTTTAGCAACGGTTTCGCAAAAAGGACAAATTATTAAAACTCCTCTTAAAAGTATCTCTGTTTTAAAACGTTCTACTCAAGGAGTTAGAATTATGAAGTTAGGACAAGGAGATAAGATAGCTAGTATTACTCTATTGTAAAATATTTGATATAATAAAAATTAAGAATAATAAATACTCAGATAACTTAATAATTTTAAATGAACTCTTTTCTTAACCCTGAAGAGATAGTAAAAACATTACCAATCAGAGAAGGCATGATTGTAGCTGATTTTGGTAGTGGCTCAGGGCACTTTAGTCTATCAATAGCAAAACACGTGAAACCTTCTGGGAAGGTTTATTCTTTAGATATCTGGAAGCCTTCTTTAGAAGCATTAGAATTTAGAGCTAAAATTGAAGGGCTTTTAAATATTATTGAACCGCGTTGGGCTAATTTAGAAGAAACTCGAGGAAGTAATTTGCCAAATGGTTCTTGTGACTTAGTGATAATTTCAAATATTCTTTTTGAAATAGAAAACAAAGAGAATCTTTTTTCTGAGGCAAAAAGAGTTCTAAAACCAGAGGGTTCTTTAATTCTTGTTGAATGGTACCCAGATAAGTTGCCTTCACAAAAAAAATTATTTCCTTTAAATAAAGAAGAAGCTTTAAACTTTATTGAAAAAATAGGGTTTCAATTAGAAAGAGAATTGCCTTTAGGGGTTACTCATTATGGTTTTTTAGCAAAATTACCAAAATTAAGAGAATAATCTATTATTAATAATTTCAAAATATGCCTTTAATGTCGCATCAAAAAAAAATTATTTTAATTGCAGTTGCTTTTATCGTTTTGATTGTTATTTTAGGAGTTTTCTTTCGTAGAATTCGTCCTGCTCCTGTTTCTTTGGAGTTTTGGGGAATATCAGATGAACCGATCGTTTTTAACTCATTAATTCAGGGTTTTAAGAAGACATATCCACATATTTCAATTAATTATACTTTGAAAGACCAAAAGACCTATCACGAAGATCTTTTGATGGCTCTTGCTGACAATAAGGCTCCTGATATTGTGATGCTTCAAGATAATTGGTTGCCTCATTATGAAGATAAAATTTATCCTTTGGATTTAACAAAAGATAAATATTTTAATCTTCTAGATTTAGAACAAACTTTCTCGCAAATATCTAGAAACGAGGTGGTAAAAGACAGTTATTTGTTTGGTTTGCCTCTTTATACTGATGTTCTTGCTCTTTATTACAATAAGGATGTTTTTAATCATTATAATATAGTTCTTCCTCCAGCAACTTGGGAAGAAGTTCTTAATTTGATTCCTACTTTAAGGCGAGTTAATCCCCAGGGTCAAATTACTAGAGCAGCTATTGCCTTAGGCTCTTCATCTAATGTAGATTGGAAAACAGACATTTTATCAGCTTTAATAATGCAATATGGAGGCGAAATTGTTGATACTAGTGAGCAAAAAGCAGTTTTAAATGTTAGTATTAATAAAGAAGATAAAAAAATTGTTCCAGGTGAAGAAGCTTTAAATTTTTATACCCAATTCAATGATCCATATTCTCGTTATTATACCTGGAATGATAATTTTGTTGATTCAACAATTGCTTTTAGTCGAGGAGAGACTGTAATGATGATTGGGTATAATCAAGCAAAAAAAACTATTGATAAATACGGAGCCAATCTTAATTATGGTATTGCTTCTTTGCCTCAATTTGCTAATAGCCCTTCAATAATAAATTATGGACAGACAATGACCTTGGCAGTTTTAAAAAACTCAGAATACCATCAAGAAAGCTGGAATTTTTTAAAGTTTCTTAGTCAAAAGAATAATGCTCAAAATTATTTCCTTCAAACAAAAAATCCACCAACTCGTTTAGATCTAATTCAAGAATATTTAAATGATCTAGATAGCGGCATCTTTATTAGAGAAATAGCAACAAGCTATAATTGGCACCAATATGATTTTCAGAGCATTAATACTATTTTTAAGGAGATGATAGAAGCAGTAACCTATAAAGGAGATGCTTCTTTAAAAGCTGTTAATACAGCAGTAGAAAGGATTAATTATTTCTGGAGCCAGAAGTAAAAAATCAATTATATAAATTAATATATAAAGATGAAGGCCATGAAGATAAACAGTAAAATAGCAACAAGAATTTTTCTTTTTTCTTTCTTTTTTTGCCTCTTATTGGTACCGTTTATAACACAAGCTGATTCATCGTGGTGGCCATTAGTTCGATGTGGTGGCCCTACTCAACCTGATTGTACTCTCTGCGATTTATTAGATCTTGCTCAGAGAATATTGCATTTTGCTATGCAAATAGCTTTTTTGATAGTTGTTGGGTTCATTGTTTATGGAGGTTTCCGTTGGGTTTTTTCTGTAGGTAAAGAAGAAAACATTAGAGAAGGTCAACGAGTCATAACAAATGCTATAATAGGTTTGATTATTATTTTATCTGCTTGGTTAATTGTGAATACAGTTTTTTGGTTTATTGCTCAAGTTGGTTTCAGTAGTGAATATTACACTGGAACTTGGTATAATATTGAATGTCCTAAATAAGATAACAAATGAATTATTTAATAAAATGAGAAAATATTTAGTTTTTATTTTATCCCTTACATTGATTACTTTAATAGCTGCTCCTGCTCTAGGGGTGACATTTCCTAATCCTTTTGGAGAAGAAGGCCCTCAGGATGTTGTTAGTTTGTTCAATAGCATAATTAATTTTTTGATTTTAAGAGTAGCCCCTCTTGTTGCCATGGCTTTAATTATTTATGCAGGTTATCTTTATATGTCTTCTGGTGGGAATGAGCAAAAAATTAGAACCGCTCACAGGGCTTTAATTTGGGCTTTAGTAGGGTTTGCCATTGTATTATTATCTTATTCTATATCTAACATTATTAAAGAAGTTTTATATGGATAACCAAAAACAAGGCTTAGTTCATTATATTTATTATTGCCAGCGTAAATTTAAAATTAATTGATATTGGGGTTGTACTTTGCTATAATATATCTAAGTAGGCTTTCTGTTTTGTAATTTAACTATTCAAAGGTCGATTTAAATTAAATTAATTTAATAAAATGAAAAAATATATTTTACCTGTAATATCTATTCTAACCATTGGGATGTTTCTAGCTGTTCCAGTTTTTGCTCAAGACTATCCATATGGTACAATACCAGATTTGAAGGTTGGCGATGTCATTGGTGAGTCAGGATTATTTATGAAAATATTGAACTGGACTTTTAACATCATAATTATTTTAGGACTTATCTATATACTGTTTGCAGGTTATCGATACATGACTTCTGGGGGAGATTCAGCCAAAGTTCAAGCTGCATTACAGAATCTTATTTATGCACTAATAGGTATTGCAATCGCAATACTTGCCAGAGCATTAGTTAATTTTGTGGTTGGCTGGGTATCAACAGGGACATTTCAAATATAAACGAAGTTGTTTTTATTATGGAATAATCCAAATAATTAATTAAAAACTCCGTTTAAAAACGGAGTTTTTAGTTTTTAAATTGTTTTTATTCAAGGTGCCGCGGGGGAGATTTGAACTCCCACAGGGAAAACCCTAATAGGTCCTAAACCTATTGCGTCTGCCAGTTCCGCCACCGCGGCACATTTTTTATTCTTCCTCCTCGATTTTTAAAGTCTTTTTTTTGGTTTTTACTAATTTTGGCAGATAAATACTAAGCAGCCCATTTTTGATAGTTGCTTTTGCTTTATCAGCGTTTATCTCTTGGGGGAGAATTAAAGAACGGGAAAATGGTCCCCAGAAACATTCGTTATAATAAAACTTTTCAATTTTATTTTCTTCTTCTCTTTCCCTTTTCCCTCTGATAGTAATCATGTCATTAGTAATAGAAATATCTAAATCGCCAATTACTACTCCTCCAATTGCTGCCTGCAAGACTAAATCATCTTTTATTTCATAAAGGTCAACTGCTAACTCTCCTTCTTCTTCTGATGAAGGCCAACTATTTTCTTTATTTATCTTTTTAGAAATTGTTTTTTCTGCCATGTTGTTTAATTATTTATTAATTTTAATTGGTTTTTGAATCTGTTTTAAAATATCAAACGCCCAAAGGATAAAAATACAAGTCGAGAAAAGAGCCAAGCTTATTAAAAATACTGCGTCGCCACCTAAGTTTATAATAGCAATATTGAACACCCAATGCAATAAAATTCCCAATATTAAACCAATACCTAAGTATCTTTTTTTCCCAGTAACTAATTTTAGGGCCCAAAAAAAACCAATAATTCCTGAGCTTAAGGCATGAAGTAGGTTAGCTCCAATAAAACGTAAACTCATTATTTGAAAAGTAGGTAAAAAATTTCCATGAGTAACAATTTCTTGATAAGTTACTAAGATGTTTTCTACGGCGCCAAATCCTAAAGCTATAACAATTAAGTAAATCATAGCATCAATAGCTTCGTCAAAATGTTTATTACTTCTTAAGGTGAAAGCAGCTGTGCAAAATTTTACTAATTCTTCAATTCCAGCTACCATTAAATAAATAAAAGCTGAAAGAATAAAAGGGAGAGTTTTTTGAACATTAATTTGGAATAAATCAAGAAGGTAATTCTCTGCCAACCAAATAAAGGGTGTAATTATTATACCTAATAAAAAAAGAACTAAAATCCAGCGCAAAGGCTCTGGTTTTTTAATATCTTGCCAAAGAAAAAATATTAACCAAAGGGCAATAGGTAAAATTCCAATTAAACTTGCTAAAATAAAAGTTAAAACCATTTATTTATCATCAATAAATCAGTTTTTTTGTTTTGATAATTAGGAAGCTTTTGCCAGATAGCTTCAGTCACAAAAGGCATAAAGGGATGCAGCATTTTAAGGCAATCTTTTAAAATTATATAAAGGATGTACTGAGCTTGTTTTTTGTTCTTATTGTTTCTAATTCTATTTTTCATTTCCTCAATGATTTTATCAGCAAAAACATGCCAAAAATAATGATAAATAGTTTCACCAGCTAAAGAAAATTTAAAATCATTTAAATTAGCAGTTACTTTCTTTTGTGTTTTTTTCAAGTTCATTAATATTTTTTTATCTCTTGAATTTAAAATTGGTTTCTTGCCATCATAATCACTCAAGTTGCTAAGTACAAAACGAGAAGCATTCCATATCTTATTAGCAAAATTTCGATAGCCTCTGATTTTATCTTCAGAAATAATAATATCATTACCTGGAGTGTTTCCAATGATCAAAGCCATTCTTAAGGCATCAGTTCCATAAGTTTCAATAACAGCTAAAGGGTCAATTACATTTCCTTTAGATTTTGACATTTTTTGCCTGTCTTTATCTCTTACTAAACCATGCAAATAAACTGTTTTAAAAGGTATTTTTCCGGTGCGATAAATACCTAAGATAATCATTCTTGCTACCCAAAAGAATAAAATATCCCAACCAGTTTCCATTACTTCAGTTGGATAGAATGTTTTAAAGTCTTTTGATTTTATTCCTTCAGAAGAGAAAAGAGTGGCAAATGGCCATTGACCAGAAGAAAACCAGGTGTCTAAGACATCAGGATCTTTTTTGATATTTTTACTTTGACAATAAATACATTTTTTAGGAGTTTTATTTATTTCTATAAATGATTGTTTACAATCCTGACAATGATATCCTGGTATTGGGATTCCCCAACGAATTTGTCGGGAGATATTCCAGTCTTTAATATTATTCATCCAATGGAAAAATACTTTTTCAAAGCGAGAAGGAACAATTTTAACTTTTTTATTTTTAACAGCTTCTACGGCTAGATCACGTAAGGATTTTTTTGTTTTTGGTAAAGGCTTTGTCATTGCTATAAACCATTGATCCATTAGCATTGGCTCTATTTTGGTGTTGCATTTATAGCAATGTCCAACTTGATGGAGATAATCAACTTCTTTTTCAAGGGAACCATTCCTTTTTAAAATCTCAACAGATTTTTCTCTTGCCTGAGATACGTTAAGTCCAGCTAGAGGTCTTGCTAGTTTGTTAAAGTATCCATCAAAATTTAATGTTTCTATTGCTTCTAGTTTATGCTTTTGCCCTATTTCAAAATCTAAGGAATCATGGGCTGGAGTAATCTTCAGGGCTCCAGTGCCAAAATCAATGTCTACTAACTTATCACTAATAATGGGTATTTCTCTTCTAGTGATTGGTTCTATTGCAATTAAATTAATTAATTTTTTATATCTTTTATCTAGAGGATTAACAGCAATAGCGGTATCTCCTGGAATAGTTTCAGGTCTTGTAGTAGCAACGGTAATCCATTTGTCTTTTTTATCTTTAAGCTTGTATTTAACAAAATAAAGAGTTCCTTTTTCTTCTTGGTATTTAACTTCTAAATCAGAAAAGGCGGTCTTGTGTTTAGGACAATAATTAACAATTCTTTTTCCTCGATAAAGTAAACCGTCTTTCCATAGTTTCTCTAATGTCTGGTAAACAGTTTTTTGGATGTTTTTATCAAGAGTAAATTTTTCTCTTGACCAATCACAGGAAGCACCTAAAAGCTTTAATTGCTTTTTTACTATTTTTTTATTTTTCTGGGTATATCCCCAAACAGATTTGAAAAATTCTTCCCGGTTCATCTCTAGTCCTGATTTTCCTTGTTTTTCTAATTCTTTTTCAAATACTACCTGGGTTTCAAATCCTGCATGATCGGTGCCTGGTAACCAAAGAGTTTTTTTGCCTTGCATTCTTTGATAACGAATCATTAAGTCTTGAAGAGTGGTTCCAACTCCATGGCCAATATGTAAAGGAGCATTGGCATTAGGCGGGGGCATTATAATACAAAAAGACTTTTGTTTTTTATTAGAAGATTGTCGCAATGGTGATTTATCAGGATTAAAAAATCCTGACTTTTCCCAAAGTCGATAAATTTTTGGTTCAATTTTTTGATGATTGTAAACTTTATCCACGATTAGCTATCTTTTATAATAATAATTTATAATCTTAAATTTGCTTCTGCTTGAAATTTTTTCCAATCCCAAGATTTTTTTTCAGAACCATTTAAGTATTGAAAAAATCCTGCTAGCGCTATCATTATAGCATTATCAGTTGTGTATTCCAATAAGGGAGTGAGGAAATTAATATTATTTACTTTCTTTTTTTCTAATGTTTCTTTAAATTTTTCCCTTAGTCGTTGATTAGCAGAAACTCCACCAGTTAGGATGATTGATTTTGCTTTAAACTCCAAGGCTGCTTTTATTGTTTTTTTAACTAAAACATCAGTGATTGCTTCTTGAAGTTCATGAGAAAGAATTGGTCTTAATTGCTTTTCTTTCTTTTTAAAATCTATTTCTTGGGTTAAATAAAGAAGAGCGGTTTTTAATCCAGAAAAAGAAAAATCATAATCTTGGGAATTAATCATTGGGCGAGGTAAGGAAAATGCTTGGAGTTGATCTTTGTATTTTAATGCTTGATTAGCAATGGCTGGCCCACCAGGATAATCAAGTCCTAAAATTCTTGCTCCTTTATCAAAACATTCTCCAGCAGCATCGTCTCGAGTTTCACCAATAATTTTATAATCCCCAAATTTTTTAATATAAATTAATTGAGTGTGACCACCAGAGACTAAAAGGCAAATAGCAGGGAATATTTTTTTATTGTCGGCATTTAATAATTGATAGTTTTTATTTATTTTTGGTAATAAAAAACTAAATAAATGGCCTTCTAAATGGTTGATTCCAATAATTGGTTTTTTTAATGACCAAGCTAAAGTTTTAGCAAAGTTAACACCAATTAATAAAGAAAGAATTAACCCCGGTCCTTTTGTAATTGTAATTAAATCAATTTTAGAAATATCTTTTTTAGAACCGAACGCTTGAATTATTGCTTTTTGTGTAACAATTGGAATATTTTTGGCATGCTCTCTGCTTGCTAGCATCGGAACTACACCCCCATATTTTTTGTGTATTTTAATTTGGCTAGAAATTACACTGGAAAGAGGTTTAATAAAAAAACCGGCTTTGGTTTTTTCAGCTTTCAAAACACCAACAGCCGTTTCATCACATGAGGTCTCAATTCCTAAAATATTCATATTAAGATAGTGGCGCTAATGGGATTTGAACCCATGTTCCGGGATTGAAGGCCCCGTGTCCTAGACCAAGCTAGACGATAGCGCCCAATTTTTAGTATTTTAGTATATCAAAAAGAATCTTATCTTACAAGAACAGTTTTGATAGCAACCCTTTTAGAAGCCGCACCTACAGGCCAACAACTTTGAAGTATTAAAGTTGGTTCTTCGCTTGGAGGAAAAACTGTTTCTGTTGTTTCTGATCCTTGGGGCCAAGGAATAAATATTTGTTTATCTGTTACTTCAAAAATTAAAGGTTTTTGTTCCCAAAATACATAAATCTTATCTCCTAATTCTAATTCATTTAGTAAGGCAAAAACTGTTCTATATTTACCTGATTCCCACGGGTATTGAGAACTATGTCCGATGATAACTGAATAACCTTGGCCTGGAATAGATGAACCTGGATAAAGGACAACCCCTTTTTTAAGTTCTCCATAGATTAAATCTAAATTAGAACTAGTAAGTTTCCTAATAGGGGCTTTAATATTAAATTGAGGTAATTCTAAAATATTGTTTTCGTATGCTTCAGTAGGTATGTCAGGTAAATTTATACTTGGTTTTTCAATCAAAATTGGAAATTCTGCTTCAATAGCAGGTGAAAATTCTGTTTCCTCAATTAAAGGATAAATTTTATTCAAAAAAATAGGAGGACGAAATAATTCTTCTTGAAAAGCTGTAGTTAATTGTTGACTTTTAAACTTTACCCAAGACGGAAAAGCAGTTCCGTTTAAAATAAAAAATATAATAGCAAAAATTACTATAAAAATTTTAAAAAAAAGATTGATATTTTTAATCATTAAATAAAATAAATGTAACGAATGCTTTTTAAAATTAAGGGATCATTAACTTTCCAATCACGTTTTCTAATTGAAAAGTAATAAAAGATGTTCCTAAAATAAAGATTATGGCGCTCCTTAAAACTAATTCAGAAAATGCAGGTTTTACGCTTTGTCGTTCCAAAAAGATTCCAATAAGAATTATTCCCCCAAATAACATCATTAACCCTGCAATGATTCTGTCAGCTAAATTCATTTGATTTCTTATATTGTCGTTAATTTTATTTAATATATTTTTTTCTGTTGACAATTGAGCTCCAATCATTGTTTCAGATGGAATTTCAATTTGAGCAATTGTTGCTTGAGGAGTTGTTTCTTCTATTTGGGATATTTGATGGGTCGCTTCTTTTGTGGTGGTAGTTATTTCTATCTTTTGTTCAGGATCTGGTTCTATTAATTCTTCCTCATCGGTGGCATTGGGCTGGGCTTGTTCAGACAGAATATTACTTTCCTCTGTTTGCTCAGTGGAAACTATGGTTTCTTGATTTTCTGGTTTTTCTTCTTCAATTTCTTGAGCTAAAGCAATGGGGGCTGCGGCTTTAGGTGTGATAGCGCCAAATAGTTGAACTACAAGGATTCTATTAATACCTTCATTATTTAAATCCCCGGAAATAACAGCAATCCCCATGTCCTGATAGTTTTTATTTAAAAGGTTTTCTTTATGTGAAGGAGAATTAAGCCAACCATTTACCACTTCCTCGCTATCTAAAAAATTCATAGCTAAATTTTCTCCTGCATAATAATAATTGTATCCAGAGATTTTAATCCAATACCAAGGAGAAACTCCTGTAGGACTATAATGATTAAAATATGAATTTTTTAGCATGTCCTCAGCTTTATATTGAGCAGCCTGATTTAATAAATTATTTTCTGTCACCGGGCTTAATCCGTATTGTTGACGAATCTCGTTTGTTAGGCTAAATATTTTTTGAGCACTAACATCAGCGAAAAGAGAGGATTGTTTAACTAGAATTAAGTTAAAGCTAAAAACAATTTTTATTAATAAGAATAAAAGAATAAATATAGAAATAGCCCGATCGCTTAAAAGAGAAGGGTTAAAATTATTTTCCTTTGTTGGAAAAAACCAATTTTTAATTTTAGATAATATTTTCATATCTAATCTAATATTACAATAAAGTTTGATTAATTTAAAGGTATTTTCATTATACCACATTTTATCCTTGTTGACAATAGTAATTTATTGTATTCTAATGAAAAACCCGTTCATTTGCTGAACGGGTTAAGGTTGGTTTACATTTATCTACCAATAGGCAAAGTATAAAGTGTTTTGGCCTGGGCTAGCAAACACTGTTTCGGTATGACTTTGGTATCCACATACATCAGTAATCCAAACAGATATTGCCTGATTGCAAGGTACTCCATGGATAGTAACCGTTGGTTTGGTCTGGTAATCTATATATTGACCAGTTGATTGACCATTTATATAGATTGTTCCCCAGACATCATTACCAGCAGTTACTATTAAGTTACATTGCTGAGGGGTCACTGTTGGGTATGTTGGGTAACAATTCATGCAGCATCCATTTAACAATACAAGTACGGCAAGAGCCAATAATAGAAGCAATGCTGTCTTTTTCATTTTAATTCTTCCTTTCTTTTTTTTAATCTTTTAAAGTAGGGTCTAAATGAGAGAGATCTATACTTTCTCTAACGAACCCTTCCTCTTTTTTTTCTTTTTCTGTATGTATAGCTTCTGTATGCATAGTGGCATTGTCAACATAAATAATGCAAAAAACAGGCTCATATCTTATCATTTTTGTTAATTCTTTATATTCTTTATAATAAGACGTGATAAATGCTGTTATTGTTATCGTTATTAGCAATAAAACAGTAACAAAAATGATTTCGTTTCTCGTAAACATCATTTTGATTATTCCTCCTTAATAATTAAATTATCAAAATACTAATCTAATTATAACCATAAAATTATAATTTGTCAAGTCTATTAATCAAGTACTAAATATTTAAAAAAATGCTGCCACTTATTGAAGCAAGCTTCTCTAAATGACAGCATTTTTATTATAGCAAATAAAAATTATTTGTCAAGGCACTTAAATTATTTTTTTAATATTAAATCTCTTTTAAAACTTGAATGCCTAAAACCTTCAATCCTTTTTTAAGAACATTGGTAATGTTTTCTAGAAGAATTAATTGAACATTTAATCTTGCTTTTAATGTCAGATCATTTTTTGATTTTAAGATAGGCACTGATTCATAATATTTGTTGGCTAGATCAGCAAGAGACAAAAGGTAGGTAGCTAAATAATTAGGTGCGTATTTTTCAGCGCTTAATTCAATTACTTCTGGAAATTCTGATAATTTTTTAATAAGGCTGATTTCTAATGGATGATTTAATTCTTGATAATTACATTTAAGATTTTTATTCTGAATTTTTTTGGCCTTACTAAGGATTTTATTTACCCGAGCATATGTATATTGAAGATAAACACTAGTATCCCCAGAAAAATCAAGCATTTTATTCCAATCAAATACAATATCAGCGGTACGGAATGA
>Ga0265297_10009633_pt1 | contig 12378 bp, 10 predicted proteins | sample Munlanlwell13791_FD_192502 | JGI IMG/M metagenome (GOLD analysis project Ga0265297, IMG submission 192502) | Leachate microbial communities from a municipal landfill in Southern Ontario, Canada - Leachate well 137-91 | ecosystem: Engineered > Solid waste > Landfill > Unclassified | place...
CTGTGGGAAAAGAAAATTTTTGGGCTGCATTAATCGAAGGTAAATCCGGGGTTAGAAGGATCACCCGCTTTGACCCTACCCCCTTTCCTACCCAAATTGCCGGAGAAGTTGATTTAGATATCTCTCAATTTATTGAGCGCAAAAAGGCCCGGAGGATGGATCGCACCACGCATCTGGCCATGGCGGCAGCCAAACTCGCTTTTACAGATTCCCGGCTAGACCTTGCTGCTTATAACCCGGAAAGAATCGGCGTGATTCTTGCAACTACTATGGCTGGTAAAGGATTTACTCTAGAGGAATATGAAAATGTTTACCGCACTAAAGGCCCGATGAAAATTAATACCTTTACCGCCATTGCTTCTTTTCCGGACTCTGCGGCAAGCTGTATTTCCCTTGAATTCGGCTTGCAGGGGCCCAGCTTTTCCTTATCTACCGCATGTTCATCTTCTTCGGATGCGCTTAGTATTGCCCGGGATTTGATTCAAAAGGGTACAGTAGATTCAATTGTTGTGGGAGGCAGCGATGCGCCGCTTTTCGCTCCGGTATTTAGTTCCTTTTGTGTTTTAAGAGCCCTATCCAAAAGAAATGATTCGCCCGAAACAGCTTCACGACCTTTTGACCGGTTGAGGGACGGTTTTGTTTTAAGCGAGGGCGCCGGTGTGTTAATTTTAGAAGAATTGGAGCATGCCAAGAAAAGAGAGGCGCATATTTATGGAGAAATTCTTGGCGTAAGTTCTACCTGCGATGCATACCATATTACCAACCCTGACCCGCATGGACTTCAGGCAGAAAGGGCAATGCGCCTGGCTATTCAGGATGCCGGGATCGAGCCGCTTGATATTGATTATATCAATGCCCACGGGACATCAACCCCGCTGAACGATAAAATCGAAACTATGGTCATTAAAAGGATATTTGGCGATAGAGCTAAAGAAATCCCTGTTTCTTCCACAAAATCAATGATTGGGCATACCATTGCTGCTGCAGGAGCATTAGAAATTTGCGCTTGCTTACTTGCGCTGGAAAAAGGTATTATTCATCCGACAATAAACCAAGAGGTTCCTGATCCTGAATGCGACTTAAACTACGTTCCCAATAAAGCCATCAGGGCTAATCCTAAGATAATCCTAAAGAACTCTTTTGGTTTTGGCGGCAAAAATGCTGCATTAGTAATCGGGACAATATAATGGGATTTCGTCCTGCGAAACACAACCGCTTGATCATATGGACAGTCCAACTTTGGAATGCCCTTGATCTCGCCTGGCATAATCGTCTGCGCCTTGATTCACGCGATCTAGACATCCTCAAAACAATCCCAAAAGATTCCGGCTTGATATTGACAGCCAACCATTCTGACGGAATGGACCCCAGAATCTGTATTGAACTTTCTCGCCGTTGCCATCGTCGATTCACCTACATGATTAATGCCGAAGCTTTTGAGGAATGGCACGGCCTCTACGGATGGTTGTTGCAGCGTTTAGGAGATTTTTCGGTAGAAAGAGGGGGCAATGACCAAGCGGCAAGGCGCTATGCGGTTAACGTTGTCAAAAAAGGACATGACGCCCTGATCATGTTTCCTGAAGGAGAAGTCTCTTATTTAAATGACCTGGTAGGGCCTTTTAAAACCGGAGCCGTCCACATAGGTTTACAGGCTATAACTGAAACACGCAAAACAAATTCCTCCTGGACGGCTTATCTCTTGCCGGTCGCCATCAAATATTATTACCGTAAGCCGATCGGATTAATTTTGGACAAAAAAATCCGCGCGATTGAAAAACGCCTCTTGATACGCGCAAGTCTTTTCACCTTTCAGGAAAAAATCATCCGCATTATGGCAACAATTTTAAAGCGAGAGGAACTCATCAGCAGCAGCCAAATAATTTCCGAGCAGCTGACACGGCTCAAAGAAGAAACAAGGCTTGCTCAGGACGCATTACTTTCAAAAATCGAAACGAAATATCCGCAGTTTCAGATCAACCCAAAGGCACAATTCATTGACCGCGTGCAGAAAATAGTTTCTTTCCTACGAGGCCAGCTTGGCCGGAAAAAACTTTTTAGCCCCGAGACTCGAATACAGCTTCAAAAAGACATTAAAGCCCTAAAGGAAACGATTCAAATGTCAGGATGGCAGCCGCAATATATCGACCTCACTCCTTCGGAAGAACGGTTAGCCGAAACAATTATGAAGCTTGAGCGCGAAGTCTTCAAAATTAAAAATATCCATCCTCTTGGCAACCGCGATTGTCTAGTGCGCATCGGTCATCCTCTTGATCTCAGTCATTATGTTGAAGCATACCAGAAAGACCCCTCTGCCCTATCCCACCAGATTGCCGAAGAATTACGCAATACCATTCAATTACTGATCGAAAATATGAGATAAGCTCATCTTTCTTACTTAGATTTCTTATTGACAATCTACTCATCAAAACTTATCATATAATTTATGAAAAAAATCTTTTTATCGATACTCATCTGGACAGTGGGATCTTTACTTACCATTCTCTTATACTTCGTGATGCTGTTATGCACTGTCCTTCTTTATCCGTTTGACAAAAAACGCGCCTTTACGCATATGCAGTGCTTCTGGTGGTCCGATGCAGCGATCGCGCTCAACCCTTATTGGAAGCTTGAAATAAGCGGCCTAAACAATATCGATAAAAAACGTACCTATATAATAATAGCCAATCACCAGAGCCTGGCAGATATCGTACTCGCCTATCAAATAAAAATGCAATTCAAATGGGTCGCTAAAGAGAGTTTATTTAAAATACCTTTTGTCGGATGGTCATTGGCGTTGGCCAAACACATAAAGCTCCGGAGAGGAAATCTAGGAAGCATAAAAAAGGTTTATCGGGAAGCAAGTCATTGGTTACGTGGCGGGATATCGATACTCTTTTTCCCGGAAGGGACACGAAGCGAAACGACTGAGATGGGCGATTTTCGTAACGGCGCGTTTAAGCTGGCGATAAAAGAACGGGTGCCGATATTACCAATAAAGTTTCAAGGAACCGGCACGGCCATACCCAGGGGTAGCTGGATATTTACCACACAAACTTGCGCTAAGTTAAAGATTCTCCCTGCGATAGAAACAACTGCTTATCAGCCAGCGGACTTCGTTAAACTCAAGGATTTAGCGCGCTCTATTTTAGAAAAGGGATTTTGATGCCAGGCCTGCTATCTGTTTATGCCAAAACTTCTTTTTTAATTTTTATGGGTATTGTATTCTTTCATTAACAAAACATAGCTAAGTATACCTTTACCCTTTATTTTAAGCGGAACTCTCGGGGTGTCTTTATTGATCCAGATTTCAAACTTATCGGGAGTACTTTTAAAATGGTAAGCCTGGAATTTACCTGCAGGAACAGTTATCTCATCTATTGAAACTAATTCTAATTTAAATTCAGTAGGTAATCGTGCAGTAAAACACCACCCTATTTTAAGGCCCTGGCTCTTACGCATATTAAAAGGGAGCGTAATTCCATTATGAATTGGGCCATTTGCTTTAGTTATCCGCTCATATATTATTTTATCCCTTTTAAACTTTCTTGTCACGACTGTAAACTTTTTCTGATCATATTCTTCTGTTATATATTCTTTCCCCCACAGCTTGGAAATACTGCGCTCTATCTTGTATGGCAATAAGCTTTCCGGGTCGCTATAAATTTTTTCTGTATCTTCGAAAAATAATACCTTAGTCCTAAACGTTACTAAATTAACCTTTGCTCCTTTCAGATCAACCGTTCCAAGATTAGTATATTCTGATTTTCCGATAGGCTTTATAAGATACTGAATACTCTCTCCAGTATAATCAGCAATATCAGTTTCTGCCTTCAATAGATTATTATCTACAAAAATCATTAAAACTATTGTTGATACGATAAGGATTCTATTAATCTTCATAATAAGGACCTCCCCCGAATTATTTACTGTCTCCCTTTTAGCTTTACAACCTCTTGCCTTATACCAAAGGCTATTGCTTCATATTCATCTTTGGCCCCCAATTCTAACCCCACTTTCTTAAGTTCGTCAAAATCAAAAGGCCTTCCAAAAGTTATTTTAATCTGATGCGGCCTCGGAAACAGACTAGTCCTTGGCCAGGATTCGTATGAACCTGTTATTAATACCGGGACCAACGGGATATTCAGCTCTTTTGACAATATCCCGACCCCTTTTTTGAATTCTTTAACATTTCCGTCAATAGTTCTTTGAGCCTCTGGGAAGATACAGACTATCTTGTCATTCCTAAGAACATAGGAAGATGCCTGCATAGCTTCCACGAAGTGCATACCCGGATCAATAGGAATAACCCTGATATATTTTATGATATTCTTAATGAAGGGCTGTTCAAAATAGATTCTAAAACCGACAAAGAAAAGGCCCTTTCGTAAACTCAAAGGCACGGAGGCCTCAACAATAAACGCATCCAGGTAGCTGCTGTGGTTAACACACAGGATACACTTGCCCGTTCTCGGAATATTTCCTGCTCCGAAAACCTTCAAGCCCCAGATTACCCTAAACACAAGGCGTAAAATTTCGGAGAATAGCAACATCCCTAAAATTGTCATCTGGCTTGGAGCTAGATTTAACTTTTTTATTATATCTTTAGCGGGATTTTCGTTTAAAATTTCATTCCATAAAGTTTGGCTCTTGGCCTGTGGAACTGGCTCTCTTTGAACCCCGCCGCCTGGAACTAATCTCTCTATCTCGAGAATAAGCTCTTTAACAGTAAAGACCTTATTCACTAACTCATCCGGCATATGAATGTTAAACGCCTGCTCTAACGCTATTATTAGTTCTACGCGGCCCAACGAATCGATAGCGAGATCTAACTCAATATGATCACTAGGGATTATCTGTCTTTCTAACTTTGCGTATTTATTCAGGGTCTCGATTACCTTCCTGCCGACACCAAAAGTGAGCAGCCTGAGATCCTCATCTGTAACAGGAATCTCCTCCTCAACACCTTTTGACTTTATACCATTAAGCTCATCCAGATATTTGTTCTTAACTTCATACCTTTTTATCTTACCCAACCGCGTGCGCGGCAAGTCTTCCTTTACAATAATATAGCCCTTGATGCGTTTGTAGGGAGCAAGCCCCTCAGATGAATTTTCCAACTCCCACCTGATCACACTATTAAGATCGACCTGCCCAACCTTGCGGCAATAGTCAGCGTCGGGCACTACCACGGCGGCCAGCCTTTCCTCCGCTTCGCCGACACCAAGAACACATATTTCTTTAATGTAAGGGCTCTTAGTGTAATGGGATTCGACTTCTTCGGGATAGATATTTTTGCCGGAGCTTAAAACAATTATCTCTTTCTTCCTTCCTGTAATATAAAGATAGCCGTCTTTATCTATATAACCCAGATCTCCGGAGTAAAACCAGCCGTCCTTTAAAACACTCGAGGTCTCCTGTGTTCTGTTGTAGTAGCCTTTCGTGACATTAGGGCCTTTGATTACCACCTCACCCATGCCGCTTGCTTCGGGATTATCGATTTTTAATTCTACATCCGGGATCACTCTGCCGACAGAACCGATCTTCTGCTTTTTTAATGGATTAAAAGTTACCACCGGAGATGTTTCGGTAAGTCCGTATCCTTCGAGTATTGTAAAACCGATCTTCATGAGAAATCTCGCCGCTTCTTCATTTAACTTTGCACCCCCACAGGCAAAAAATCTTAAAGCTTGTCCGAATGGCTGGTGTATCTTCGACAGGGCCAGCTTGCTTAAATTTATTCCGCTAAACCTTCTTATCTGCCACAATATCTCTATCAGCCCAAAAAGAGGCATCCTGAATAAAAACGGTATCTTCTTCATCTTCTCTAATATATTCGTAAAAAAAAGAGAAAAAAGTTGCGGTACCCCTACCAATATCGTTACCCCGGACTCTCTCATCAAATTCAGCAATTCATCGCTCCTAAGGCTTGAAGTATAGGTGACCCGTGCGCAGGAAAAAAGAGGTGTTATCAGCGTAATCATGAAGGGATAGGAATGATGCAGCGGTAATATCGATATGAAAGTATCCCTTTCCGAAAAGAGTTTCAGCTTGTCGATGCTTTGAAAATTAGAGCAGAGATTTTTATGCGTGAGCATTACCCCTTTTGGCTTACCTGTAGTTCCTGATGTATAGATAAGCGAAGCGATATCTTCGGTAAGGACATCTGGCCATACGAGCCCTTCGTGCAAGGTAGATTTGACCTGTGCCAGGCCTATGAGGTTATCTTTTTCAATATCCAGGTCCAGTATAACGATTTTGTCCAGCCCGGCTTTTATCTTATTAATATTTTTTATCTGAAAAACTGCGTTGGAGACAAATATGATTTTTGCGGAGCAATCATTGATGAGATTTTCTATTTCTTGTTCAGTCAACTGCGGATCTAAAGGAACGCAGGTCAGGCCGGAAGCCACGATACCTAAATAGATTATTGCCCATTCCGGCCGATTCTCTAAACATATGGCTGCGAAGTCGCCTTTTTTAAAACCCTCATTTATTAGAAATGTGCCTATCTTTAGAGAGAGATCTTCTACCTGCTTATATGTCCATCTCTCCCAGGTAGAGCCTTTTTTTATTTGAAGACATATCCTATCTGAAAATCGAGAAGAAATTTGAGCAAATATCTTATGGAGAACTAAATCTTCTTTCTTCATAGCGTATCAAGGAACCAATTTCTTACTTCTGCGACGAATTGCTCGGGATAATCCCGTATTAAGTACTCTGCGTGCGGTCCGTTTTTGATAGAAATTATTTTCTTCATCCCGCCTGCCTTTTGGAATAGGGCTTCGGAATGCCACGGCCTAATTACCCAATCCCGGCTGCCGTGTATAAACATAATCGGAATGGTAATTTTACCGACGTTATCAATAGGCCTCTCCTTGGCCAGCCAGAATGGCCCCGGCCGCACTCCTTTGCCGATCCTTCCCCTAGGATTCAATAAAGTGTATACTGCGTCCCCTTTCCAGTCAAGGGCCCATACCCGGTAATCAATTTTCGACATATCCGACGGAGCGCTGACGCAGATAAAACTATCTATACGTTTATCATTGGCAAGGACATTAATGCTAATACTTGCTCCGGTAGAAAAAGCAATCAATCCAATCTTAGAGTAAAGTGGCGCAATAAAATCTAATACCGTTCGTAAATCATCCCCTTCCCGACTCGTCCAGGTAAATACGCCGCTGCTTTTGCCATGCCCACGAAAATCAAACATAAAAATATCGTACTCTCCCCCAAGCGCCTGAGCCAACTGCTGCAAAACCACGCACTGTTTACTATTATAATAACCATGCGCAATAATGATAACGACATGAGCTCCATTCTTAAAATGCTGGAATGATAAATTCTCATGGTCAACAGTAGTAAGTGTACCGCTAACTACCGCAGGAATAGCTGCTTCAGGGCCCGGTGTTTTCATCGCACTTATCCTATCTTGATTTTAGCTAAAAATATCTTTCTCATTCGGCTCTTTCTGAACCTTCATCCTCTGCCGCATATCCGGGTGGTGTCTTATACCACTTATACCCATTGACCGCATCATCATATCCGCGCTTAAAGAGCCTCTGCATTTCTTTTGTATCAAAAAACTCTTTTGAATGAGGCTTAAAATCTGCCGGGATATACGCTAAATTGAAATCCAAGCCCCTTTTCTGTGCAAAAGCAAAGAGCCTGTAGACATCCCCGCTAAACGCCGCTGCCTGTAACGTCTCAAGAGAGCGTAAGCCTATACCTACCAGATTATTTTTTACCTGTTGCCTAATCGGAAACATATAACCGGTACATAAAATATAAATCTGCGGCCTGTATTTTGAGGGATCAATACCAAAAACCTTAGCCGCTCCTTCCATATTCTTTGTTAATCGGTCAATATAAAATACCTCTCTCATGGACCCGCCATCAACATGCATCTCATCATAAAGCTCACCCGAAGCAGAAGAAACTTCAAAATATACAGGAGGAAACATCATTGGCATAGCGCTTGAGGCTAGAATTATTTTCCGGAACAAATTCAGCGAATCGGGGCCACCCTTACACGCAATCGCTCCCATATCCCAAACAACAAATTCCTGCGCGTCAAGATTTACGGTTCCTATAAAGAGCCTGCGGCCGCGCCTGTGTTCTTCGGCAACCCTTGCTATTAATTTCTCATCCACAATAGCTGAAATCTTTTTAACCAGCGGAGCGGGGCTCATGAAGGAACTTCCGAATAAAATGCTGAATAAATTATTTTTTTTCATTATATCTTTGGTTGACATCGTGGTAAAGAATTTCTCAAGCTGGTCATCGTAGTCTTTTCCTAAAAACGCACAAATAGCAATGATCGCTCCGCTACTGACGCCTGTAATTATCTTAAAAAGCGGCCGCGATCCTTCCTTAGACCACCCCTTTAAGAACCCTGCGCCATAGGCGCCTTTAGGCCCGCCAGCTGAGACGGCTAGCACAGGATAGATCTTTATCCCAAGCACATTAGTGGGATAATCAAATTTACCTTCTTCTTTAAATGAATCAATCAAGCTCTTCTGCATAGCTACCGGATCAGGGTCATCTATATCAGAGCGGATATCCGGCATGCCAGTAATATTAACTTTCCCGGCAAAATCTATCGGCACCGCCTTCCGTGGACGCATGCTAGCACAACCCTGCATTGATAGCACGCCCATCAAAAAAATAATTATCAGAAAACCTGACATCCATTTTGTTCTTATGGCTCTCATGTATTAATACCCCTTTCCTTTCGCAGCAGCGAACACCGGCCGGGTGTTTTCATTATTATACAATCTTATTATAGAGAATGGCAGAATGGAATCAATTGTACCTGGGTATAACAGGCGGGTAGTAATATTCGAGAAGGGGACGACCTCTCTGTACACAGCTTAAACAAATAAAAAAGGGCTAGACAGCTAAGTCCAGCCCTCATAAGATTTGACCGTATCCGATCAATAGCCTTTAAACTCTCAGATCTTATTTTTTGTTTGCTTTTTTCTTTACTTTCTCAACTTTCATCTTGACCTTTTTCCTTAAGCGTTATCTCTCTTTAAGATTTTCAAACATCTCTTCATGAGTTATCTCTTCTCCCAGTATGTGCGTTGCTAACTGGTATGTGTCGTGGTCCTTGCCAAACGTTTTCTTTGCTATCTTATTATAGACCTCTATAGCGCCAGCTTCGGCCGAAGTTACCAACTTTATTATCTCGTCATAATTATTAAGCTTTTTCATTACCCCGGGATATGGATTGTTTGCACCTTTTTCTATATTTGACAAACCATTGGTCGGAAGTCCGCCAAGCTCTATTATCCGCTCGGCTAGTTCCGCGGCATGCTCAAGTTCATCCTTGGCTATCTTATTCAGGAATTCCGCCATATCCTCATAACCCTTCCCCTCAACGGTCTGGGCCATATACCACCACGCATAATAGGCCAACCACTCATCGCAATAGGCCTTGTCCAAATCTTTGATAAGATCCTTTAGGTCTAACTCCACTATTTCTTGAGATTTTTTACCCATTTTTATCTCTCCTTTTTATTTTTAGACACTTAACACTATTTTAGATTATCCGCTGCAAATCTCCAATTGATCAGTTTGTCGAGAACAGCATTGACGTAGTCAACACGACGGTTCTGATAATCCAGGTAGTAGGCGTGTTCCCAGACGTCGATGGTCAACAATGGCTTCATGCCCTTAGTTAAAGGTGAATCCGCATTACCGGTCTTGATCACCTTCAGCTTATCGCCATCAATTACAAGCCAAGCCCAGCCGCTGCCGAACTGAGTAGTTGCCGCAGCCGCTAACTCCTTCTTGCATGCATCCACGCTTCCGAAAGAAGCCTCGATCTTTGTTTTTAATGCTGCGGGGGGCTCGCCGCCACCATTCGGAGTCAAGCTATTCCAGTAAAACGTGTGGTTCCACGCTTGCGATGCATTATTGAAGATCGCAGCTTTATCTGCTTTACCGGCTGTCGCAGTGATTATTTTCTCGAGCGGCATCCCCGCGAATTCAGTACCTATCACCAGCTTGTTCAGATTGTCGACATATCCTTTATGATGCTTGTCGTAGTGAAAGCTGATCGTATTCGCTGAGATTACTGGCTCCAGCGCATTCTGCGCATATGGTAAAGGCGGTAAAACATACGCAGCTGTGCTTTCAGTCTTTACATTGCTCATTATTCCTCCTTTGTTAGGATTACTATCCTTGTTTGCACCATCCCCCATTTCTGCAAATGACGAAGCGGAAATTGCGATGATGATCGCAAATATGGCTATTCCTATAATTACGCTTCTTAAATATCTCATCCGGTCCTCTTTGGTTTATGCCCGGTCTTTTGGGCTGTTATTTCTTATTTTCTGCCTTAAGAAAAGACAGGAGTAGATTTGTGTGCTGTCTTTGGTAGTGAACATATCCATCTTATGACCTCCTTCTTCATAATATTATAGAAGTAAGCAGAATAGAATCAATTGTACTTGGGTATAACTTAGGATTTTACTGTTTCTTTCGGGAAATTTTATCTTTGGAGTAGTTGAGGGGTGACTCCCGTGAGGACGCCCAGAAATACGGCCGACAGAAAGACTCTCTGTATACAGATAAACTTACACCTTCAAGCAAACTTTTTTAAAACTTCGCTTATTTCTTTGGATGCTACTCGCACAGACTCTTGTATTTTCGGTGAAAGGCCTTGGCAAAATTCCAGAGATTCCGGTTGTATTCCAATAATTATCGTATCGCAGGCGATAGACTTATAAAGATAAACTGTGATGAATTTAATCGGCATTCTATGAGTAGAAAAAGATACCCCTTTTTCTCTGCGGGCATCGGCAATACTAATCGTACCTGCCTTCTTTTGAAAATCTATTGCATCAATAATAATCAGATGAGTCGGGTTAAATTTCTTTATCTCTCCGGTTAAATTTTCCGGAGCAGTTTGCCCTAAGAAAACTTTCAGCGCTTTTATCTTCATCTTTTTGATATATGCTTGAAGCTTTCTGGAAATAACGACGCCCGCAGCATCATCGCTTCTTAGTTCGGAACCGATGCCTAATATAGCTACTTTTTTTGCGCCTTTAAGGCGTATTTTTAGTTTCCTCTTTAGGGAGAGCATGAAAAATTACCTTTAGCTTTGTATTATCTAATTGGGCAAGTGTGTATTCCGGGGTTACTTCCAGAGCTTTTTTTAGACAGGTATCAACGCACTGAGCGCAGTAGATACACTTTCCTAAATCAATCACTGCCTCAAATTCTTTCTCGTTGATTTTTCTTATCTCAATCGCGCCGGTAGGGCAGTCGCGCATGCACAGCTTACAGCCGATACACTTTTCAGGGTAAAATTTCAACTTGCCGCGAAAACCCTTGGGCATTTCTTTTCCTTCGGCCGGATATTTCACCGTAGCCGGCTTTTTGGTAAGAGAACGCAAGAGCTCTCTGAGCATCTTTGCTGGCCTTGCCATTTAGGATAAAACTCCTTTTAAAATAAGATTAATCAATACCTGCAAAAAAGCAAGCGGAGCGAAATATTTCCAGCATAAATTAATCATCTGGTCTAAGCGCAGCCGCGCAAATATTGAACGTAAAAGCGAAATAAGGAAGATAATCAAAAAAACCTGCACGAGATACCCGATGAAGCAAGCCCACGGCGGAAGATTTAATCCAAACGGCAAAAATACAGCGGCTAAGAGCGATGCAACTACCACCATCTCGATATCCATAGAGAGACGGAATAATGCCAAGAGCCTTCCGCCGTATTCGGTAAATGTCCCGGCAACGATTTCTGTTTCTGCTTCAGGAATATCAAAAGGAACTTTTTCTAGTTTTCCCAATAATGATATTAATGCGATAGTAAAACCCAAAAGATTAAAAGCCCAGTAACCCGGGTGCCCGGCATAAAAATGCGCCATTTCACTTAATGACCAGGTATTAGCTAAAAGCGCTGAAGCTAGAATTGTTAAAAACAATGGCACCTCATAGGCGAAGAGTTGCGTAAGTGAACGTACCGCGCCCACCATTGAATATATGGAACGGGAATACCATCCGCCTAAAAAATATGTCATGGTTGGGATAAACAAAAGATAAAGTACGACAATCAGGTCTCCGTTAAAAGAATATACGGCCTGGGAGCCCCAGGTGGGTATATAAAGATATGCTGTAACGGTGGCGGTGAGGGCTAATATCGGCATCAGCTTAAACACAGTTGTATCTGCTTCGCCGGGCACAATATCCTGTTTGCCTAAAAGCTTTAAAAAATCCGCAAACGGCTGAAACCAGGGCGGGCCGATCCTATTTTGCAGCCTGGCGCAGATTTTACGGTCAAGATATTCGGCGAGCAGCCCAAAGAAAAAAAGGAACAGTAGCCCCGGAAATATTAAGATGTGAGAAAATGCTTTTAGCATAATT
>Ga0265297_10009635_pt1 | contig 12376 bp, 14 predicted proteins | sample Munlanlwell13791_FD_192502 | JGI IMG/M metagenome (GOLD analysis project Ga0265297, IMG submission 192502) | Leachate microbial communities from a municipal landfill in Southern Ontario, Canada - Leachate well 137-91 | ecosystem: Engineered > Solid waste > Landfill > Unclassified | place...
GGCCTTCTTAGCGTGTATCAACGCGTTCGTCAGGTTGTTTATCCTGCAGATCGGGACATAATTGTCTCCGCCCGACGCCACGCTCAACACCGTCTCATTTACCTCGCACGCGCCGCGCTCGGGTATCACTATTCCGAAGCCGCCGAAACACGCCGCTATCCTTATTATCGCGCCGAGGTTCTGAGGGTCGGTCACCTCGTCGAGCATTATGAAAGAAAGCTTCTCGCCCTCGGGGTTGCCTACGAGCGTCTCGAACGAAGAATACCTGAACGGGTCTATCTCCGCGATGATGCCCTGAAGGCGTTCGGTCCGTTTCATCCTCAGCATCTCCTTTTCGGAGACCTTCTGCACCGGGATGCGGCGCGCCTTTATGAGCTCAAGGGCAGTCGGGTCGTCGAAATTCTCCGCGATGATCACCTTCCTGACCCCCCTCATGTTCGCCCTGAGCCTTTCGATGACCGCGTTCTTTCCGTAAAGCAGCATCGGGCTATTTTGAGCCATCTTTTCCCTCCTCATCATCGTTGTCGACCTCGGCCTCGACATCTATTATATTCCGGTCTTTCATCGCGGGCGCGCCGGCGCCGGGACCGCCCCTTCCGCCGGAACGGTAGACCCTGAACCTGCCCTGCGGGCTTATGATAAGGTTCAGCATGAAGCTGATAATGCTGAAGCAAAGCGCTCCCCAGAACGCCGCGCCAAAATCCGCTATCACGAAACCCTCGACGACCCATGATACTATATAAAAGAAGAAACCGTTCATGAAAAGCGTGAATATCCCGAACGAGAATATCGTGAGCGGCAGCGTCAGCGCGAAAACGACAGGCCTCAGCGTCGCGTTTATCAGCCCGAGCACCAGCGCGGCAAGGACGGTCGCGAGGCGGCTCTCCGAATGTATGCCCGGCACGATGCCTATGACCAGTATCATCGCTGCTATATTTACGACCCAGGTAAGGACGAAACCCCTCAAAAGCGCCTCCTATTTTATCTGTATCGAGAGCAGGAATATGTCGTCGCTCTGCTCGCCGTTCTGGAACTCCTTCAGCGCCGCCATCAGCTTCTCGTTGAAATCCGCGACGTATAGCGCGCCGTTCTGCCTGACGAACTCCTCGAACCTCCTGTTGCCGTACATCTCCCCCGACGGGGCCTTCGCCTCGATTATGCCGTCGGTGAAAAGGAATATCTTGTCGCCCTTCTCGAAATCGATCGTCATCTGGTAGACGCCGCCCTCATCCATCCCTATTCCCATAAGGAATGTCTGCGACTCCATGTATATTATCTTGTTATCGGCCTTCCTGTAGAGTATCTGCGGCGGATGCCCGAAATTCGAATAGGTCAGCTTCCTGTTCTTGAAGTCGAGCAGCCCTCCGAACGCGCTGAGGAATATGCTCATCTTGCCGAAATCCGACTTGATGAACTTTTCGAGGCGCTTCAGCATCTCCCCGGGGTCTATCTTCAGGCGAAGCAGGTCCTCTATTTCCGTATGCAGCCTGTTGACCAGCAGCGCGGCCGAGACGCCGTGCCCGGTTATGTCGGCTATCATGAAGACGAGCTTGTCCTTCTCGATGAAATGGAATTTCGCGTAATCGCCTCCCATATAGAGCATCGGCCTGTAATCGACCGCGATATCGACGAGGTCGGTCATGACCGATTTCGGCATGAGGCCGTTGTGTATCTTGTTCGCTATCTCGAGCTCCTCGACCATTATCTTGCTCTTCTCCTCGATCTCCTTCTTCAGCACGAAATCCTTCTGCCTCATTATCTCCTCGCTCCTCTTTACGACCATGCATATGATCGTCGCGGTGACGAGCAGCGTTATGTTGATGCCGAATATCTCGTAATTCACGTAGGCGTTCGACATCTCGTATACGCCGATAAAACTGACAAGCGTATATACGCCGAGCGCGGCGGTCTCGAGTATGTTCCACGGCAGCAGCAATACGCTCGCGAACAGCCCTATGAGTATCAGCGTTATCCCTAGATTGGCTATGACATCAGGATGCGCCGCGGCAGCGAGTATCGCGATGGATATCAGGAAGATGCTGAAGAAGAAACCCCTGATCTTATGTATTATAAGGCGCCTCCTGAACTTTCCCGTGAACAATATGATGAACGCAAGTATGGTGCCGCCCGCCACGCCGGGAATGTCGCTGGCGCTCAGCAGCCTCCTGAACCAGAAGCTGGCCAGCACGACCTCTATGAAGAAAGCGCTTATAGCGATATAACAGAAGAGGTTTATACGCTGGTCGAAAATGCGCATCAGCTCGCTCTTGTACTCTTCCCTGAACCTCTCTGGGACCAATTTTGCCATATTTTAATTTTCCAGCGCCGTCATCTCGACGACCGGTGAACTTATCGACGCCTCAAGGCCCTTGAATTTCAGCCACCTGTGCGGCGGTTCGCATGAATACCACGAATAATTCTTCGGTATGAACGCCTTCGCGGGGCTCAACAGGCCGATATTCGGGTCGATGCATATCTTGAATGCGCCCTGTTCCTGCCCGTTGACCGTTATCTTCTCCTCGCACACCACCTTTATCGTGATGCTGTAAACCGCGGGCTCGTCGTTCACGATGCTGACGGTCCTCTGCTTCTCGCCGGCCTCGAGCATGGACCGGACCGTAACGCCGGTAAGCATCTTGTTTATCATGCTGCCTTTATATTTGAATGACCTGCTCTTCTCCGATCCTTTTACCAGGTCCTTTACCGAGCATCGCACTTCATCTTTGCCCGCGCTGTAATCCTGCGTCTCCTCGAGCAGGGTTTTCCCCGATGCCGATAAGACCGTCCTCTTCAGCCATGCGGGCTTTATACCTTCACTGCCGCTCGTGTACTTCGCCTCCGACCGGCATGAGGTCTCGCCTTCGAAACCGTAATACCTGCCCTTGCCTTCCTCCGTTATTATATACGCGCCGGGTTCGCCTTCAACGGGAGCCGTCGTTACGGTAGATTCCCATAATGTTTTTCCGCTGGCATCCGAGCACCTCTGCCGGGTAATGGCAACGCCCGCATCTCCCGCATCCAGGATGGCGGCAAAGGATAGCATGGCAACAGCGGCCGTTATCGCCCTTTTCACTCCGGTATCTCCGACTCGAGCTTTTCGATAAGTTCCTTTATGTCCTTTATCGTTGAGGCGGGAAGCAGCTTCGCCATTTCGATATCATTCTTCAGGCCTTTGAGCGTCGCGACGACGCGTCGTATCGCGGCGGACTTCCTCCTGTCCCTCGCCTCCTGCGGGTCGAGGTCCTCCCTCTGCCTTATAAGCGCGGTCAGGTCTTTCTTGACCTCGCGGAAATCCTTGCCCTTTTCGAAGACGTTCTTCTTCAGCGATTCGTAACCGTCCTCGCCCAGCTCTTTCTTGTTCTTCGCCATACGAAGCAGGTTGACCGCCTCGTAACTCGGGACGCTCGCGGCCTCGGAAGGGTCATCATCGCCCTTCTTCAGGTACTGCGGCTCCTCCTTCTCGAGGAAATAATACGAGCGCAGCAGCTTCATCGCCGTGTCCTTCCTTACCCCTATCTCCTTGGCCGAATAGGCTTCGAACGTAAGGTAGCCCCAGTCCTTGTACATCTTATCCTTCCATACCGCGTAAAGGGACTGTCCGAGCTCTATCCAGGAGGTCTTGAACTGCATCACATTGCGCAGCACGCGGTACCTGAGTGAACCCTCGTCGAGCCCCTCCATCTTTTTTTCAATGTTCTGTATCGCCTTCGATTTCATATCCCCGGTTCCCCCGTCCAGCAATAGAGGCACAGCCTGTCCTTAGGCAGCCCGATCGCCTTGACCATCTCATCGAGCAGCTGGTACCTCAGCGTCGTTACCCCTAGATCCTTGCGTATCCATTCGACCATCGCCTTATGCTTGTCGGTCTTCGGGTCGATATACTCAGAGACATCCTCGACATCGCTTCCTTCCAGCGCCTTTATCGCCTTGCGCGCCGCGAGCTCATGTATGCTGCGGGTCGACAGGCAGTATCTGCACGGGAACATCAGCGGCGGGCACGCCGGCCTCACATGGACCTCTTTCGCGCCGTTATCCCAGAGCTTGTTGACGGTGAAATTCTTCAGCTGAGTGCCCCTGACTATGGAATCCTCGCAGAGCACTATCCTGCTGCCGTTTATTATCTCCTTTATCGGCACGCGCTTCATCCTCGCGATAAGGTCGCGGGTCTTCTGCGACGGCGGCGTATAGCTCCTGCCGTACCCGGGCGAATATTTCACGAGCGGACGCCTGAACGGCTTCTTCGATTCCATCGCGTAACCGAGCGCATGCGCCGAACCGGAATCCGGCACGCCCGACACCACATCGACCTCGATGTCCTTGTCGTGCTTGGCCAGGCACCTTCCGCACCTCTCCCTTACGATCTCGGTATTTATGCCTTCGTAATCCGACGCCGGGAACCCGGAATATATCCAGAGGAACGCGCATATGCGGTTCGTCTTCCCGCCGGGTTTTCTCTGGACCATCCCTTCCTCGTTGAGCAGGACTATCTCGCCAGGCTCGAGGTATTTGACCGTCTGGAACTCGAGGTTCGGGAACGCCGCCGTCTCCGTCGCCGCCGCCCAAGCGTCCATCCGCTTTCCGATGACCACCGGCGTATATCCGAACCTGTCGCGCGCGGCGTAGACTCCGTCATTATTAAGCAGCAACAGCGAGCAGGAGCCCTCGATCTTCTGCCACATCTTCTGTATGCCGTCGAGAAGGTTATCGCCCTGGACTATCATCTTCGCTATCAGTTCGGTCACGTTGACATTGCCTTTCGTGACCTCGCTGAACGAGGTGCCCTTCTTGAGCATCTCCTGCATCAGTTCTTCCGCGTTCTCAATGAGGCCGTATGTCACGAGGCAGAAAGGGCCGAACTTCGAATTCAGGTATATCGGCTGCTCATCGTAGGAGCTTATGACGCCGATGCCCTTGTTGCCCTTCATCCTCCTGCAGTCATCGAAGAACTTCGACTTGAACTGGCTCTGGCTTATGCTGTGTATCTGCCTGATGAACGTCTCGCCGAGGACCGCCATGCCGCCGAACTCCGTCCCGAGATGCGAATGGTAATCGGTCCCGTAAAGAAGCGTCTCCGCGCAATCCCCTTTTGATACCACACCAAAAAAACCGCTCATTTTTCCCCCTTATGATTCGAAAAGGCTCTTTGTGGCGAAATCCGGCTCGCTCGTAAGGTTGACGCCGAGCTTCCTTAACCCCGCCTCATCTCCGGGCGTGGGTATATGCGTAAGGTGCACTTCGCACCCGTGGAGTTCCTGCAGCTTCTCCATCGCGTCCTGCGCGGCAGGGTTCGTCGTCGCGCTGATGCTGAGCGCTATCAGCGCCTCCTCGAGGTCTAAACTAACGGTCTTATATTTAAGCACGTCCTTCTTGAGGTTCTTTATCGAGTCGATGATATTCGGCGAAAGCAGGTGGAGCTTATCGGGGATGCCCGCGAGTTTCTTTATGGAATTGAAGACGAGGCTCGACGTCGCGTGCATCAGCTGCGAGTTCTTCCCTGTCATTATCGTGCCGTCAGAAAGCTCTATCGCGGCGCCGCAGTATACGCCGTCGTTGCCCTTGTCATTCTTCCGGCACTCGTCGGCCGCTTTCCTTGCCGGGAGCACGACGCTGCGGTCCTCCGCCTTGACGCCCACCTCTTCCATCAGCAGCTGGACCCTCTGCTCGGTCTCCTTGTCCACGAAACCCATCGCGTATTCGCAGGCGTACCTGAAGTACCTGCGTATTATCTCCTGCTTCGCCGCTTCCCTTACCGCCTCATCGTCCGTTATGCCGAATCCCGCGCGGTTGACGCCCATGTCGGTCGGGGACTTGTATACCGCGCCCTCTCCCATTATCTTCTCGAGGATCCTCTTTATGACCGGGAATACCTCTACATCGCGGTTGTAATTTACCGTCTTCTCGTTGTGCGCCTCGAGGTGGAACGGGTCTATCATGTTGAAATCCCTGATATCGGCGGTCGCCGCCTCATACGCCACGTTGACCGTGTGCTTAAGCGAGATGTTCCATATCGGGAACGTCTCGAACTTCGCGTACCCGGAATTCACGCCCTTCTTATGGTCGTGGTAGAGCTGGGAGAGGCACGTCGCGAGCTTCCCGCTGCCCGGCCCCGGGCCTGTGACGATCACGAGCGGGTTCTTCGTCTTTATGTATTCGTTCGCCCCGTAGCCCTCATCGCTGACGATGAGGTCGACATCGGTCGGGTATCCCTTCGTGAAACTGTGCGTATATACCTTTATGCCGCGGCGCTCGAGCTTGTTCTTGAATATCCTCGCGGCCGGCTGGTTATCGAAACGCGTTATGACCACCGCCAGCACCTCTATGCCCCAGTCCCTGAGGTCGTCTATCAGCTTCATCGCGTCGACATCGTAAGTGATGCCGAAATCCGCCCTAACCTTCTTGCGCTCGATGTCGCCGGCGTATATGCATAATATGATGTCGGCCTTGTCCTTCAGTTTCTGGAACAGGCGCATCTTCACGTTCGGGTCGAATCCGGGGAGCACCCTCGATGCGTGGTAATCGTAAAGAAGCTTTCCGCCGAATTCAAGGTACAGCTTGTTGCCGAACCTGCCGACCCTCTCGAGTATCGCGGCGGTCTGTTCTTTCAGGTACTTTTCGTTGTCAAAACCGGGCTTCTTCATCTATGCTGGCTCCTTGTTGTCCGTTACCTCCTGAGCAGGAATACCGCGAGGATCACGGCGCTGAAGACGAACCTGTAAATTATGAATACGTTAAACGAATGTTTTTTCACAAAACCAAGCAGGCCCTTTATTGCGAGGAACCCCGTGACGGCTGATACCAGGAAACCCGCCAGCAGCGGGACCCCCTGCCCGTCCGAGGCCATCTCACCGATATCCTTGACCTTCAGAAGGACCGCCCCCAGTATTATCGGCGCGGACAGCATGAACGAGAACTTCGCCGCGGACTCCCTGTCGAACTTAAGGCCCATGCCGGAAGCCATCGTTATGCCCGACCTCGATACGCCGGGTATTATGGCGAGCGCCTGCGATAATCCTATGATAACAGCGTCGAGCAGGTTCAGCGACTTGAGGCTGCGCGATTTCCATACGAACCTGTCTATGACGTAGAAGAGCGCTGCAAAAACGCTCATTGTGAACGCGATCAGCAACGGCGACCTGAAGGCGGTCTCCGCCTTGCTTTCGAGAAGCTTGCCTATCAGCGCTCCCGGCACGCTCGCTGCGGCTATATACCATATCATCCGGCTCTTTATTATGCCGAGCCAGTCCTTCCAGAAATACGCTATGACCGCAAAAAGGGTGCCGGCATGCAGCGCGACGTCGAATGAAAGGCTGTGTTCCTGCCATCCGAAAAGCCACGGGAATACTATAAGATGCGCCGAACTGCTTATCGGCAGGAACTCCCCGAGCCCCTGGACGAGGCCGAGGACGACCGCCTGGAATAAACTCATATATCTCCGCCTGTGGCCTTATTTATTGCTGTACTTCTCGGCCATGTCTCCGATTACGGGCAGCTTGAACGTCTCGCCCGAGAATGATTTTATTATCAGTATGATCCAAAGCACGAAGAAGATCAGGCCGGCGACAGGTATGAGGAACGCGCCGACTATCGTTATCGCGAGCACCACCATCACGGCTATCCATGCGACCGAGAAGAGTATCGACTGCATCGCGTGGAACCTCACGAACTTGTTCTCCTTCTCTATCAGGAACAGGATAAGCCCCGACACCCAACCGAACACATACGACAAAGCTGCAGCGAGGTTAGCGTCCATCCCGACCGTCGTCTTGCCCAAGTCCTTTCCTTCAGCCATATCAGCCTCCTTTTTTTACGATCCTACGACCGCGTTTAACAGCAACAACGCTATGAAGCCCGCAATCGCCGCGAACGTCGCAGCTATTTCATTGCCGTGGCTATGGCATTCCGGGATTATCTCGTCGAATGTCACATACAGCATGGCGCCTCCGGCGAAAGCGAGCCCGAACGGAAGCACGGATTTCGATAATCCGAAGAGCATTATACCAAAAAAAGCCGCTATTGGCTCGGTAATTCCCGAGAGAGTCGCTAATCCCAGGCATTTTAGCCGGGATACGCCGGCTTGCCTCAACGGCGCCGCTACGACCAGGCCTTCCGGCATGTTTTGCAGGGCGATGGCGGCGGCAAGCACGAGCCCGAGCTTCGGCGACGAGAGGTATCCTACGCCTACGGAAAGCCCTTCCGGGAAGTTATGCAAAGTGACGGCGACCGCCATCAATATGCCGCTCTTCAATTTAATGCTCATCGGGTTGTTGCTGAAGCGGGGGAATTTGCTGTGCAGGTGCGGTATGGACTTCTCCAGAAGGAAAAGGAAGAATGTGGCCGCCGCTATCCCCGCGGCCGTCTGGCCTATGCTTCCCATCGGTATCGAAGGGCCGATAAGGTTAAAGCACGCCGCGGCGATCATTACACCCGCCGAGAAACCGAGAAGCGTGTCGTAAAGCTTATGCGATATTTGTTTCGTCAGCAGCACGGGTATCGCGCCGAGGCCCGTAAAACAGCTCGCTATGAAAGACGCCAGCAGGGCTTCTGTCAACGGCTTGCCCCTTTTCCTAACAGACCGGATAATGCCGCTTCGTTGCCCATTAACGCGTCCTTATCCTTAGATACATCCGTTCCTTCCTTGATAATATTTACCAGGGACGATACCCCCGCCTTCTCGCCTATTATGACGGCTCCCGCGAGTTTTCCGTCCTTAATGACGCATTTCCGGTAGGTGCCCTTTGCCTCGTCTTTCCTCGACAAGGACTCATATCCCTCGCCTTCCGGGTTCACGGTCCCTATGGACGTCACGTCTATGCCGACCACCTTCAGCGTCGCCTGGAATGTCGTCCCTTTATATTCTATGGGAACGTCCGTCATATTCGATGCCGCCGCGAGCCCCTGCTCTAAGGCGGCCGGTATTATCCCGTAGACCGTCCCGTTGAATTCCGCGCAATCACCGGCAGCGAAGACGTCCGGGCAATTTGTCCGCAAATTAGCGTCAACGGTTATACCCTTCTGCACGCCGATTCCGCAGTTTTTCGCGAGCGCAGTATTGGGCCTTACTCCGGCGGCCGCTATGAACAGGTCCGCTTCTATCCCGCAGTAGTCGGCCTGGAGTTTTACCTCTATGCCCATCTTTTCGACGCAGAACTTTATCAACGCTGCGCCTTCTTCATCGAGCTGCCTCGGCAGCAGCCGCGAGTTATGCTCTATCACGGAGACCTTCATTCCGCGTTCCGTGAGCGCCTTCGCGGTCTCAAGCCCGAGAAGGCCGCCGCCTATTACCACCGCCTTCTTCTTGTCCCTCGCGAACGAGCGGATCTTAAGCACGTCGGATATGTTCCTGTAAGTGAAAACCTCCCCGGAGGATATCCCTTCTATAGGCGGGACGAAAGGCGACGCCCCGGTCGTCAGCAGGAGTTTATCGTAATCCGATGTCCCGGATCTCGCCGCTTTTATCTTCTTTGAGGCCGTGTCGATACCCGTGACATTATCGCCGAGCGATATACGTATCCCCTTTTTCTTATACCATCCGTCGTCATAGGGGAACATGGCGTCGAGCGTTATCGATTCGGAGAGCAGCCTGTCAAGCAGGGGCCTCGGGTAATAATTATACTCCTCGTCCGTGAAGACCGTTATCGAGGCGCCCGGCGCTTTCTCCGATATGTATTTCGCGGCCGTTATGCCCGCGATCCCGTTGCCTACGATAGCTATCTTCATGGGCCCGCGTTATCAGATCTTCTCGAACATGTCTTTGCCTACTCCGCAATCGGGGCAGACCCAGGAATCAGGAAGTTTCTCGAAGGGCGTGCCGGGCGCGATGTTCTGCGTCGAGTCCCCGGCAGCCGGGTCATAGATATATCCGCAAACCGTGCAGCGATATTTATTCATACCATCCTCCTTTTTCAGGCGATCTTCTTCGCTAGTTCCGCGCCGAGGTTCCGGCAAAGGTCCAGCTCCCGCCCGTCGGGCACATACTTCACCGATATCGACGGGGCCGCCAGCTCTATGCCGCCTTCCCCAAGCACCTTTTCTATCTCTGCCACGGCTCCGCCGGCCCATCCGCAGGACCCGAATACCGCGGCTATCCTGCCTTTCGGCTTGAAGCCCTTAAGCAGCTCGAGGAACGACGCGATCGACGGCAGCATGTCGTTATCATGCGTCGACGATCCTATGACAAACGCCTTGGCGTCCAGCATCTGGTTCGCCACCTCCGTCCTGTCGGACGTCGCCGCGTCGAAGAGCCTGACGCCCACACCCGCCCCGATAAGGCCGTCGGCAATGGCTCTCGCCATCATCGCGGTCGACCCCCACATCGTCTCGTAGATTATGACCGCCTTGCGTTTCGTCTCGTTCTTCGTCCATGAGATATACGCGTTGACGGCCTTTGCCGGGTCTTTGCGCCATATGATGCCGTGGCTCGGAGCTATCATCTTTATTGAGAGCCCCATCTTCTGTATCTCTTCTATCTTTCTCGCGATTATCGCGCCGAGCGGCCAAAGGATGTTCGCGTAGTACTTCGCGGCCTCGTCCATAAGCGCGCACTGGTCGGTCTCGTCGTCGAACCTCTCCGATGTCGCGTAATGCTGGCCGAACGCGTCGTTCGGGAAGAGAAGCTCTTCCTCGGCGCAATATGTGAACATGCTGTCCGGCCAGTGTATCATCGGCGCTTCTATGAACATGAGCGTCCTTTTGCCGATGTTGAGTTTCTCGCCTGTCTTTACGACCTGCAGGTCCCAGTTGCCGAAGTATTGCTTCTGGAGCCCCTCTTTGCATTTCGCGGTGCCGTAGAGCTTCGCTTTGGGGCATAATTTCAGCAGTTCCGGCAGGGCGCCGGAATGGTCGGGCTCTATATGGTTTACTACGATGTTCTCTATCTTTTCGACGGGCACGATCTCGCGTATCTTGCCGATCATTTCGCCCGCGAACGGCCCGTATACGCCGTCAACGAGCGTGATCTTGTCGTCGACTATAAGGTAGGAATTGTAGGTGGTGCCCCTTGCCGTCGAATACGTGTGCCCGTGGAAGGTCCTGACGTTCCAGTCAACGGCGCCTACCCAGTAAATGCCTTTTTTTACCTCGACAGCGGCCATATCCCGGCCTCCTTCGGTTAACCTTCCATCACCCTTCCTTCCGTCTTTACGAACCACGAGACGGAATCCGAGAGCATCGTCAGCGCTTCCTCGAGCAGCTCGTAATGGTGCTCCTCTTCCTTCTTCAACCTGTTATAGAACACCTTTGCTATCCTTATGCCGGTCTCTTTCGACTGCTTATCGTAATAGTCGTAGCTCTTTGTCTCCTTCTTCATCGCTATCTCTATCGCCCTGATGTTCGAAGGGTCGGCTTTAAGTTTCCTGATCTCCGCCTTCGAAAGGTGCCTGAATACGAGCGCGAGCTTCTTTTTTGCCTGCTTGCCTATGGCTCCCTCGAAATCGCCCCAGTCCTTCTCCTGCTTGAGGCCGTCGCTTATCTCTTTTATCCTGTCGATATGCTCGAGTTCCTGGTCGGCGAGCGATACGAGCAGCTTCTTCGCGATGGCGTTCTTCGCGGTCTTCGCCGCCTTGAGGTAGAATCTCCTTCCGTCAAGTTCCATCTTTACCGCGGACTCGAGTATCCGTATGTCTCTTGCGGGCATAGTGATCTCCTTATCTGTATTAGCGGTGCGTAATGCGGTTAGGATCGCCTGTTATCAACCGTACCTGTAGAGGATGCCGAATCCGCCCTGAGGGTAGTTCCAGTCAACGTTCTGGAATTCATCGCAGATGACACGGCAAGTGCCGCACTCGAGACACCCGTCGACGTTTACCTCGGCGACTCCCTTGTCGTTGATCTTCCAGCAGTCTGAAGGGCATCCGATGGAGCACTGTTTCTTGGCGCACTTAAGGCAAAGGTCCTTGTCCTTTACCTTTATATGGGGCTCCGGCCCCAGCTTGAACCTGTTCACGAACAGTTTATCTTCTATCCTCGTCACCATTTTACCTCCATAATGGGGCCATCCTGCCAGGAGCCACCCTGCGTATTATCGCATAATAATAAAATCCGTTCAAGGGGCTTTAACCTTGAAACCGCACAATTCCATCCATGATTTCACGCACTGGTTACGCATGAAATTGTCCCACACCATCCCTGTCCTGTAGTTCTCTATCATCAGGACCGTCACGCCCTGGTCTATCCCTATATAATTACTGCTGAACCAGTTCTTGTCGAGATTATACCCGGCCTTAAAACCGTACTCCCCGTATACGCTGCTGCCGTGCCTGTCGTATATCTTCTTCAGCGACTTCAGGGAGAGCTCGGGCACCAAAGGCATCGACGCGGCCATCCCGTATGGGTTGATGGTCCCGTCCTGGACCAGTTTTTCCGCAGGCATCGCGCCGTA
>Ga0265297_10009636_pt1 | contig 12374 bp, 13 predicted proteins | sample Munlanlwell13791_FD_192502 | JGI IMG/M metagenome (GOLD analysis project Ga0265297, IMG submission 192502) | Leachate microbial communities from a municipal landfill in Southern Ontario, Canada - Leachate well 137-91 | ecosystem: Engineered > Solid waste > Landfill > Unclassified | place...
AACGCGAAAAGGTGGAACGCGTCAAACGACGTGTCGGTTATGCGGAGCTGACCCCGACTGCAAAAGGGGAACTTCCGTTCATTATCGAGAAGATTGTAAAAGAGCGTGAACCGGAGTATGTCACATTCTTTAACAAGTCCATCTCGATTACGCCCAAACTCCACATGCTTCACCTGCTGCCGGGTATTGGCAAGAAGCTGATGTGGGAGATCTTAGAGACCCGGGCCCGGAAACCCTTCGAGAGTTTTGCAGATATCTCTCTTCGGATCAAATCGATCCCGCACCCGGAGAAGATGATTCAGGCCCGGATTCTTGAGGAACTCCAGGACAAGGACGTCAAGTACCACCTCTTTACCACGAAATGAAAGCGCACCACGACCAGCACTTTCTCGTTGATATAAACGCGGTAAACCGCATTGCGGACCTTGCCGAAGTCAATGGAAGGAAGGTGCTTGAGATCGGGCCGGGCAAGGGTGTTCTGACCCGTGCCCTGCTCGATCGTGGCGCTCTTGTGCATGCGATCGAACTTGACGGGTTGCTCTGCGAGCAGCTCAAGGGTACTTTTTCTCAGGAGATTGCATCCGGCCAGCTCACGCTTCAGCATGGCGATGCGACCCGCTGCGACATTCCTCCGTTCGAGATAAGCGTCTCAAACCTTCCCTACTCCGCGTCCTCGAAAATTACATTCCGGCTGCTGGAGATGGGATTTGAAGTGGCGGTGCTGATGTACCAGGCCGAGTTTGCGGACCGCATGGTGGCAAAGGCGGGGACAAAGGACTGCGGGCGTCTCTCCATCATGGTACAGACCTATGCTGCGGTGCAGTCGTGTTTCCGCCTCCCCCCCCAGTGTTTCTCGCCCAAACCCGAGGTGAACTCGGCTGTTGTGAAGATATTTCCCCGCGAACCGATCTTCTACATCAATGACCGGCGCCTGTACGCAAACGTAGTCCTGGCGCTCTTCTCCCACCGGAGGAAGACCGTCAGGAACTGCCTGCGGGGTTCTGCCAGCATGCTGGGTGAGGCATGGGTGCAGCGGGTGATTGCAGGCTTGCCGGAAGAGATCCTGCAGAGCCGCCCCGAGGCATTATACCTTGAGGACTTCGCCACGATAGCGAATATCACGTAAACTGCGGCCCCGGTACTTTTTTAATACTCCCGCATAATCTTTATCGCGCAGAACTTCCCGCACATCGTGCATTCGGTTTCCCCATCCGTCAGTTCCCGTGCCCTGTCAGGGTCTATGGCACACCGGATCTGCCCTTCGCGGTCGAGGTCTGCCCGAAGTTCGGCTACTTTCCTGTCCTGCGCATCACGGCCGTATTTGACCGTATCCCCGATATGTGCCGCGATCCGGCATGCAATCAGGCCCTCTTTTACTGCATCCGGGCCCGGGAGACCAAGGTGTTCTGCCGGGGTGATATAACAGAGATAATCTGCCCCGGCTGCACTTGCGGCGCTTCCCCCGACTGCCCCGGCAATGTGATCGTACCCGGCACCGATATCCGTGGGCAGCGGCCCGGCCACGAAGAGCGGGAACGGCGACTGTCTCTTCTGGTACCGGATATATGCAGCAATGCGGTCACTGCGGATGTGCCCCCCGCATCCTTCGATGATTACCTGGACCCCGCTCTTTAGCGCCCGGTGCGCAAGGGCAACATTCTGCCGGATCTCGGCAGTCTGCATGGCATCCTTCCGGTCATGGATACACCCGCTCCGGGCCGTGTTGCCCAGCGAGAGAACGATATCATGCTCCCGACAGATCGAGAGGACCTCATCGAACCGTTCCACGAACGGGTTTTCGCACTGGTGGATGAGCATGTAAGCGCTGGTGATCGAGCCCCCCTTGGAGACCATGCCGAGCACCCGTTTCTTTTTTCTGAACCCGTCAAGCATTGCCCGGTTCACGCAGTGGACGACCATGGAACTGATCCCCTGCTCTGCCTGCATGCGAAGGGTTGCGAAGATATCCTCCGGGGTCATCTCCTCAAGCCCGTTTTCGACAACCGCCTGGTATACCGGAACCGTGGTGATGGGGAGCGTGGTGTGTGCAATGATCTCCCTGCGGATTGCGTTGATGTCCCCGCCCATCGAGAGGTCGCTGATCGTGTCGGCCCCGAATTCCTCGGCAATCCGGGCTTTCCGTAACTCCTCGCTGACATCCGCTTTCCCGGTCGAGGTGCCGAGATTGACATTGATCTTGGTACGGAGCCCCCTGCCAATACCGGTCGACCGCGTTCCCCTTTGCATGATCACAACGCTGCCTTCCGCGACCTGCCGGCAGAGGACGGAGGGATCGATCCCTTCCTCCCTGGCAACCTCCTTCATCTGGCGTGTGATGACTCCTTTCTGTGCATAATCAGCCTGTGTCTTCATGGATGCGGCAATGCTCCCCGTGTCGGTAATATTGGTATTCCCGGTTTATTGATACGTGTATGTATGTCTGGTGGGGTGATCCGGCATCTGGCCGCAAATGGGAAAACGGCCCCCATGGAACTAATAAACTGTCGGTGAGTTTATACTTGCACCGGCCCACAGGATCCCGACTCCGGGGTAATTCAGGGTTGTATCGGGTGTCGATAACTCCTCATATGTCAGCGACATCCACGTCCCACCAATCCCTTTTTGCCCATTTGCGCCCAACCATTCCCTACCGTATGCACTACGATCCCAGCCAGGTGTACCAGCCGGAAACAGATACGTACCTGCTGCTCGATGCAGCCCGGGCTGAAGTGAGGTCCGGTGACCGGGTGCTGGAAGTGGGTACAGGCTCAGGTTGTATCGCCCGGGAGCTGGCGAAGGTGACCAGCACCGTGGCAACGGATATCAACCCTCACGCTGCGAGGTGTGCCCATATCGCAGGGATCGATGTGGTCCGGTGCAACCTCGTTGACCCGATACGGGGAATGTTCGATCTTGTTATCTTCAATCCCCCGTACCTCCCCACCGGGCCGCACGAGCGGATCGATGACTGGCTTGAATATGCCCTTGATGGGGGGGAAACCGGGCGGGCAACCATCGAACGGTTTGCCGCGGATGTCGCGAGAGTGCTTGCACCCGATGGGAGGGTGCTCCTGCTCATATCCTCGCTCACGGGACCTGGGGAGGTCAGGGAACTGTTTACCAGTCCTGGTTTTTCCGTGGAGATTATCCGGCAGGAACGGGTGGAGGACGAGATCCTGTACGTCCTCCGGATGGGTACGTAGCCGTACGATCAAACGATCAGCCGTCTCCGCATCAGGTTGATGGAGAGCAGGCAGAAGATTGCGGTCACCGCTGCTATCCAAGCAAAATTGAGAAGGATCGTCCATGAGAGGGCGGGCAGTGTCAGCATCCGCATGATGGCGACGAGATGCGTGAGCGGGAGCAGGGCAAGCGCGATATACTGGAGGAAGACCGGCATCAGCGTGAGCGGAAAGAACGTGCCCGAGAAGAGCGCCATGGGGGTGATGAAGAGGAATGCCGGGTAGTTCAGGGTATCGATGCCGGGGCTGAGGGAGGTGAAGCACATCGCGATACCGGCAAACATCAGGCCCCCGATGAAGGCGAGCGGGATGGTCAGCAGGGCAAGAGGAAGGGAGATCACGCCGAACGCTGCAAGCACCGGAAGCATGATGAGCACGTAGATGACGCTCCTTGTTGCCCCCCAGAGCAGTTCTCCTGCGATTACATCCTCGATCGAGAGCGGAGTTGCGATCATGGCATCGAAACTCTTCTGGTAATACATCCGGACATAGGAACCATAGGTGCACTCGAAGAACGCAGAGTTCATGACCGCAATCGCAAGGATTGCCGGCGCTATGAATGTCACGTAGGGGACGCCCTCAATTTCCTTCACGTAGGATCCAATGCCGAGCCCAATGGCGAACAGGTAGAGGAGTGCCTCGACCAGCGGCGGGAAGAAGTTCACCTGCCAGGTCCGGGTAAAGACCACCATGTTCCGGTACCAGACTCTCCACGCACGGCGGGTGATTCTGGGGATTGAGAGAATGTTCGGCATGGCTACTCCCGGATGGTTCTCCCGGTCAGTTTCAGGAACACGTCCTCAAGGCTTGCGGGCCGGGTTATCATCTTCTCCGGTTTGCATCGTTCGAGTATGGTGCGGGCGATCTCGCGGGCTGAATCCGTTGTTGCTGCGATCTGGATCATATCCCCGGTCTGTTCAAACGGTATTTTTAGTTCCGTGAGGCATCCAACCACCTCATCGCTTGAATCCATCTCCACGATCTCGTGACCGATATGTTCCCGGACAAGATCCGCAGGAGCACCTTCCACGAGAATCTTCCCGTTGTCCATGATCACAAGCCGGTCGCAGAGGCGCTCCGCTTCATCAAGGTAATGCGTGGTCATCACGATCGTGTTTCCCTGCATCCTGAGGGTCCGGAGTTTCTCCCAGATCAGGTGCCGGGCCTGCGGGTCGAGACCGATCGTTGGCTCATCAAGGATCAACAGGTCGGGGTTGTTGACCAGCGCCCGGGCGAGGATCAACCGGCGTTTCATCCCGCCGGACAACTTCTCGACCGCCACGTCCCGCTTCTCCTTCAGCTGGACAAACTCCAGCAGTTCGTCTGCCCGTAGTGCTGCCGCCTCTTTCGGGATATCGAAATAGGTCGAGTAATAGAAGAGGTTTCCAAAGCAGGTGAAGTCCGGATCAAGGTTGGTCTCCTGCGGGACAACGCCGATACGCTGTTTGATCTCCGCGGGATTCTTGTCCGGGTCCATGCCAAGGACATTAAGCGAGCCGGAGGTGCGGGGGGAGACGCAGGTGATCATCTTCATCGTCGTCGTCTTACCGGCGCCGTTGGGTCCGAGAAACCCGAAGATCTCGCCCTTCCTGACGGTGAACCGGATGCCATCCACGGCAACGGTAGTCCCATAGGCTTTTTTCAGATCCCGGGCTTCGATGGTGTCAGGTATGGTCTCACCTTCGTACCAGAACATCTGCGGATGTACTAAAAAATCCTCGTGAAGGGATCAACTGGAAGCAGTTCGTAAAAAAGATTATCCAAGGGGTTCAGGCTTGACGAGCACGATACCGGCGATAAGGACTGCAAGGAGGGCGACCGTCCCGTACAACATTTCGGGGGAGAGAGCGCCCACATTGGCGACTGCGCTTACATTGGCGACCGTACCGACTGTGGTGACCGTGCCCACATTGTAGATCAGGACATGCCTCACCATGCCCGTGAGTCCTGCAATGAGGAGTGACCGGACTTCTACATGTTTTGTTTTGAAATACACCGTAACCGTTTCAAGCAGGACGATAATGGTGATGGTAAGCAGGAGAGCGTAGATGACATTGAGAAGACCGTTGGCAAAGTCCCAGGACACGATCATCTTGACGATCAGCTGGAGTGCATCCCATACGGAAAAAAAGGCAATGATCGTTAAGAGTACCGCTACAATGGTGTAGAGGATGATCGGCACAAGGGAGAAGAAGGAAATGAGTTTTTCCATGACTGAATTGTTCTTATCCATAAACAGACCCCGTGGAATCGCTGATGATAATGTGTAGTATGGCGAGAATAAAAATCTGCGGGGAGATCCGGCAGGAAAATCGTCTTATTTTCCAAGGCGCAGGAGTGCAGCCTGTGCAGCTTCTTGCACCTCCGAGAAGGGATCGGCGAGCAGATCTTTCAGCGGTTCCACTGCACACCGGTTCCCCAGTTTCCCAAGCACCGTTGCTGCCCCGATCCGCACCTCAATTTCACGGTCCTTCAGGAGCCGGATTACGGCCGGGGCTGATTGCGGATCCCGGATCCTGCCGAGCGCTGCGAGGGCGGCTGCACGGACAGCCGGGTCAGTGTCCCCAAGAGCCTGGATAAGGTGCGGGACCGCAGATTCGTCGCCAATACGACCGAGAGCCTGCACAACTTTGCACCGGACTGCCGGGTGGGGATCGGCGAGCGCCTCAGCGAGTGACGGGATCGCGGCCACGTCTACGGATTTCCCGAGAGCTGCTGCTGCCTCCCGTCGTTTTGCCACGCTTCCCGCCTTCAGGCAGGTAATGTATGGTGTGATATTTTTCATACGGGCAGGCATTCCCTCCCGCTAATGTTCGCATGCATTTCCGGATTCGTATGCGGAGATAACACTCTGTGCCACCTCGGGAGAGATCGTGTCATGGATATGGTGGATGAGGGCTTCCACGTCCTCCACCGGCAGGCACCCGAGGCTCTCCTCGCCTTTTTGGATCATATCGGTGATGTAGGTGAGTTCTTCGGTGCTCAGGCGGCTGATGCGCCGGATGAAATCCTCGGAGTCCTCGGAAAAATGGTTGGAGACCGGGGGCAGGATCGAATGAAACATGTGGCCGGAGCCGGAACAGGTCAGTTCACCGCATTCCGGTGCGAGTTTCTTCAGGATAGCAATATCTTTCTCATCGAGTTCCCGTGGCATGGTAGAAGTACCTGATCACTATTTTCCGGGTTCTTGAATAAACATGCGGGAAGGACACCGTTCGCTCTCCCGGCCTAGGGTGGTCCCATCATTGTGCGGCATTCGCCCCGGTCATTTGGCGTGGATGCGTAACTGATACTATCAGCACCGGTTGGCAGACGCTCTCAGATGCAGTTATAGCCGAGTATTCTTGTTTAAAAAGAGATGATCAGAAATATTTCCCGAGCCAGTTTTTGATTCCTGCGAAAAAACCGTCGGGAGCAGAACTTTTGGATTTGCCTGATTTGGAGCTTCCGGATTTCTTGGCAGTGCGGGGTTCAATGGTCTGCGCGTGGGAGATGGTTCGCTTGACCGGGGGGGCCTCCCGTTCCGGGATATCCCGAAGCACGGGTTCCGGTTCGTAACCGCTCTGTTCAAAACCCCATGCAAACCCGATCTTATACGCCTGTTCGTTCTGCCGTATCCAGTTGGCGGCATTCATATACCCGCGATCTTCGGCCTTCTTGATCGTATCCGCGTGATCCTGCGTGAAATGGATCTCACGCTGGAGGGCGATTAACTCCTCATAGGCCTTTCCGGGAACCTTGATCTTCTCCCTCGTCATAACTTCTCGTATAGGGTTATGCTGGGATGCGATATTTAATCCTTCCTTTGAAAAACCGGCATATTACGGGTGAATTGCACGATAGATTCAGTAAAACTGTCCCGTACTCTCAAACGCAGAATATTGATATGGATCACCGCCAATGGTTCATCATACCAGAATGGAGGTGTCAGGATGGCAAAGATCACGTATGAAGGCGATGATTTCAAGCGCATGCCCCGGTCGGATATGGTTGCCCTGGAACGTCTTGTGGCGTCCGGGAAGATGGGGATCCACGAGATAAAATACAAGGATACCAAGTTCAAGGTCGAGATCAAGAAGAAAGGTATGGAAATTGTTGTCAAACGATTCCGGGCAATGTGAATGCCGGAACTGTTTTGAATTTTTTTTACAATTTTATTTCAGGATGCATGTGCCCGCGGACTTTTAGGAAACGGCATGGCGATTGTCTATTGGAAAGTCCTGCCATGTACCCGATTGGGATGATGTAAGAATCCGGGAGATGAATCTTTGCATCCTGCGGGTTTACAAGAGAGCGATGGGTATCTGATAATTTCTTTTTTGATTGGTTACGGTTTTGATGCGACCGGGTTGATCTTTCCAGTTCTGGTGACCGTGGCGTGGTACGCTATAGGCACGGGTCTTTGGTTTTCACCGTAGTGGGGGGGTCGCGTGGGTACAAGAATTATATCCGGACCCGGGAGAGTTCCTGAGGTTTCACGTTATAAAAATCCAATGCCGGCCTTGCGGTTTTGGCTGCGAAAATATTCTTGTACCCACGCGACCCCCCCTAACCCCTTCCGGTTTTTGAGCAGAAATGGGTGATTTTTACGTCGTAATCGTGAGTGTGTGCGGGCATTTTTGTGGAGGGGGGGTCGCATGGGTACAGAATGCCGGGCATGGTTTAGTCAAGGTTAAAAAAAACGGATTCGTTCTGAAATTTTTTAACCGGACCTTGCCCGATATTTTTTGAACGCAAAACCGATCGCGATTGAAAACCGAATCCGGATCAACCGGACCTTGCGTAAATTTTTTTGAGCAGACTTTGCCTGAAAATTTTTTGCCGGACCTTGATGATGAAAAGTTAAATGGATCTGTCTGAACCTGAAAACTCAGAAATCGGTCTCCGTCATAACCAGTTCCGGTTTTTCAAGCAGACCCTGATGAAAATTTTTTAAGCAGACCTTGCTTGAAGTGCTTTTGACCAGACCTTGCCTGAAAAAAATTTGCCGGACCTTGCTTAAAATGTTTCAAACGCGATCGTGATCGCGATTGAAATGGTGATCCGGATCAACCGGATCTTGCATAAAAATTTTTGAGCAGACTCAGGTTGTGAAAAGTTAATCGAGTATACATATTGCGTTGCGAGGCCCTACGCGCAAAAGGTCTGTCGGATTCTTCGAAGAATTGCTTCGCAATTCTTCTCGTGTCTCGACTCTGATGGGTCTCGACATTGCGCAACGCATTTACCGGTTCTCTTGATATGATCCAGAATGTTGCCCAGCGAGGCCCCGACGAGGTGGTCGAGCGACTCCTTGCCACGCAGGGAGGGGAGGAATCGCAACTTCAGAATTAATCGGTCGAGTCACGTGATGAAGGAACACCCTTCCCGACACTTAATGAGGAACCAGACTCTGATGATCTTTACCCTGAAAGTGGTGTGACAATACAGTTCTGGAAAAATAATTTCCAAGGAATTGAACAGATGCATCATGAGAGATCTAATCAATAGATTATATCTAGATAAAAAATAGTATTATGAATATGATAAATCAAAGAACAATTCTCATACTTATTGGAATAGTATTCTTAGCCATAGGGTTTCTTGTTATTGTCATCGGTACGCTTCCACTATGCACAAATGCAAAACCTACATTTTTAGATCAGTTTATGGCTATAATAACAGCATCATCATTTACATCAGGATTGACAATATTTGGTCTGGGTGTAACATCACTAGCAATTGCTGACACGAAAAAATGAAACATAATGTGCTTCCAAATTTGAAAATAAAAACTTTTTTGGGAAAATATTTTCTTAATGAAACAAAAAGAAAGCATTATGAAATCCTATAATTCGTATATTTGCATCATTTTTATCGTATTATTTCTTTTAATCTCAGCTTGTGTTTCCTCTACTAATGTTTCTCCAACTCAAAATAGCAATAAAAATCAATATACCAATGTGGACGGAAGCGACCTTTCAATAACTTTAGTAAAATTTTATCATGTTGGCAAATCGGTTTATCAAGCAATTTTTGAATTAGAAAATAATGGGGATACTGGGATTTTTTTAACGACTCCGGTTGCTATTGAAGGCAGTGATTCTTACTACATATACCTTGAAGATTATGGTGGATTTAACCACGATATGATTGTATCTCAATTTGAGTTGGCAGAAAATGGTGAGTATAAAATCTTGGCTGCCACGAATTTTAAACTATATCCGAAAAAGAAAGCACTAGTTGGAGGATTTATTGTTATTCCAAAGAAGAATATTGAAATTTTTCAACAAAAAACGCTGTTACATTTTTCTATGAATGGTAAAACTGTTGGAATATGGGATGTCACGAATAGCTTTATTGCAAATAGTTGATAGTAAACGATTAAAAGAAGAACGCTGCGCATTGAGCATCAAGGCAGTATGCGCCGACCGCAGTTTCACTCTTAACTGCTATTTTTTAGAAAAGACCATCGCACCATCGGCGCAAAAGAATGCTGCTAAGGGGATTCGAACCCCTGTCGCGAGCGTGAGAGGCTCGCATGATTGGCCGGTCTACACTATAGCAGCAGTTGCTCACTTAATTGGGCGATATGCGTACTTATAGTTTTTTACCTCGCACATTCGGGTGGCGGATTACGGTGGAGTCAACGTTGCCACAAACAACTATATCTCGCACATACGGCGAATAATATAGGAATGAGTAGTCTTGAAGAACAGATCAAGGAGCTTGAAGACGAGTTAGTCAAGACTTCCTATAACAAGGCTACCTCGAAGCATATCGGAAGAGTCAAGGCCAAGATTGCCCGGCTCAAGGATGAAGCCGTCGACCGCGCCATGAAATCCGGCGGGGGCAGTGAAGGCTACCAGGTCAAGAAGTCCGGGGACGCGACCGCGGTGCTCGTGGGATTCCCGTCAACCGGTAAGAGTACGCTCTTAAACAAGCTGACCGGCACCGAAAGTGCTGTTGCCGCCTATGCGTTCACGACGCTCACGGTGGTCCCGGGTGCCCTGGAGCACAAAGGGGCAAAGATCCAGCTGCTCGATATCCCGGGGCTTATCGCCGGCGCTGCCATGGGCAAGGGCCGGGGCAAGGAAGTGATCGCTGTCGTCCGTGGGGCGGACATCGTCATCATCCTCGTGGACGTCTTCAACGAGCGGCACTTCGATGTGCTCATCAAGGAACTCTATGACGCCGGTATCCGGATCAATGTCCCGAAGCCGGACATCACCATCAAGAAGTCCTCGCACGGCGGTATCCGGCTCAACGCGGTCGGCACACTCGATCTCGATATCGAGGAAGTCCGTTCGATTCTATCGGAATCGAAGATGATGAACGCCGACATCCTGATCCGCGGGAACGCCACGCAGGACGACCTCATCGATGCCCTGCAGGGCAACCGTGTCTATATCCCGGCGTTCATCGCGGTCAACAAGGTCGATCTCGTGGACAAGGAACGGTACCTGGAGATCGAGCACGATATCGGGGAGCGGTTCGGCAGCCCGCCGATCATGATCTCGGCCCACGCGGGCTATCATACCGAAGAGCTCAAGGATGCCATCTACGACTGCCTCGGGTTCATCCGGGTCTACCTCAAGCCCTATGGAGAAGAAGCCGATCTTGAGGAACCCCTCATTATCCGGAAGGGCAGCACGGTCGAGGATGTCTGCATCAAACTCCACCGGGAGTTTGTCCAGAAATTCCGGTATGCCCGTATCTGGGGACAATCCGTCAAGCATCCCGGCCAGCGTGTAGGGCTCTCCCACACGATCATTGATTCGGATATCCTCTCGATCATTGTTGAACGCTAACGAGACTCCTTTTTTTTAAGCGATATTATTGGGAACTGATGGCATCGAGCACGACTGCGAGCGGAGCCGTGGTCTTGATCCCATACCCTGAGAAGTGTGTACGGCTTGCCGGATACCCTGCGTCGGCAATTCGGCTGAGCACGGTGGTGATTTCCGGGGGGGAGCATCCCAGCCGTTTTGCAAGGACATGGTAATCGTAAAATCCCGGGAACGGGAGCTCTTCCATGCAGGTGTCCAGCAGCTTTACCAGTTCCTTTGCCGGGGCCGGGGTCATCGTCGCCACCCGTGCGTTCAGGTCAGCAAGGATCGTCCGGTTATGGAGATCGCCGAGCCAGACGGGGCCAATCGGCTGGAGCGGCTCGGCGCAGTGGGGGCAGGTACGGGAAGAGGACAGGATCGCCGCCTCCATCTCCCGGTAGGGACATTTCCGGCACTGGTGAATATAGCCGGTCTGTTTCAGGGAATTATCGGCAGCCTGCGGGCCCCGGAGCAGCCGCAGGTGGAGGCGGGCGAAGTGCTCGCGGGCATAGCAGAAGATCGGTTCAACCCCCCGGTCGTACCGGGCGGTCTGCCGGACCACAAATCCTAAGAGGATGCGAAGCCCTACTTCGCTGTGGTACTCGGTATTCATCGGGTACGCAGAATACCGGCGGATCCCGGCCTTGAGATGAGCACCGCAGAGCGGGGCCGTATCGGTGGCGGTGACGAAGAGAAATCTCCGGGTTCCCTTTATCCCGGCATCTATGAAGGGTGCAGGTGTCCCGAAGGGATCAAGATCCACCGCATCGAACGACTCCTCTGAAAGAAGGGCATTGACATCTTTCTGGACAATGGTGATCGGCAGGCCGGATCGCTGTACGTTTTGGGTGATCAGGTCGATTGCAGTGGTCTCACGGTCGCAGATCGTGACCGGAATACCGCATTCGTGGGCAACCCTCAGGCCACGGATACCCGTTGCCCCCATGGCGTCAAGATAATCCGAGGGCTCGAGGAGCGAGAGGAGCAGTACGGTGATTGTCCGGTTGATCTCCATACGGCGGTTGAAGAAGATCGGGGCAGACCCCGGGGGGAACTGTGTCGTATTGTCCTGGACCGGGACGAGAAACGAGGTACTGCCTTCCGTTGCCTCCGTGAGATCCATGGTGCCCAAGATGTTGCAGCGCGCAAAACTTATACATATTCCCCCGCAATGGTTATGGGCATGGGCGAGTGGCTTAGCCCGGACATAGCGTCAGCCTCCTAAGCTGAACGCCGGGGGTTCAAATCCCCCCTCGCCCGTACATTCTTTTCGCATATTTTATGTGCCGGATAATCAGAGTGTGATCCAATGAGTGCTGTTGGT
>Ga0265297_10009637_pt1 | contig 12374 bp, 4 predicted proteins | sample Munlanlwell13791_FD_192502 | JGI IMG/M metagenome (GOLD analysis project Ga0265297, IMG submission 192502) | Leachate microbial communities from a municipal landfill in Southern Ontario, Canada - Leachate well 137-91 | ecosystem: Engineered > Solid waste > Landfill > Unclassified | place...
TTCCATTGCGGCGGCGCCATAGCGTACATCGCTGATATCTCAGACCCCGCCAAGCCGAAACTTGTCTTCAAAGACGGCCAAGTCGGTTTGTTTTACGGAGACCAACTCGTGGACAAACTCTTTGATGGCCGTTACCTGACCGCCTACTGGCAAAGAAGCGGGCCGGCTTGGTATGACATCAGCGGCGCCAAACCCGTGCTGGCAGGCAATACGCCCGACACCACGTTGTATGACTGGACCGACGGCGTGTGTCCGCTGGGTGAAAAACTCCTGATCATCAAGCGCGGCAAGTGTGCTGTGCTGGATCCCAACGAGCGCCGCAACACGAGCGACCTTCCCGCCTACGGCGTGGACAGACTCCGCCTTGCCGGCAGGCCAAGCGTGGGCGGAAACGTGCTGGCGCTTTCCTCACGTCATCAACGCCAAGTCTGGGTTCTCGACATCGCGGACATCAAGCACCCGCGTCTGAAACACCAATACTCCCTCACCGGACATCCCGGTGCCTGCGCTTTCTGGAATGGCCGCGTCGTCATCCCAGCCGGCTACCAAGGCCTGCTCGTGGAGCGGCAATCGCAGCGCTGACCGCGCCGGTCGCAACTGTGATTTGCTGACGGATATGATTCGCGGGCTGGATATTGGCGGTTGTTTTGCGGTAAAGATAAGCAGCATTTTGCATGAGGGGCTGGCTCATGGCCCCAGGACGATAAGATTGCCGCTGAATGACTGGAGCATCACATGAAATCGAATGCTGACAAGAACTGGCGGATGGGGCGGCGTGACTTTCTCAGTTGCGTGGCGGGAGGCGCGTGGATGGTCTGGCAGTCGCCTCTTGCGTGGGCCGCCAATGACGACCGCGCCGGGTCGCCCGCGCAAGGTCCTCTATACTGGGGGTGGTGGGGATGGGAACCGCTCGATCATTACCTGCGTACCAGCGGCGTGGTCGGCGCAGTGAACACGAAAGACCCCTCGATGCCGCAGTGGTATGCCCGCCTGCATTCCGAGGAAGTTGTGCGTCTGATGGCAGGTCTCGGCGTCAACCTCGCCTGCACGCATTTCTTCAAAGGCTTCGGCCTCGCCCACGAGCATGCCGAGCAGCAGCGCACGGCCACCCTCGTGAAGTTCGCCCACCAGCACGGCATCAAGGTGCTTGGCTACTGCCAGTCGCGCTCGATTTACCACGAGCAATTCCTTGCCGAGGTGCCGGACGCCGAGAAATGGATTCAGCGCGACGGAAAAGGCCAGTTGCGCACGTGGGGCGGCGCGAAGTTTCGCTGGGCGCCGTGCATCCATTGCGGCGAGTTTCGCAACTACATGAAGCGCGCGATCCGCGTCGGGCTGGAGGAAGTCAAACTCGACGGCTTCCACTTCGACAACAACTACTGCGAGCCGTGCTACTGCCCGCGCTGCGAAGCGGCGTTCCGCGCGTGGTTGACGAAGCGCCATCCCAAACCGCAGGAGCGATTTGGCATCGCGTCGTTCGATGGCATCAAACAACCCGCGACGGAAAAGGCCCCCAGCCGCATTACCGACCCGCTGACGCAGGAATGGGTGCGTTGGCGTTGCGAGAGCCTCGCGGAATATCAAGGCGACCTGGCGGCACACGCACGGCGCATCAAGCCCGGCGTGATCCTCCTCGGCAATCCGGCCTACCCGCGCGATCCCAACAGCGCCTACGCGCGAAGCGTCTGGGCGCCGTTGCTCGGACGCCAGCTCGACCTGATGTTCGCCGAAAATGGCAACTTCCCCGGCGTTGAAGACAATGTGCTTATCTCGCAGGTGCGGGCCTGCAAACATGCCGCTGCCGTCGGCTATCGCGTCGTCTCGACTGTCTGGAAACGCAACAAGCTGACCGGTCTCGGCCTGCCCGACACCGAGGCAGCCATCGCGCTCCAAATCGCCGAGTCGGCGGCCAACGGCGCGTTGCCGGGCACCAACTGGGCGTTGCGCCCGCTCGGCGGAGGCGATCGGATGCGCGTGGAGCAACCCGACCTGCGCGAGGCGCTGGCGAAACATCTGCGTTTCGTCCACGGCATCGAACCACTCGTCACGAACGCCAGGCCCGTTCGCGACATCGCGTTGCTGCATACGTTTGCCTCGACCGTATTCGACAATCGGGAGACTGTGGCGCTGGCGCAGGGAGCCGAGGAAATTTTGATTCGCGGCGGTTTCGCGTGGGAGGTGTTGTTCGGCGAAAATCTCGCGCGGCTGCCGGAGTTCTCCATACTGGTCGTCGCCGGCCAGTCGCATCTGAGCAACAAGGAAGTGGAAGCCATTCGCGCATTCGTGAATCGTGACGGCGTGCTGGTGCTCATCGGCGACAACGGCACCTTCGACGAGAACGGCCGCCAGCGGTCGCCTGCCGCATTCGAAGGATTGAGCGGCGAACGTGTCGTCCGCATCGAAGCCGCGGCGGTTCGCGCCGCCGTCAAAGCGAACGAAGGCCGCGTATCGCTGCCAGAAGGCTGGAAACAGGTGGCAGAGAAGATCGCCCGGGCCGCCGGCGTCCGCCCCTCGGCCCGACTGCGCGACGCAGACACCGTGACGTTGAGCGCATACGAACTCAACGACAACCGTCTCGTCCTGCATCTGGTCAACTACGCCAGCGAACCGACGAAATTGCTGAACGTGGAATTGGGCGGCCGGTGGAAGACATGCCGCGCGGCAAGATTGCTGACGACGGAAGGGCCGGAGCGCAAGCTCGTGGTTCGACAGTATCCGCGCCCGGCTCTGGAGGTCCCGCCGCTGAAAACTTACGGCGTGTTGGTTGTGGAATAGCGCGCCGGCGGAGCATCAGCGCTGCTTCGGCTGTTTGTGCAGTTCCAGCGCTTCCCGGAGTTGCCCCAGCAACTCAGTGCCGGACTTGATGCTCCGCTGGTTCCACGCGGCGCGATATTTCTGGTCGAGGTCCAACTGGTAGATCATCAGATGCTCGTGGAACAAGCCCGCGCCGGCCACCATCTGTCCGTTCGGATCCAACAGATAGCTGTCGCCGTAACCGAAGCCTTCGTCACGCAATCCCTCCAGCCGCGTGCCCGGCACGACGTTGTTGGCGCGCAGGAAGAACACGCCGTTCTCCACCGCCCGCGCGACATGGTCGTTGCGCACCGTTACATAATGTTGCACCGGGTCGGATACAAAGTTAAAGTGCGGCGCGAAGATGAACCGCGCGCCTTTCAACGCCAGAATGCGAGTCGGCTCGATGTAACCGCCGTCGGAACAGATGACGATGCCGAACTTCAACCCCTTCTTCTCGAACACGGTGAACTCCCGCCCCGGCTCGAAGTAGCCTTCGTAGGGCAAAGACTTGCTGTAGCGGCCCAGCAGCTTCCCGCGCTCGATGACGGCCACCGTGTTATAGAGCTTGGCGTCGCGCAGTTCGTTGAAACCCACCAGCAGAACCGTATCGCAACCGGCGGTGAGACCGAGGACGCGCTTCATCTCCGGTGAATCCACCGCGAAGGCGTGTTCGCGCGCGTCGCTTCCCTTCGCGTAGTAGCCCGTGAGGAAGCACTCCGGAAACGAGACGATGTCCAGCTTCGCGTCCACAGCCTGTGCAAGACCCTTCTTCACCGTCGCGAGGTTGGCGTCAAAGTCCCCCTGTCGGCAGACGCACTGGTAGTGACCAACCCTCACGAAGCGCGGGCTGGCATCCGCCGATTTCGCTCTTTCCGCAGCGTGGGGCGCGAACGGCGCCAACAGGACGCAGACGGCCATTATCACCAGAACCCTTCGGATGGAATGCATGGAGTTGATCTCCTATCGCTTGTCGGACTGGGTGGATTCGACCGAAAACGTTTTCACTTCGCCCTTCTCACTGGTGACCACCACGACCGGTGACGCCGTCAGTTTCTGAATCTGCGTTGGCCGGCCATTGAGTTTGCCTTGACCAACCGTCTTGCCCCCGGCGTTGAGCATCAACACTCCACCGTCTTCGGATGCGACTACGATTGACTGACCCGCCACTTTCAGCACGACCGGCGGGCTGCTCAATCGTTTGGACCATAGTTTCTCGCAACGATGGTTGAGGACAACCACCAAACCGTTCGACAACGCGACGACCATCTCTTTCTTTCCGTCGCCATCGAGATCGCCGAGGTCAAGGTCGCGTATGTCCCGGCCACCGCTGCGAGCGCCGGGACCGAACTGGACGTTGTACAACGGCTTGCCTTGCAGGTCCCAAACCGTCACGCGGTTCCATGCGCCGGTGATCTCGCTGATGACTTCCCTTTTCCCGTCGCCATCGAGGTCGTCCACGAAGATGTGATGGCGCGTCTGGTCCATCCAGCCGCCGACGTGCGTGTATCCCGCGGGCACGCCATTGAAACCGCGCGGCGTCGGATCGAGCGTGCGGTTGTTGATAATGCCGAGCGACGGCCCGTCGGTGATTTTGCGTGACGCGAGAAGGTTTACGCTGCCTTCACGGCCGGGCACGAGCGCGAACTTATGGACCGTGCCCCAGAACTGCGGCATGCGTTTCACAAGTTTGCCGTCCTCGTCAACGATCTCCAGCGTGCAAGCGCTGCCGATGAACGCCTGGCTCTTGCCGTCGAGAAACACTCCGCTGCCAACGCCGTGAATGCCCTCATGCCCCGGTGCGGTCTTGAACCAATACTGTTTTGCCGCGCGGAACACCGCCGGGTCCATCTCCGAAACGAACGTCCACTTCCGGCTGCCCGCGAGATCGAACGCGCAGACCTTTTCGTCCTCGCATCCGGCCAGCAACAGCTTGTGCTCCAGCCACCAATGGAGCTGGCGTATCTTGCCATCGGTTCGCATCTGGCGAAGTTCGCGGCCGTCGGCGCCGATGATGTGGATCGCGCTCCCTTCCGCAGCGGCAATCAGTTCGTGGCCTTCAGCAGGAATCACAATCGAGTCTGTCACAGTGCCGCCAACGTTGGTGATGAACACGCTCTTGAGTTCTGCCACCTTCAACAGCGCTGGCGGCGCAGCCTTCTTAAATTGCGCGCGTCTTGTGCCCGCCTTCTCGAACCACGCCGAAAGCTGCGCAGCCATATCACGCCGCGCAGCGTCGGATGGTTTGATGTGCTCAATGACCGTGCGGCCCTCGCGCAGCAAGAGCGTCATATAACCACTCGCGCTGCCGTCGCCCTTCACGATCTGGTTGCTGCTGCGGACAGCGGCGGCGTCCGCAACCGCGACCGTGAGCAATGCGGCGCCACGCGTCACAACTTCCATCCGGCCCGAGGCGAAATCCCACTCCACATCTACCGGCGCATTCGCCAGCAGCAGTCCCTGCTCCTTGCCGGTTTGCGTGAAGCCCTTGCCAAACAGATGGTCTTCGGCGAGCAACACAAGTTCACCCTTGTTGCCTTCCCACTCGCCGACGATGGCGGCTGCCTTTTGTGGCAGTGCCAGTGCCGCGGCATTGTCCGCGAGCCGCAGGCAGCGCAGGTCGTTGGTGTTTGTTCCCAGCAACGCAAAGAAAATTCCGTGCTGCCCTTTCTTCACCGAACCGTTCCATTCCTGCGTGATGACGCCGCTGCCGGTCGTCCGTTCGAACACGTCCGCAGGCAATACCACCGCATGCGGCCGGCGCAACGCGTTCTGTTTCGCGTCACACCGGAAACCTCCGCCTTGGTTCTCCCACTTGAACTGCACCTCCATGTTGTCGCTGTCGTCGCGGAAGGTGAGATCGTCCACGACGAGCGCATAGCTGCCGGTGCGTTGAGCGAGCGTCCGCCGCCAATTGCAGAACGCCGCCTTGGGCGTTTCGCCAACACAAACCGCCGTCTGGCCGACAACGTCGCGGTGGCGCAACGCGGCGTCCATCGCGACCTGGGCTTCGACCATGCCATCGGCTTTCGTGAGCACCTGGTTCAGGTAACCTTGCAGGATTGTCTGGCCACTCAGCCGCAGTTCGAGCAGCGCGAACGTATGATAGGGATTCCGCGACGCTCCATTGAAACCGTCAATCAGGATGAAATCACCCGACGCGTCCGTCGCGCTGCGAAAACTGGCGTCCTGGAACGATTCCTCCAGTGGGAAACCATTGTTGCGCGCGAGCCAATGCGGCTTCGGCAGGTGATTGACCGTCCATTTGCCGACAAGGTCTGTGGGCTGCGCCGGTTTCAGTTTCTCGTCAGGCCAGAACGACTGGCCGAGCCGGAAGATGCTCGTGTTCACGCCCGTGCGTTCACGATACGTCAGCCAGCGGCCGTCCTGTGTGAGGTAGGCGGCTTTGTGGAGGTAGTCCAGCGCAGCGGAGTTCAGCGCCCAATCCGGCACACGGCCGGAGATCAGCAATTCCTGACCGCGCAGCAACTTCGCCGCGACGCCGTTGCGCATCGGCTCGCGGTCGCCGCTGAGCACCATGTAAGTGAAGACCGGCGCGATACCCGTGCAATACCAGAAGAGGTTGTCGTTCTCCCCGGCGATCCACGCGTGTTCGTGGAGCGGCGTGAAATGGAACTGCGAACTGCGGACACACTGCACCCAGACCGGCTCCGGATAATCGCGCTTGAAGTAGCGGCCGAGACAGTAGAGCGAAATGGCCGACCATTGGCCGTGACGCGAACCAACGGCCGCCGGAGGTCGCGTCAGCGGATAGATGCCTTCATCCTTGCGATGCTTGAGCTGCCGCGCGAAGGCGTTCGTCACCTTCAGCCGATCCTCGTCACTGAATACCGTGCTCTCCTCGATGAGGTCCCAGAACAGGATCATCATGTGTGAGGTGTAGTGATACGTGCCTGCGAGCGGGTCTTCCTTGTTCTCGATCATCTCGCCGTCGATCTCCGTGATCTCCTTGAACGCCTGTTTGTCGGGGAACGCGAGCCGCAGCGCCTCGCGCGCGTGGAACACGTCGCCACTCATGTAGTAGGCCGCCATGCGTTTGCTGATGCTGTTCCAGCCGAAGTAGCCGGTGGAGCGGTATCCAGCCGACGCTTCCCACGTTTCCAGTTCGCGCACGCCGCGCGGCACAACGATGCCGTCGCCGAGTTTGATTTCCATCAGCCAGCCGACAGAAACGGAGGTGGAGCGTGAAGCGCCGGAGCGTTGGAGCGTGGCGATGAACGCATCTGTGGCCGCGTCCACGCCTTTCGCATCGCTGCTGCCAAGGACGATGATGTTGTGGCCGCCCCCGAATGGATTGTGGATCGAGCGCACTTCGTAGCCGCCTGCGCCGGGATAACGCAGATCGGTTAACAGGAAGTAGCGGTTATAAAGTTCGCTGATCGTGGCGTTGGTCGAGCGATTGCCAAGCACGATCAGACTGCCCTTGACTGGCACGGCAGCTTCCGGCGCGTCATCGCCGATGATCGGCACTTTGCAGCCACTCAACTTTTCGATGGCCGCCTGCAACCGCGCCGCCTGCTTCTGATAGATGTCTGACTTTGGCGCGACGATGCTGATGACCGATTTGCCATCGCGGACAATGTGCGTTGTAAGATGCAAGTCTTTCAGTTTTGTGTATTGCGGCGGCACGGGCGGCGGCAGCGGCAACGACGGCGCCGGCGGCTTCACGCCCGCGATGAGGCGCACGCTGCCGATAAGCACCTTCGGCGTCGGGTTGCGATGAGAGTAGATGTAGATTTGCGCAGTCTTCGTGTCCGGCGGCGCCATGCCGCGAACGGTGATCTCATTGAAGTCGTCCACACTCTTTGCGAGCAGATGCGTCTGCTCAAGTTTGTGTGACGGCAGGAAGCGAAGTTGAACCACCGCATGCTCGTCCGGCGCGTTCTTGACAGCGCGCACCCGAACCCGCACCTCGTAACCCAAGGCGGGCTTGATCGGAACACTCTGCGTTATCCCAACCTCGGCCTCCGGGTCGCCGTCCTCAATAAGCACCGCCTTCCCGCCGCGGCCATCGTCCACAACAGAAACCCGCTGGTCCTTGCCGCGTCCGCCGTAGAGCGACCAGCCAAGCGGCACGCCGTTGGCACTGACGCCGTCGGTGAACGCGGGATTCTTCAGCGGCACTTCTGTTTCGGCGGCAAACGCCGACGCCAAGAATACAAGTGAGGTGACTATGCTAAGACAGGTTTTCATCGGTTTATGAAACTCGCGATCTTGGACGGTGAACCGATCGCAGGCTACGCGATTGCCGCGCTTGAACAAGTCAAAATCTTGCATTCCCGCCCGGTTGGGTCTTGGATAACGTGACGATCGGAGCCACTCATCATGCACCCAATGCTGCGTTTCATTCCCATCACGACTGCTCTCCTGACGGCGATAGCAGCCCAAGCCGCAGTCGCCACTCAGGAATCGTTCCCAGTTCGCCTCGCCAACGAATCGTGGACAGCGCGACCGGAGCGCGTCTCGCCCTCCCGGCGCGCCGTTGACCACACGGTCAAGAAAAGCGACGGGTTGGAGTTCTCGATCCGAAGCCGCGTCAACGAGTCGCGCTCGATGCGGTGGAGCACGCCGTTGGGGCAGGCGAAGCCCTCGGCGTTCCGCTTCCTCGTCGTCGAGTATCGGGCGCGCGGCTTGCACCGGATGCGGAGCAACCAGGAAATCGTGTCGGCATGGGTCATGTCCGGCGGCCGCGCGCAATCGGTGCCGCTGATGCTGGCCAACGAGACGATAGACGACAACTGCTGGCATCAACTCATCATCAAGCGCCCGTTTCCCGACAACGCCAGGGAACTCATGATCACGCTCGACTCGCGTGACTCGCGTGCCGAATTTGCCCTGCGACGAATGCTGTTCACGAACGAGCCGCGGGACTTCGGTCCAGCGCTCGCTGCGGAGAATCCTACAACAGCTCCCGCGGGCGAATTCACGGCAATAGACCTGTCAGGCCGCTACGACACAAATTACGACGCGCTGGTTACGCGATTGCTGAGCCGTTCTGACGACCCGGTTGCTCAGGATGCCGGCAGATTCTTCACGACGCCCAACGTCTGCGTCGGACGGGTTCCTTTTCGAGTGCGGCCTCAAGGCAATAACCTGATCAGCCCGCCACCGCGTCCCGCGGCGAACGGAGACCGGATTAACCACTTCGGATTGCGCGTGCGACGCGAACAAGTCGCGCCGATCAGCCGCGACGGCGAAACGCAGATCGCGGTGAACCTGCCGGCAACGGAAGTGTTCCTACTGCTGGCCGCCGAAATGCCAAGCCAGCAGAAGGCTTATTTCGTCCGGGAACAACCCAAGTCGCTCTCGGACGTGGAAAGCTTTGCCGTGGAACTTCGCTACGCCGACGGCACGGTGGACTTGGCATTCCCCTACTCGCTCAGCGACCGGCGACATGTGATCCAGCGGACGCTGGCGGCCTACGTCGTCCCTGCCAGTGGCCAAACGCTCCAAAGCGTGGTGCTGCGTAACCGCAGCCTGCACGCGAACATTTACCTGGCCGCGTTGACCATCCATACAGGCTCGAAGCGTCGGTGCCAGCAACTCGCCGAACAACTACCAGTCGTTGCCCAACCGCCATGTGCTGCACCAACGCGCGCGCCATACGCCGCTCGCCAAGAGAACGCGTTGCAGTTGGGCAACTCGTTCATTGAACTGACGATGGACGTATCGAAAGGTTTTGTCATTCGCGGTCTGCGTAACCGATGGCTCGGTGAAGAAGCAGTCCACCTGGCCGGCGAACCGGGCTTGGAGATCGCGGTGGGCGACGCGCGGCTTGCGCCGGATGAGATGCGTCTGGTTGAGGTTCGTGCGCGGCGCAGCGGTTTCGAGCTGAGCTATACCAGCCAAAACCCGAAGGTTCCGCTGGATTGGAAGATTCTCCTTTCCGTCGGCTCGACGCCGGAAGTTCGTATGGAACTGACGGTGACGAATCGCGGCGCGCAGACCCTGGATACGAACATCCGGTTTCCCGTCGTCGCCGGGCTGCGATTGGGCGAACCGCGCGACCTTTGGTACATGTTCCCGCAATACTGCAACGCGCTCGATAACCGTCCCATCACGCTCTACGCGGCGGCCGGCCGGAACTTCCCGATGCAGTTCTTCGACGTGTTCAACCCGCGGCTCGGTGGCGGTGTTTATGTCGTCACGGAGGACCGCAGCCACAAAGCGCAACGTTACGGGCTGGCGAAAGACGAGCGTGGCGCCGCGTCATTTTTCATCGAGCATCCGGCTCAATTCACTCACCTCGTTCCCGGCAAACCCTACGCGTGTTGCCCGGCGATGATCGGCGTTCACACGGGCGACTGGCACGCGGCGGCGGCGCGCTATCAGAAGTGGCTCGCCAGTTGGTATCGCCCCTATAAGTCGCAGGACAAGCAGTGGTATCGCGAATCGTTCTGGTTGTTGGCGGAAATCGCCGACGGTCTGGCCGACGACACCTATAGACTGCCGGCGTGGTATGACGCCCAAACGAAACATCTCAAGATGCACGACATTCTGGCCGAGTTCGAACGCACCGCCGGACGCAAGCCGGACATTCTCCACTTCTGGTCATGGGCTTATGGCGTAGAGGACCAAGTCCAGCGTTGGGGCGAATACGGTGGGCGTGACTACGACGCACTGGGCGGACTGGCTGCGTGGCGGGCCGCGTTGGACGACATTCAGCAGAACCTGAAGATCCCCGTCTCGCTCTACGTCAACGCCACCCTCTGCAACCGCAACACGCCTGTCGGCCAGCAACTCGGCCCGCGTTGCGCCATGCAACTGCCCGACGGACGGCCGATGATCCCCTACCCTAACAGCTACCGCATGTGCCACGGCACGCGGGAGTGGACCGACTACATGACGAAGCTCTACCCGCGACTGGCGCGCGACACCGGCGCGAGCATTCTGTACGTGGATGAGACGGCCAGCTCGGCGATGTGTTTCGCAAAGGACCACGGCCACGACGTGCCGCTCAACGCCAACGCAGCCGACTACCACTTCCTGAAAGCCGTCCGCGAAGCGACGCCGGGCAGGATTCCGCTCTACGGTGAGTTCCCCAACGTGGACGCCGCCTCGCAGTATTCCGACTGCAACATCAACTATTACTTCATGCCCAGCGGCCAGCAGCTTCTGGGGCCGTTCTTCGACGAGCGCCCCTCCGAACACGGTCTCTCACCAGTGCCACTGAACATCTACCGCTATCTCTTCCCGCGCATCGCGCAGCTCGACCTGCCGCTGGGAATGCGGCACGTCTCGTGGCACGACCTGAAATTTACCTTCTTCCACGGCGAGGCGATCTACGATTCCTACTGGGACCTCGACGAATCGAAGGGCCACGCGTTCATGGTCCGCGCCTACGATCTGAAGCGCCAATACAAGGACTGCTTCACATCCAATCATCCGGAGATGCTCGTGCCGACCGGGCGCGACGGCGTGTGTGCAAACAAATTTCCCGGCCGCGGCCGCACGCTTTGGACGCTCTACAACCGCCGTTATACGACGGTGCGCGGGCCGATGCTCGTAGTGGATCACATTCGCGGCAGTCGCTACCGCGACGCGTGGAACGATCGTCCGCTGGAGCCGGAGCTGCGCGGCAGCAAGGCAATCCTCTCGCTGCCGCTCGGTCCGCAGGAGATCGGCTGCGTGGTGCAGGAACGATGACGCTACAACAAACGGCGTTGTCTGTTCTCACAACCTCAGCCAGCGCGAGAGGCAAGCTCAGTGTTGCGGGTTCAGTCTGAGCAGGATCGTCTCGGCGCGCTTCATCGTCAGCGTCACCGTCCGGTCATCCACCGGCACATCCTTGTCTGTCATGGCATTGACAGCCGCGCAGCGCGACGGCAGGAGAACACGTTTGGCGCCATCGGTGGCGGCGTGAACACCAAGAAACTGGCCATCGGTGTAGATCGCGTCATCGCTCTCCAACCAAATATGAACGCCGGCTTCGCGGGCGATGCGGCGCATGAGGGACGGCGGGAGCGCCATCGCCGCAGAATAAACGCTTTTCCAGCCGTCCATCTTCTTCACAACCAGTCCCGCGCGTTGGCTGCCAACAAGCCGGCCGATGACTTGCGCACCGGGATCGTCGGCGTAGAACAGCGGCGAGACTTTCAGATTCTTCGCGCCGACAACGATATCTCCATCGAGCGCGACTTGCGGCGCGCCTTCGGCGTCGTCCTTGGCGATGCGGATACCGGTGAGAGAACGCATGTTGTCGAGCGATACACCTTCGGCATCGAAGTAGCCGGGCGCATAGACGAAGAGCGCGGTGGCGTTGTTGCGCTTGAGCTTGCGGAGGATGGCTTCACGCCGCGCCGCATCCACGCGGAAGGCGTTGAGAAAGACGTAGAGTTTGTAGTCGGGAAGCCGCGCGTCGCCAATGTCGGAGAGCAGGCAGAAGTCCCACGGCGCGCCCGACTGCGGCATTGTGGCCATCTGGTTAAGCACGAGCGCGGAGTTGGCCATCGTCGAGCGCATCCAGTAGAAACTCTCCGGGTCCACGAATACGCCGATCTCCGGCGCGAACGGCTTGCGGCGCGGCAGGCTTGTTTTCGCGACGGCAGCGGCCCGGCCCA
>Ga0265297_10009638_pt1 | contig 12374 bp, 13 predicted proteins | sample Munlanlwell13791_FD_192502 | JGI IMG/M metagenome (GOLD analysis project Ga0265297, IMG submission 192502) | Leachate microbial communities from a municipal landfill in Southern Ontario, Canada - Leachate well 137-91 | ecosystem: Engineered > Solid waste > Landfill > Unclassified | place...
AACGAGAAAAAATATTTTTGTTGCATACGAGCCTATCTGGGCGATAAGCACAAGCGGAACAGGAATTGTTTGCAGTCCCGAAGAGGCATCCCGTATGGCGAATTCCATCAAACGCGTATTTCGCGGAATCCCGGTGCTTTATGGCGGATCGGTAAATTCGAAAAATTTTTCGCACTTTTTGGACAAAAAAGAAATTGACGGAGTGCTTGTCGGCGGAGCAAGCGTGAAAACAGGCGAACTTTCAAAATTCAGGGAGCTTCTCGCCTAGTTTTTTCTTATGCCTTATCCTCTCTGGAAAAGAATTTTTGATGTTGCATTCTCTATTTTCGGCGTTGCCGCTACATCCGTTTTTTTTCCGTTTGTGGCACTCGCAATTCTCATTGAGAGTGGCTTTCCTGTTTTTGTAAGATTAAAAAGAGTGAGCGGGGGGAAAATCGTGGAGGTTTGGAAATTCAGAACAATGATACGCGGAGCGCACGGTATGAAAAAGACGCTTATGAAATACAATGAGAGAATTGACGGTCCACTCTTCAAAATAAAAAAAGATCCCCGGCTTACCGGTGTTGGAAAGTTTTTAAGAAAACTTCGTATCGATGAGTTTCCCCAGTTTTTTAATGTGCTACTTGGTGAGCTCGCGCTTGTGGGCCCGCGCCCGCACGAGCCTCAAGAAATTGATGCATATCCGGAAGAATTCAAATTTATTTCTCGTGCGCGTTCCGGGCTCACTGGTCTTTCGCAGGTGAGCGGCGCATCATCCCTTCCTTTTTTGAAAGAAATAGAGCTTGATGCCGAATATCTCAAAAATGTTTCGTTTCGAAATGATATAAAAATCCTTTTCAAGACATTTTTCATATTCTTTTTTGATCCCACAGGAGTTTGATTTTTCTTCCGATTTTCCGCATATCGCCGTATAATACTTTCATATGAAGGTTGCGGTACTCCATGATTATTTGAACCAGTTCGGGGGGGCTGAGAGGGTTCTTCTTGTAATACTCAAAATTTTCCCGGAGGCAGATATTTATACACTTCTCTATGACAAAGAGAAAACATTCGGGTTTTTTGAAGGGAGAAAAATTTATACAAGCATTCTTGATATAGGTACTGTGAAAAAACACCATAGGATGTTTATTCCGCTTCTTCCTCTTATTTCAGAGCTTTTCCGCGGAAGAGAGAAATATGATCTCGTAATTTCATCGACCGCAGGATATGCAAAGGGGTTTTCGGTTGAAGGAAAATACCACATTTCGTATTGCCACAGCCCCCTCCGGTATGCGTGGGAAATTGATTACTTAAAAAACCTTCCTTTTTCTCCAAGGGTTATGTCGAGGGACATACTCTATCCTATCGCACGAAGATTGAAGGAATGGGACAAGAAGGCATCGGAAAAGGTGAATCTTTTTATTGCAAATTCGCGTTTTATTGCGGGGAAAATCAGCGCTTATTACAAGAGGGATTCGGAGGTTATCTATCCTTCCGTAAATCCTGTTTTTTTCAGGGAGAAAGTGAAACCGGAAGAATTCTATCTCATGGTGGGTCGCCTTATTTACTATTGAGGCGTTTGCAAAAATGCGAAAGCAACTTGTTATTATCGGAAGGGGACCGGAGGAGCAAAAATTAAAGGGAATGGCCGATTCGCGTTATGTGAAATTCGTTTCATATGTGAGTGATGAAAAATTGAGAGGATATTATTCAAAAGCTAAAGCTCTTGTTTTTCCGCAGATTGAAGATTTTGGGCTCGTTGCGGCGGAAGCTCAGGCGTGCGGGCTTCCCGTTATTTCATTTGAGAAGGGAGGGGGGGGAGAGATAGTGATTCCGCAGGAAACGGGAATTCTTTTTGACACGCAGTCCGTCGACGGAATCTGCGCCGCAGTATATGAATTCGAAAGAAAGAAATTTGATCGTGCAAAAATTGCAAAGAGCGCAGAAAGATTTTCGGAAGAGATATTCGTAAAAAAGTTCAAGGAAGCGGTCAGAAACTGCGGATTTTCGGTATTATGAATGTTTTATTTGATGCACGCGCAATGTTTGGGAAATTTGGGGGAGGGATCCCTGAATACACCAAATTACTCCTTTTTCATATGCTTCAGCTTGGTTTTGGAAAGGAGTGCGTTCTTTTTCTGAATTCATTTTTCAAAAGATCCCCATATCCGGATTTCGTGAAGGAAATTCCATCGATTGACTGGGGTATTCCAAACAGAGGAATTGAGCTTTCTTCTCTGCTTTTTCATTTTCCTCTCATGGGGTTTTTCAGGAAATATGATGTGCTTTTCAAGCCACATTTTCATCCGCTCTTGGCGGCTCCGGGAACCGCAACGGTTATCACATTCCACGACCTCTCTTTTGAGCGCTTTCCGGAATTTTTTTCACCGAGAAAAAAATTCTGGCATACTCGTCAGGGACCGTGCCGGCAGGCAAAAAATGCAGAGAAGATTATCGCGATATCAGAGTCGACAAAAAACGATTTGATGGAGTATTACAAGATTTCTGAAGACCGCATCTCCGTGATTTATTCAGGTGTGAATCCGTTTTTTGGAATATCCCCAGACCAAGAATCTTTGGGAAAATTCACGAAAGAGAAAAACATTTTCGCGCCATTTCTTTTTTTTGTCGGAACTATTGAGCCGAGAAAAAACATTTCCGGTATTATCCGTGCCTTTGAAATGTTAAAATCAGAGAAGGGTTTTTTTTCTCTCAAACTTGTACTTGCGGGATCACCCGGGTGGCTCCATGAAGAAATATTCGAGAGGATAAAAAATTCTCCGTACCGCAATGATATCGTCTTTCTTGGAAAAGTTTCTGATGAAGAATTGAGAATTCTTTATCGGCTCGCATCCGTTTTTGTGTTTCCTTCTTTCTTTGAGGGGTTTGGATTTCCTCCTCTTGAAGCGCAGATGTCCGGAACTCCGGTTGTTTCCTCGAAAGAAGGATCTCTTCCAGAAATCCTTTCCGATTCGGCGGAATATGTGGATCCGAAAAACATTGAATCCATTGCCGGAGGGATAAAAAAAGTTTTAGAAGCAGAAGAATTGAGGGAGAGCCTTATAAAAAGGGGATTTGAAAATGTGAAGCGGTTTAGTTGGGAAGAAACAGCGAGAAGAACCATAGAGACCATAAAAGACTCCGTATGAAAGAGAAAAGAAAAGTTTCAAAAAAGAATATTGATGAAATGCTCGTCGATGTGAAGAGGCCTGATTATGATTATGCAAAATTTTCAAAAGTAAAACCGGTAAACCTCGTTTATAGTCCGCAGGCTCCTTCATACCGCCTGAGAAAAATAAAAAATATTAGCGTGAAAATTCTTCTTTCTCTTCTTGCTGTTTTTTTTGCAACGGTTATTTTTTCATTTTTAAGCATCGGGAGGTCAAAAAACATTTTTATCGAAAATACCAAAGAAGTTGTCGGAAATTTCTCCGAGGCGGTTCAAGCACTCTACAAGTTCAACCCTTCGGAAGCCGAAATTCTTCTTTTGGAAAACAAGGAGATGCTTGATAAATTAAGGAGTATCTTAAGAAGGGGGTATGGGGATAAATTGCTTAGTATTTTCGGCGAAGTTCTCCCTCCGGCAAAAGATGCGGGGGAGCTTATTGAAAGAGTGTATGCCCTGAACGAGGACGCACTTTCAGTTTCGCGAAGTGTGGGAGAGCTTTCAACGGGGGGTTTTTCATACTTTAAGAGCGATGGGAAAAAACTTATCTCTCTTATTTCGGATGTGAAGCTTCGTATGTCTTCCATCGCGTTGGAGATGGAGGGGATACGAAATACAATTGCACCTCTTTCCAAGTTTTCGGACACATTCAAGAATTTTGAGGGGGCGCTCTCCGATGAGTATTTAAAAGGAATTTCAGAGTTTGCAGAACTTGATTCGTTTCTCGACGGAATGGTTTCTGTTTTCGAAAGTGAGGAAGAAAAGCACATATTGGTACTTTTTCAGAATATAGCCGAGGTAAGACCCGGGGGGGGATTTGTCGGGAGTTATGCCGATGTATCGGTCAAAAACGGGCAGCTTCAAAGTGTCGATGTCCGGGATGTGTACGATCCGGATGGACAGCTTGATCTCGATATCGTCCCACCGTATGAGATACAAACAATGACAACAAACTGGGGGGCGAGGGATGGAAACTGGTTTTTTGATTTTCCTACTTCGGCAAAAGCGTTTCTCTATCTCGTTGAATCTTCAAAAATGTATTCCGAGGAGAAAAATATAACCTTCGAGGGTGTTATAGGCATGAATGTGAATGTGTTTTTGAGTGTTCTTGATGCGGTCGGTCCCATTGAGTTTGAAGACTATGACTTCGAGCTCACGAGCGAGAATTTCTTAAACGAGGTTCAGAGGGAAGTGGAAGCAGGAGAAGATAAAGCATCAGGACAGCCAAAAAAAATACTCATGGTTACCGCTCCTATTGTTCTTGAGCGACTCGGGAATCTTTCGGAAGAGGAGATGAAAAATCTCATAAATCGTCTCGGGGTGCATTTCGCAATGAAGGACATAATGGTTTATATGAAGGACAGGGGGATGCAGGCATTTATTGAATCCCGAGGGATTGACGGGGGAGTGTATGCTCTTCCCGGAAATTTTCTCGGGAGTTATCTCGCTGTTGTGAATGCAAATGTGGCAGGAGGAAAATCCGATGCATTCATGAAGCAGTCGATTAAAGGGCGCGTCGATCTTGATTCAAACGGGGGAGTATTTACAGATCTTGCTGTCACAAGAAGACACGAAGGAGATAAAGAAAAAGATTATTGGTGGCGTGCAGAAAACAAAGATTTCATTCAGGTATATACAAATCCCGGATCAGCGCTTATTTCCCTTGAAGGAGAAACAGTGAAGAGTGCGTATTCCCGTTTTGACTATGAAAAAAATGATTATATTGAATATCCTGATCTGAAAAAAATTGAAGATACAAAAATATATCTTCCGAATTTTCACGCATGGTCCATGCAGGCGTTCGGGAAGGCCGCTTTTGGGACATGGCTTTTTACCCCAGCGGGAAAAGAAAAAACACTTGAATTGCGCTATACACTTGAAGGAGATCGGAAGATTTCTGCGGGTGATGTGTTTACATTTGTCTTTGAGAAACAATCAGGCGTGGAAACCTCTCTCTATCTTGATATCGGAGCCCCTCTGGGATACAGATGGAAAGAATCACAGAGCCCCGTTTTTATCTACAAGAATGCGAACCCTGAAAAGCGCGAAGTTATCCAACTCACGCTTATAAAGTAAGTGTGGTATAATTAAAACAGCAAATATTTAAGAAAGGAGAAGGAAATGAAAATCTTGGAGAAAAACAAATTTTCTTTTGATTCTCCCGCCTTTTTAAAATCGTGGTTTGATTGTGAGGAAACAGAAGGAATTTTCGGCGATATCGGAGTGGTAAGAAAAATTATCACAAATTTTCCGGGTAAAAAAATTCCCCGGTTTGAGAACATTTGTCTTATAGAAACGGTTTGTTCAAATGGATGCGAGGAGTTTAAAAATTCTGAGTTGCTTTCCCCCCTTTTTTTGGACGATCTTTTCCTTGCGTTTCTTCACTACTATGTGAGAAATTGCGATTGCACTTTTCGTATAGGTGGGTATCCGCTTTTTTGCCCCGTTTCCTTAAACGACGATATCGGTATTATGCAGGTTTCCATATCGGTAACCCCGATGAACGGGATGTGGTGGATCAATGAAATCAATCAAAACACAAAGTTTTCAAAATACAGTGTTATTACCCCCTTGAAATAAGGGGGTTTTATTGCGATAAATAGACATACATGGATTACATAAGAAATTTCGTTATAATAGCCCACATTGACCATGGGAAGTCCACGCTTGCCGACCGTTTTCTTGAGGTGACAGGGACTGTTGAGGCGAGAAAAATGAAAGCGCAGTATCTCGACCAACTTGAACTTGAGCGCGAACGCGGAATCACCATAAAGATGGCACCGGTGAGAATGTCTTTGAAGGAGAATGGAAAGGAGTATGTTTTAAATCTCATTGATACACCAGGTCACTCAGATTTTTCATACGAAGTTTCCCGCTCACTTGAAGCGGTGGAAGGTGCGGTGCTTCTCGTTGATATTACACAGGGAATCCAGGCCCAGACACTTGCAACATTTTATTCCGCAAAACATGCCGGACTCACTGTTCTGGGCGCAGTGAACAAAGTTGATTTGGTCCACTCCTCATCCGGGAGTGGAAGTGTTTCTCCCGAGTCGGTAGAGAGAATTATAAAAGATCTTGCGGATCTCATTGGATGCGACACTTCGGAAATTCACAGGGTTTCGGGAAAAACCGGAGAGGGGGCGCTCGGGCTTCTCTCGGATGTCGTTCGCTGTGTGCCCCCCCCAAAACCCGCACAACATTCCGACAACATTCCCGGAAAAGCGCTTATTTTTGACTCGTTTTATGACAATCATAAAGGGGTGGTTGCGTCTGTTCGTGTATTTGAAGGGGCGTTTTCAAATACCGACGAGATAACGCTTATTGCGGGAGGAATAAATTCGAAGATAAAGGAGCTTGGATTTTTTACGCCCGAATTCACCCCGGTGAAATCCTTCATAGAGGGTGAAATAGGGTATATTGCAACAGGAATAAAGGACCCCGGGAAGATAAAAATCGGAGATACAGTGCTCGTGAAAAGGGGCAAAATCGAGAATATCAGGTCCTATATACTCCCCGGGTATACCGAACCGAGACCCGTGATTTTTACCTCATTTTATCCGGAGGATGGGGATGAGTATGATTTTCTTCGTCAGAGTCTTGAAAAATTAAGGCTTAATGATTCCTCACTTTCCATAGAGCCGGATCAGAATGAGGTGCTCGGGAGAGGGTTTAAAGTGGGGTGTCTTGGAAAATTGCATTTTGAAATTGCAACTGAAAGACTAAAGAGGGAGTTTAAAATAAATGTTATCAATACCTTTCCTTCGGTGCTCTATAAGATAAAAACAAGAGAAGGGTGGATGGAAATTGTGAAGCCTGAGGATCTCCCGCAGGATTACATGGAGATATGGGAGCCGATGATTTCGGTAAAAATTATTTTTCCTTCGCGCTATCTTTCTCAGGTATTTTCACTCCAGAAAACATTCAGAATGAAAAATCTTGAGACGGAGACTATGGGAGAGCGGATGATTATTTCAGCCGAGATGCCACTTACCGAACTCGTGAGTGATTTTGACGATACACTTAAGTCTTCTACCGAAGGATACGCCTCGTTCAGCTATGAAATTACCGAACACAAGAAAGCGGATGTGGTGAGAGCGGATTTGCTTGTTTCGGGAGAAGTGATTCCGGGACTCAGCAGATTTTTGCCGAAAGAGACTTCTGATAGGGAATCGAGAAGAATGGTTGAAAAGCTTAAGGAACTTCTTCCAAGGAGACAGTTTACCCAACCAATTCAGGCGGCGGTAAACGGAAAAATCATTGCAAGAGCTGATGTTCCCGCACTCCGGAAAGATGTTACAGGATACCTTTACGGAGGAGACAGAACGAGAAAGATGAAACTTTGGAAAAAACAGCAGAGAGGAAAAAAGCGTCTCCAGGAACGCTCGGAGGCAACAATTTCCCCTGAAGTTTTTAAAGAGCTTTTAAAGAGAGATTAATTTTATCCACATTTTATCCGCTTCTTGACCCCGTTAGAAATCGCGCCCGCGCTTGCCCGTTACGGGCTTGCGCGCCCAAAGGGCTTTCAGGGCGGGCTACTTCTAACGGGGTTGACATCGCAATTAGTTTACATAAGAATTATACTTACGTTATAAATAAACAGGTCGATTTTTGCTGAAAAGCAGAAAAATAAACAAAAAATAAACAAAAAAAATGGCAGAGAAAGAAAAATTTGATCGTAGTAAACCCCATGTAAATGTGGGAACTATCGGTCATGTTGATCACGGAAAGACAACTCTTACCGCATCCATCATGCACATCCTTTCGTTGAAGGGTCTTGTGAAGAAGGTTGAGGCAGTTGATCAGATCGACAATGCTCCTGAGGAAAAGGCGAGAGGAATTACAATTGCCCTTCACCACTCGGAGTATGAGTCGGAAACCCGCCACTATGCGCACATTGATGCTCCCGGTCACGCAGACTATATCAAGAACATGATTACCGGAGCCGCGCAGATGGATGGTGCCGTACTTGTGGTTTCGGCCGCAGACGGTCCCATGCCTCAAACAAGAGAGCACATCCTTCTTGCGTATCAGGTTGGTGTACCCGCAATCGTTGTGTTTTTGAACAAGGTTGACATGGTGGATGATCCCGAGCTTATTGATCTCGTTGAATCCGAGGTTCGCGAACTTCTTAAGAAGTACAAGTTCCCCGGGGACGAAACGCCGGTAATTCGCGGTTCTGCTCTTAAGGCGCTTGAAGCGAAATCTGTCGATGATGAGGCCGCAAAGCCGATTCTCGATCTCGTCAAAGCTCTTGATGAGTATGTTCCTGAGCCTGTTCGTGAAAAAGACAAGCCGTTCCTTATGCCGATTGAAGATATTTTTTCAATTGAAGGACGCGGTACGGTCTGCACCGGACGCGTGGAGCGCGGATCAGTTAAGGTAAACGACGAGGTTGAAATTATCGGACTTCGCCCGACTCAGAAAACGGTGGTAACCGGAATTGAAATGTTCCAGAAGACGCTGGATTCCGCGGAAGCGGGAGACAATGCGGGAATGCTTCTTCGCGGTCTCAAGAAAGAAGATGTTGAGCGTGGTCAGGTTATTGCAAAACCGGGTTCAGTTACTCCGCATACCGAATTTGAAGCCGAGGTATATGTGCTTTCGAAGGAGGAGGGAGGAAGGCATACGCCGTTCTTCAAGGGATACAAACCACAGTTTTATATTCGCACGACGGATGTAACAGGTGAGGTGTTCCTTCCTGAGGGAACGGAAATGGTTATGCCCGGCGATACCATCAGTATCAAAGTAAAGCTCATTTCTCCGGTTGCTCTCGAAGAGAAGCAACGTTTCGCAATTCGCGAAGGAGGAAAAACGGTTGGTGCGGGTGCGGTAACGAAGATCATCGCATAAACATTCGTTTTGACTTTTAAAACACCCCAAAGAAATGCGGGGTGTTTTTGTATCTTGATTTTTATTTTGTTTTGTTGTTTTCTATACACAGTGTTTGAATAATTTAAGGATAAATCGGCGAAAGCTAGGGAGAATTGCTATGGATATTAAAGAGTCTTATATTATTTCTGAAATTGATTTTCTTATTGCCCGTTTTTTTTCGATTCTAGTAAGGGGAATGTTCGGAGAAATTCCTTCTAAAAATCCTGGGGAACTCAAGGTTAAGATGGAGAAAAATAATCCCGAGGAGAAAACTTTTTTTATATATCCAATCGAATGGTCGGAATGTGAAATATTTCTGCGTCTTATGGAGCTTGAAGGAAAGGGATAGTATGTCGTCGAAGGGGTGGCTAAAAATATTCCAAATGTTTTAGGCACAGAGAACAAAGTATGGAACTTTGAATGCGGTTTTTTCGGTGACATTTTCTCGAAAGAGAATGATAAAAGAAATCCTCTTTCAGAAACCTTTCCACCACGAAGACATTGATTTATAGGGGTGCATACGCGCCCCTTATTTTTATCCCCACACCCCGGACTCTTGCTTTTTTTGTGGGTTTTTGTATGATTGACGGAGATATGGCAAAAAAAAGTGAAGACCAAAAGGAAAAGCTTCGTCTTCGCATCAAGGCATATGATGCGAAGCTTATTGATTCTTCGGTGAAACAGATTATCGAAGCGATAAGAACACAAGGCGGGGAAGTTGTGGGGCCTATTCCGCTTCCGACGGAATTTAAAAAATACACCGTTAACCGCTCCACTTTCGTACACAAAAAATCAGGGGAACACTTTGAAATTCGTGTACATAAGAGATTGGTTGACATTATGAACCCGGAACAGAGAATTATCGAATCCCTTTCAAATTTGAACCTTCCTGCCGGTGTAGAAGTGGAAATGAAGATGGGCTAAAAGTTTGACTTTTTCTCAGTTTCAGATTATTCTTTTTGGGAAGGTTAGCCGATAGAAACATAAGAAATGACAGGGCTTGCCCTGTTGTTTTCATGTCATCTCCCTTCACTTTTTGTATGTGTAGAAAATCATGGAAAAAGCAAAAGCAAAAAAAATGAAAATGGTGCAGTTTTGGAATGATGAAAACAAAGTCGTTCCTGCAACACCTCTTGAGGTTTCTGAAAATGATGCCTTGTTTTTGGATGAACTGAATATCGGGGACCATGTGAGTGTAGTCGGTACGAGTAAAGGAAAAGGATTTCAGGGTGTGGTGAAGCGCCACGGATTCGGAGGGGGGCCAAAGACGCATGGACAGAAAGACAGATTGAGAGCTCCCGGATCCATTGGTGCAACTGCGCCACAGAGGGTTATCAAAGGAAGAAAAATGGCAGGGCACATGGGTGTTGAGAGAGTTACCGTGAAGAATCTTCGGGTTGCGAAGATTGAAAAAGAAGGCCGTTTGGTTTTCTTGCGCGGTGCAGTTCCAGGATTTACGACCGCAAGCGTGGAAATAAAAAAGATGAAATAAAATATGAAAGTTGATGTGTACGACATAAAAAGAAAGAAGGTTGGAGAAGCGGAAATTTCCGACACTCTTTTTGGCGAGAAGTGGAACGCAGATCTCGTACACCAGGCAGTTGAAACATATCTTTCGAACCAGAGAAATCCGATTGCTCATGTAAAGAGCCGTGGAGAAGTGAAGGGAGGAGGAAGAAAACCGTGGAGACAAAAGGGAACAGGACGCGCAAGGCACGGATCAAGAAGATCTCCGATATGGATAGGCGGAGGAGTGACATTCGGCCCGAGGAATGAGAGAGATTTTTCAAAGAAGCTTAATAAAAAAATGGGAAGAAAGGCGCTTTCATCAGTGCTTTCCAAGAAGCTGAAGGACGGAGAGATTTTCGTCGTTGAAAATCTCAATGTGGAAGGGAAGAAAACAAAGCGGATCGAAGCATTTATAAAGAGCTTTTTTGAAAAGAAACCCTCATCAATTCTCATTATTCCGGCAGTGCATGCCGAAGAGGTATTCGTTTCTTCAAGGAATATTCCCGGTATTTCATCAATCACTCCAGATTCTTTAAATGCGTATGATTGTATTTCAAGGAAGAATCTTGTTTTTGAAAAAGGCGCGATTGAAGGCTTGAAATAAATTCCAATATGGCGATTTTGAAACAAAAAAAAGAAACAAAAAAGAAAACCGCAGAGGCGGAAGTGAAAGAGCCGAAAATAAAGAAGGGTGTTTCCTTCGCGCGCACCAGCGTTATAAAGAAGCCATGGATTAGTGAGAAGGCGCAGATGCGCTATGAGGGACATCAGTACACCTTTCTTGTTGATCTTGGTGCAAACAAAAGAACGGTAAAGGAAGATGTGGAGAGAAAATATGGAGTGAATGTTATCGGTGTGAATATTACTTCCATTCCGATGAAGACAAAGACATATCGCGGGATAAAGGGAGGAAAATCAAAGCTCAAAAAAGCGACGGTAAAAGTGAAAGAAGGGCAGAAAATAGAAATTATATAGTGTATGAATCCCGTTAGAAACCGCGGTCACCAGACTAAAATTAAAAAAACAATATCTAAAAATTAAAAAAACATGACACAGTCGAAGACATATAAACATACAGAATACGCATCTCTTTTGATCGCGATCTGTTTACCCAATCAAGGTTTTTAAACGGGATGAAAAAGTATAAACCAACAACTGCATCGCGAAGACATTATTCCGCTGTTGAATATCGCAAGCTTCTCACAAAAAAGAAGAAGCCTCTTAAGACACTTACAAAAAGGCTAAAAACACATGCGGGGAGGAATAATCAGGGAAGGATCACTGTAAGGCACCAAGGGGGCGGAAACAAGAAAATTTTCAGAGAAATAGATTTCAAACAGAACAAGATGGATGTTCCGTATGTTGTTGAATCAGTTGAGTATGATCCGAATCGCAGTGCGTTCATTGCGCAAGTATGCTATATCGATGGGGAAAGAAAATATATACTTGCACCGAATGGAATCCGAGAGGGAGCAAGGCTTATAACTTCCATGAGCGCTCCTATTGAGCCGGGAATGAGAACGGTACTTGAAAATATTCCCGTAGGAACATTCGTATACAATGTTGAAATAAATCCGGGAAAGGGAGGTCAACTTGGGAGGTCTGCGGGCACCTCGATCCAGATTCTCGCTCATGAGGCGGGGTATACGCACCTTAAAATGCCTTCAAGTGAAGTAAGAAAGGTGCTTTCAAAAGGACTCGCTTCAATCGGGCAGACTTCAAACATTGAATACAATCTTGTAAATATCGGAAAGGCGGGGAGAAACAGGGCGAAGGGAATTCGTCCGACTGTCCGCGGATCCGTTATGAATCCCGTTGACCATCCGTATGGAGGAGGAGAAGGGAGAAC
>Ga0265297_10009639_pt1 | contig 12373 bp, 24 predicted proteins | sample Munlanlwell13791_FD_192502 | JGI IMG/M metagenome (GOLD analysis project Ga0265297, IMG submission 192502) | Leachate microbial communities from a municipal landfill in Southern Ontario, Canada - Leachate well 137-91 | ecosystem: Engineered > Solid waste > Landfill > Unclassified | place...
CATCGGCAGCGGGAGCTTCGTGTCCCGTCGTCCATGCGGCAACTACGCTCTCTCCGGGATGCAGTACTGCTACCAGCACGCCAAGCAGCGGGGGCTGGTCAAGCCCAAGGCGCCGAGGCTGACGCGATAGGAGGCATGATGGGCAAGGACAGGCTGAAGTTGATACTGGAGGCGCCGACCAAGACGCAGGCTGAGCACTACGCTCAGGGATTTCGGAAGGCCATGAGGCAGAGCGGGCAGAAAGTGGCCGGCAAGGTTCTAGTGGTCCACACCACGAGGGGGTTCGCCGCCGTGTTCAAGGGTGAGGGGTGGAATCCAAGGCGCCAGGATATGACCCGGGAGGAGCGCATGTCGCGGCCCCGGGGCCCGAGGCTGAGCAGATAGGAGCCAGAGCGTGGCGAAGCATGGCGTGATAGCGAAGCTGAAGAAGCTGGTCCAGGGGGAGCGGAAGCAGGGCCACGGTGGGGCTTCCCACCGGCACGGCGCCCATCGGAGGCACAGCCCGGTCCGCTGTCCGGATGGCAGGTGGAGACGCTTCGAGAGGCCGGAGACCTGCAGGCGGTGCGGGGCCAGGCACTCCCTGCGGTACGCGGGGCGGCAGACCTATCGATGCCGGTCGTGCGGCAAGAGCATGACGTGGTCGGCGGGGGATGTGGAGTGGTGAGGGTCCTGACAGAAGGAAGGGGATCATGGTGAAGAAGTGGTCGACTGTGCTGGTGGCCATGGCGCTCCTGTTGGCTATGGCTATGCCGCTGGTGACCATGGCGGCGGACTGGCCGGTCCGGATACTGACGCCTCCGGACACGCTAGACCTCCCCTACTCTGATTACTCCAGCAGGGACTCCACCTATGCTGCCGGCAGGGATTGGGTCAAGGTGGCGCTTGAGAGCGACAACACGATGTACCTGATCTCGACGGATGACCAGGGGCAGTCATGGGAGAACGCCACCCTGTGGCATGCGCCATCGTGGAACAGGGATCTGGACTATTGCTATGACGGCACCTATTTTCATTTCGCGACGACCGACTTTACCGAGGAGAGCGACAACTACTCGATACTCTACCGCCGGGGTGCCCCGCAGACCGACGGATCGATTACGTGGTCGACGGAAAACTGGCAGGTAGCCGTGGCCTATGCCGGGACCTACGTCTATGAGGACCCGAAGATCGCCGTGGGCGACGATGGAGAGCCGTTCATAGCCTACGAGCAGGCGGACAAGGACACCTTCCTGGATATCAGCATCTGCGTAGCCAGGTCGAACGCCACGGAGGGGGGAACGTGGTCCGCAAACTGGAGCGACTCCCAGGTGAGCGCCGACCACAACTTCTTCTCGGTTTGCTGTGTGGCGGAGGACATCTACCTAGTCGTCAGTGAGGATGAGGAATCGCAGCTGTATGCGTGGACGTACAGCAACGTCGGGTTTGCTGACCTGGTGACGCGTCAGGCTCAGGGGGAAGAGGGCGATCTGTTCTACGTGTATCAGTGGAGCATGGTGAGGTCTGGGGACAGCGTCGAGCTGGTATATTCCGTCTACGAGGCGTTGACCGAGTCAGCGGTGTATTGGATGCTTGGGCGCACGTATGACACCGCCTCTGGGCTGTGGAGTGCGCCGGTCACCATAGACACGTGGCCGTACATGAATGGGGCGGTGGAGGTTGATGTATCGGTCGCGCTGGCCGGTGACGACGTCTACGCATTCTGGCCGTATGAGGAATGGGAGCCGTTCGACGACGGCTTGATCAACGTTGCGGGGCAGGTGCGCTATGCCAAGAAGGTTGACGGCCTCTGGGAGGCGCCGGTGGTCTGGATCGATGTGTTCAACATGGGAATCAGCATCGACACGTATGACCTCGACACGACCGCCGGAACGAACGCTGAGGAACACGTCCCCGTCGTGTTCATGGGATCGACGGATGAGTGGATGACCAGCGACACGTGGTTTACCGGGCTCGACGTGACTGCCACGGCCCCCACCCCCCCGGACCCTACGGACACGGGAAACTTTGTCCCGGCGGTGGCGGCCTACATGGTCATGATGCTGCTGATAAACGTGCCGATGGTGCTGGCCGGGCGCGCCGGGTACGAGGTATCTGGAACCCTGCTGGGACTCATCAACCTGCTGTTCGTGCTGGTGGCGCTCATGGTGATATTGTTCCCGTATCTATCGACGTAAGAGGAGGCTGGCATGGACGCTGTTAAACGGTATGGGGCCGACGCGGTCAAGGCCAGGATGCTGCAGGCGCTGAAGGCCGCAAGGGTGTCGCTGGCGGAAGAGGAGGACTACTACCGGCACAAGGACCTGCTACGCACGATAGACGCGGCCATCGCAGAGGCTGAGTCCGAGGCCAGGGATCCGGCGGCGTATCGGGGGCTTGAGGCCGCGGTGAAGTACGTCCACGAATACTGGTCCAAGCACGGGCTGTGGCCCTCGGTGCCCGAGGTGATGAGGATGGCCGTCTGCAGCCAATCGGAGGCCATGGACGCGCTGTCGAAAGAGAGGGCCAGCCCATGGAATAGCCAGTCCTGGCCGACGAAGGGAGAGCGCCGCCGTGGTGCGAAGCCGCGGCTGACGCGGTAGTGGGGACCAGCGAGTATGGACGCGATTATGGCCGACATGCTCCGGGCGATAGCGGAGCAGACTGGAGGCAAGGCATGGCAGGGAAAGAACCGATCGTCCCGGCGGTCTGGGTCCTGTGGTTTCGGCGTAACCAGGGGCGGTGGCCGACAGAGCCAGAGATCCAGCAGGGGCTCCACTGTGGCGACCTGACAGCGTACGCGGCGCTGCGGGAGGCGAAGCGCCGGGAGGAGCCGAAGCCAAAGCCCAGGAAGGACCGCGTGCTCTTCTGTACGGCATGTGGAAAGACCCGGCTCTGCTCCTACCAGGGCCCCGAGGTGGTCGGGGAGTCCTCATGGTACAAGTGCGGATGCGGGAAGGACATCCTTTGGCATAGGCTGGGAACACCGGTGAGGAGGGATCCGTTGGCGAAGGCCCGCAAGCCCTGCCCCAGGTTGAGTAGGTGAGGAGCAAGATGCAGACGCAAGAGGAGTACCTGGCGCCATATCGGCATAGCTACGAGCTCTACTCGGAGCAGTGGGAGGCCCTCTACAGCTCCTACGTTCCGGAGGCGATGGTGGCTCGGGCAGAGAAGACGAGGGATTATACCGAGGTGGATGCTGCGCTCGCGCAGCTTCACGCGGATCCGAAATATGAGAGCCTATCCAGGGCCCGTGACAAGGCGGGAAGGGAGCTATTCAGAGCGACAAACAGGTCACTGGAGCTGGTGCGGGTGGCCATGCAGCCCCGGGCGAAGCGCGGCCAGGCGCCGAGGCTGAGCCGGTGAGAAGGAGGATACCGTAATGGGTGAGACGTGGGAGCCCCCGAAGGGCCCTGACGAGTACGTCAGGTGGCATCGTCAGAGGTATGGGGAATGGCCGACTGCCAACCAGGTCGACCAGGAGACGCATTGCGGGGTGGTGAGCGCCAAGTACGCGCTGTTCTCCGGACAGCGTGACGCGGCGGAGAAGTGGGTAGCTGAGGCCAAGGACACCAAGGGGAGGATGCCCACTAGGGGGGCGGTGGTGAAGGCGGTGGGCTGCGACTTCGTCATTGCCAGGGTGGCGTTGTCGACTGTCAAGGGAGCACTGGCGAGGCGGAGCAAGGCCGGGGACAGGTACGTGGGCCGGTCACCGCGCCTGACCAGATAGGTAGACAGGAGGTATGAGATGTCGGGGCGATGGGAAGGTCCAGAGGGACCGAAGGAGTTTGCGCTGTGGTGGAGGCACAATTACACTGAGTGGCCGACGGAGGGCCATGTGCGGTCGGAGACGGGCTGCAACCTGGCTGATGCGCTGTATGGGCTGGGTAGCGCGCGACGGGCGTTGGCCATGGAGATTGCTGAGGGGTACTTGGGGCGGCAGGGGCGATATCCTTCGGTCAAGAGGCTGGCACATGATACGGAGTGCGCTGAGCTGTGTGCGGAGGAAGTGCTGCGCGACCTGATGAGGAAACGTGGCCAGGCAGGAGGCCGGCCCCGTGCTGGCGCCCCGCGGCTCACGCGGTAGACAGGAGGTAGGAGATGTCGGAGACGGTAGAGAGGGCCTTGCACGCGGCGCTGAAGCGCGTCATGGACGATGTGGACAACAACCGGGCGACGATCCCGGCGGCCAGCGGGATACAGGCCCGGGAGGCGCTGGCGGCGCACGACATGGATGTGGCGAAAGGCAAGACGATTGGCACGCAGCGGGGTGCGGAGGAGTTTGCGGAGCGGTATTACATGGCAGAGGGGCAGATGCCCAGCATCGGATACATCATGGACATCACGAACTGCAGCTTTGCAGTCGCGCGTGCGGCATGGGAGGCGGTAGGGGAGCGGGCAGGGACCCCGGCGCTGCGGGCGTTTGGGAAGCCCAAGAAGGCGCGGAGCCCCCGGCTGTCGAGATGAGCGAGAGGGATGTTCAAGCCGCGGACGCAGGCAGATCTGCAGTGTCTGGCGGTCTACCGGACACACAAGGGCTGCCGGTGCCCGGATTGCCAGGATGCCAGGAGGGTGCTGGCAGGGATGGATGCCGAGGTGGTCTACGGAGTATCAGGTCGCCGGAGAGGAGCGGTATATGAAGCGGAAAGCAGGAGCGCCGGGGGATCGGCCATGGCGCCCCCCTCCTGGGGGTCCTAGTGTGCCGCCGTCGGCGTGCGCGGCGCACACGCGCTACGGGCGGCCTTGCAGGGCGTATGCTGTGCAGGGATCGGAGTACTGCAGTGCGCACCAGAACCACGAGCGTCGCTGCGCGCGGCTGAGCCGGTAGGAGCGGGGACGACAGCGCCATGGAGACAACGGTCGGAGCATTGAGATCCCAGCTGCAGCGTGACGCAGCGACCGGCAGGTTGGGGGTCCGCCAGATTGGACCGGTTGATGTGAAGGGATACCGGGTGGGTTCTGGTGCCGATGAACACGGGCGTGGGGTGTTTTACTCAGAGGACAGCGCTGGGGCTGAGGAATACGCTCGCTTCCACCCCGGTGAGGCGGTTCGCGAGCAGAACATACACCTGGACAATGCGCTGCTGGCCGGCCATCAGAACGATGTGACGCTAGAGCTGTTCGGCAAGGGATACGGGGATCTGATGGATGGCATTGCCTATCGCGTGGGGGATTCCGTGAAGGCAGGGCGTCTGCTTGATGTGAGGATTGCGCGCGAGGCCAGGAAGCGTGGGTATGATGGAATTATCTACGTGGCGCCAGCCCCGCCGGCGAGGGGTGAGATCGCGGTGTATTCTGCCTGGAGAGGGGCGCGGCGTACGCAGAGGCGGTCGCCGCCGAGGCTGACGCGGTAGGAGGATGCCGTGACGTATGCCGTCAAGCCGAGCCAGTTGCTGACGTGGGACGCCCGGAGAAGCCGGCGGCTGATAGACGCGGCACTGAATCGTGCTGGCGTGGACCCGATAGGGATGAGGTTCCGCGTCAGCAGCCGGATAGGCGCGCCGTACGCTGTGGGCAACACGGTCTATATTCCATCGGCGCTGGTCGACGAGCCGGACCTGTTCGTTGACTGCGTGGCGCACGAAGCCCGGCATGTTGAGGTGGCGCGGGATTCACGGTATGACGAGCTCAAACGCGAGGATCATGAGGCAGAGGCACGACAGGCAGGGAGACGAGCCAAGACCGGCGGGTGGCCGGCGAAGGCGGTTGTACCGCGGCTCACACGGTAGAAGGGGAGCGTCGGTGTTTGTGATACAACGGCACGTGCCACAGGCAGCGCAGAAGCGTGTGAGAGTCGCCATGGCGCGGATCGAGGCTGCGGGACTTCTGCTGCCGGAGTCCTATGTGCTGTTCACATCGGCGCCAGGCGGGCCCAAGACGTACGACGCGTCCTATCACCGCCTGCAGGTCATGCGGGATGTGACCGACCGCCTGCGGCCTCGCAGGGTGCTGGTCAAGGCCATGATCTTGCTTACACACGGCGTTCTTGAGACTAGCATCGTCCACGAGTACGGGCACCATGTGGATGAGGTCATGTCTGGCGCGGACTTGGACAGCAAGCAGGACGACGCGTTCTGGTCCAACAGGATGCAGCGGTATACCGGCAGCGTGAATAACCGTGAGTTGTTCGCGGAGATGTTCACGGTGCTGGCCTACAAGGGATCGACCTATGGGCACATCACAGTGCCGGCGGTGCCGACGGGGAGGCAGCGGGAGTTCCACGAGTGGTTTGATGCCTCGGTGCGTGGTTTCGGCAGGCCGTTGCCGGTGCCGAGCTGGGAATCGCCTTGGGCGGAGGCTACTTCAGGCCGTCAGGTGGTTGCGTCCCGGGCGCCGAGGGTGGTAGAACCAAGGCTCACACGGTAGGAGGCAGACTATGAACCAGCAGATCATCGATGGCATACTGGTGACCAGGCCCACGGCAGATGACATCGCGCATCTGCAGGTAGGGGACCTGGCTCCGGACGTGTTCGGGGACATGCAGCCGGTGCTGAAGATATACGGGCGTGGGTTGAATGTTCACGGGGATGCGTTTGTGCTGTTCTACACACGGTTCGGCGTTCCCGGGGGTTCCATCAGCGGCGAGCTGGTGGAGGGCAAGGCCGTCCCGACGGTCCGGGGCACTGACAGGTGGAACCGCCTGGAGAACGTGCCAAAGTGGGAGGGGTACCGGACGATCCCGGCGGCAGACCTGCACGCATACCTTGAGGAGCGGCGCCGTGGGATCGAGGAGGCGGCTGAGCGCGGGCGGGCGATGCGTGATGCACCGGCCCCAGAGCCAGCACATCGGCGCCGGGCCCCGAAGCCAGATTGGCGGCAGCCGAGGCTGACGCGGTAGGACCCTGTGAGGGCCAGGAATGGTCAACCAGGACAGGAGGAGACGATGAAGCGCATGAGAGGCATGAGCATGTCCACCGAGGAGGCTATACCGTGCCCCCTCTGTGGGTGCAGGTATATGCGGGGCGGCGGCATGGCCACGCACATGAAGAGCTGCCAGAAGGAGATAGCCATAGGCGTGAAGAGGCTGCGCGGCGTAACGTGGCGCTACAGCCCGGCGCTGAGGAAGTGGGTCAAGGACGATACCCCTCCTCGGCTCACACGATAGAGGAGGTGTGCTATGCGGGCACGCAAACTGGAGTGGGACATCCTGGACCCCGATACGCAGGATGATCTGCGAGAGAACATCCCCGGGAATGCAAACGAGATCGGCGTGTACGATGCTGAAGGGGATGGCTTCGCCGTGATGGTGTGGTCTGCGGGCGACGTTCGCAACTCGTTCGAGCGGGCCCATAATTATGATGAAAGCGCAGTGTGCCCCATCAAGGGCGACGAGGATCGCTACCTCGTGGTCTGGTTTACCCCGGAGTGGGCGGATTGGGGTATCGATGAGAAGATGACAATGGCGGAAGCCGACACGCTTATTGAGAAGCATCGCCTCGACAACCTGAGCCAAGAGGAATGGGAAGCTGAGATGCTGAAGAAATCCCGGGCGGAGGGGAAGAGGCCGCGGCAGCGGCGTCCCGTCATGTCGGCCAAGTTGTGCCAGGAGGTGGTGGCCGCGGTGCTGGAGGAGCATGGCTTCTCCCCGGCTGGTACCACCGAGACGCGTTCTATCAGAATACCGACGCAGAAGGCCCCGGTGTTCGGGCATGGCCCCAATCCGCCCGGGGGCGAGCTACGAACGGTTGGTGGCAGAGACCGCTTCGTGCGCGGTAGCCTGCGAGCTACCGTGGGGCCCATCACCACCAACTTCTACACCCTGTCACCCGCCACGGGAAGGCAGTTGCGGACGGGCAAGACGGTGGCCGAGATCCTCCGGAGCTTCAAGACACGCGAGCTTGAGCAGATACGGGTGTACCTGGATGCCATGCCTGCAGCGGCGCCGGCCACCCGAGCCTTGGTGGCGGTGGGGCCCGTGGTGGACCGGATGGGGCCGAAGCCCCCTCCGCGGCTCTCGAGGGCTTGACAGCGGGCCGACCCAACTATATCATTGTGTCATGATACCTGACTTGGTGGAGATCGGTGGGCCTTGGAAGGTTCTGCCTCCCGGGGTGCACGATGCGCGGATCTCCGAGGCCAGGGTACGCTTCGCCACCAACGATGTCAGGAGATCGCTCTGTGAGGGATTCGAGCGTGGCTGTGCATCCCTGCGTGGGGCCGGGTGTGGTGCCGTCTACCTGGATGGCAGCTATGTTACCGAGAAAGCTACGCCCGGTGACTTCGACGCCTGCTGGGACCCGCACGGGGTGGATCGTAGCCTACTGGATCCGGTGCTGCTGGACTTTCGCGACCGGCGCCGGGCCCAGAAGGCGAAGTACGGCGGGGAGTTCTTTCCCTCGAGTATACGGGCGGATAGCATGCAGACGTTCCTCGAGTACTTCCAGGTTGACCGCTACACAGGGAAGCGGAAGGGGATTGTGCGTATCATCCTATGAGTGGGAGAGAGGACAGAAGGGTTGGACATGATTAGCAACGAGAGGCAGTACCGGATAACGAGACGGCAGCTTTCCAGGTTCCAGAGGGCCATAGCAGACTTTGATCTAAAGCAGGCGGCTGTGGCCAGCTGCGACGATCTGGCTAAGGCGGAGCTGGATGCTCTGAAGAGCGAGGAAGCGGTGTTGGCGGGTCAGGTCGCTGACTACGAGCGCCTGCGGGCAGGAGGCGTCACAAAGCTCACAGCGGCCAGCCTGGGAGACCTGCCCAGCATCCTGATACGAGCCCGGATAGCCAAGGGGTTGTCTCAGCGCCAGCTGGCCGACCTGCTTGGTGTGAAGGAGCAGCAGATTCAGCGGTACGAGGCTGATGCGTACGCCAGCGCGAGCCTGCGCAGACTCCGAGAGGTGGCCGAGGCGCTTCAGCTGGACATCGTCGAGACGGCACACTTCAGGCCGGGGTCGCTTGCGGGTGGCGCTGGCGGGGAGACCGTGCGGTGGCAGCGGCACAAAGCCGGGCAGAGGCCGGTAGCGCAGCGCTGCCGCCCGAGACTGACGCGATAAGAGAGATGTGGCGCAAGGGAGACGCGGTGCGGGTGTCCTTCTGCAGCGGCCCGGGCATCTGGGGCCCCTGGATGGACGGCGTCATAGACGACGCCAGAGGCGCGCGCTTCTGGGTGCTGCCCCGGAGGCCATCTAGTGACATTCCGGGGTGGATACTGTATAAGGACATGGAGGGCCGGGCGTGGAGGATGGAGAGACCGTCTAGGTAGTGTGTTGGCCGCTGGTTAGCGCCAGACAGGCTGAGGGCTCGGGTGGTAATCCCCGGGCCCTCCTTGTTTCCTTTGGAAAGGAATGGTATGCTGCTTGCCGATGGCATGGCGGCTGCGGGATAACCTCCAGCGGGGGTTCACCTGGCTGGTCCTGGCCATCGCTCTCAACACGGTCGACCTCATGACCACGATATACGCGGTCCAGCATGGGCGGACGGAGGCTAACCCCATCGTCAGGCCGGTGGTGCTGTCGACAGCGTATATCATCCTCAAGCAGGTCGTGGTTCCCGGGCTGGCGGTAGTCGGCTCCGTGTGTCTGGGCCGGGCGCTCTACCGGGTGGCCATGAAGGCCCTGGTCCTTATGCTCGGTGTCGTGGTCCTGTCGAACACCTGCAACCTCCTCTTCGGGTGGTCCCCAGCGCTGGATGCGGTATCGACCTCGTGGATCCGCTGGGACCTGATGAACATCGGCATCGCCGCCGGCGCGGTTATGGTGGCGGCGCTGCAGGACCACATCGCCCACACACCCCCTGAGAAGCGCCTAATAGCTCTCGAATAATCCCCGATTGGCCAGCCTTATCCAGTGGAGCGCTCTTGACAATACTCCGGCGCAGAGGTATCATTCATGTCAGACTGGATCGTGGAGGGCAGCACCAAGATGCAGAAGCTACAGCGCGCATACCCGGAGAAGGACCCCCAGAAGCTGGCCGAAATCATGGAGGACATGCAGAAGGCGTTCCCGGACGTGCCCCGGGCCGAGCTGCAGAAACGGGTGCAGCAGACCCTGGAGGACGTCATGTTCCTCAACGACGTCTACCAGGTCAACGTGCGTCGGATGGACAAATCCTACCACGGGAGCCCGGTGATCTGGCTGTCGATCAAGCGCCGGGACAAGCAGCCCTGCCATGACTGGAGGGACTTCCAGGAGATCAAGAACCAGATCGTGGGTCCGGAGTGCGAGGGCATCGAGCTCTACCCGGCGGAGAGCCGGGTGGCCGACACTGCGAACCAGTACCACCTGTGGGTGATAGCGGATCCGAAGTTCCGCTGGCCGCTGGGGTTCCCCAAGGGCTTGCGGTACTACAAGGACGACGCGAGGCACAGCCGGCAGAGGCCGCTGGATGCCTCGGGCGACGAAGGAGGGCAGTCATGAAATCGAAGAAGACCATACGGAGGCTCCGCAGCCCGTTGGCGAAGGAGTGTGCCCGTACAGCCAAGGCGCTGCAGGTCCTAGCAAAGCGCATGGACTCGATGGCCGATAAGGTCGAGGACCTCGACCATGACTACCGAATGGCCAAGAAGGAGGTCAACGCGCTTCATACCGGAGAGATGATGCCGCAGCAGCTGGCGTTGGAGTCGGCGCTGAGAGTCAGGAAGCACCTCGATTCCCTGCCGGCAGAGAAGATACAGCGGCTGACATTCGAGGAGGATGCTGTGGAGGGCCAGGAGGACCAGCCATGCTGACCCAGGAGCAGCGCCTGGCCATCATGGAGGCGTCGACCGCGGGCCGGTGCCGGGCATGCAACATCGTCTGGTACTGGAAGCACAGCCGGGACCGGCGCCTGCGGGACACGGTCTGCCCCCGATGCGGGCGGCACCTCCGGGCCACGACCTGGCAGTGCACCCGGAGCGCCTGGAGGCCGCTGGAGGGCCCGTGGTGAAGGTCTACAACTACAGCCATATCCCGGATGCGGTCCTGGGTCCGGTCCTGGGGACGGCGGCTCGGGCGGTTGGCCTGGACGCCAGCGAGGTGGTGGTGATCGTCCGGACCCGCTACGGCGGGTACCGCAATGTTGCCGGGAGGGCCTACAACTACGTGATGGTCCGGAAGTGGTTCGTCTCGAGGAGCCCGGCCCCGCCGGCCCGGGGTGTGAAGGAGGGGAACCAGGAGATACAGTGCCGAGGGTGTGTCGTGCTGCGGCTTCCTCCGTATAGGGGCAAGCCGTTAGCGAGCGCAGAGGGGGCGGCGGTCAATATCTACCGGGTGGCGAGCCACGAGTTCTCGCATGTCAGGGACTACCACGAGGGCCGGTGGACCGTGTCGGAATACGCGGCGGGCCGGAAGCGGCCCCATGACAAGCGGCCATGGGAGCGCCGGGCGCGCCGGGTTGCGGAGCGCTGCTGCTCCGCGGAGAAGATGACAACCAGGAGGATGAGGATATTGGCCGCTCTGGCGCTGGAATTGCGCCAGCTGAGCGACTTGAAGGAAAGGGGGAAAGGCAATGGCGCGAATACCAGCAGAGAGGTCGGGCCAGCCCTACAAGGACGCGGAGATCGTCCTCATACTCAAGACGGTGCCTACGTGGCCGAACATCAAGATGCTGGCGCGTGTCTTGGGACGCAGCACTGACGCTGTGTGGATGGTCTACGAGTTGGTGTACAGGCGCAGGTTCAGGGAGATGAAACTGGAGCAGGAGACCACCGGTACCGGTGTGGCGCACCAAGTAGAGCGCATTCGCACGAGGATGGCGTTCGGCACGTTCGGATAGGGGGACGGCATGCGCAGGCGATCGATGAATAGGGTTTGGATAGCTAACGGCGTGGTGCGCTACCTGCGGGCCCGTGGGGTCCGGGCATGGAGGGACCGGCGGTACCCCGAGTTTGGCCACGTGTGGGTGCACATCAACGGCGTCAGGTATTCGCTGGCGACCAGCACGTTCGGGTACGTGGATGTCTGGCGGTCGCGCCGGTGTCACGACGCTGGGTGCCCGCTGCGGTGGCATCTCGATGGCCGGTACAAGGAGGTGCGCTACTACAGGCTGCATGCGCTGGCACGGTTCTTGGAGAGGGACAGTGGTCGCAAGTAGCTCTTGGGGGGAGAGCGTGGCGGTAGGACGTGTGGAAGGAGGAGCGACCGTGAGCAACGAAACGCAGACCTTTGTGAGCAAGGCGTTCCTGTTGACAGGGGCTGGGTACCTGCTGGCCGGGGTCCCGATACTGGTCTGGGCGCATGCCGCGGGGGATGCCTGCATCTACCACCGGGCCCTGGACGCCATCGCCAGTGGGGTGGCATTCACTACGCTGGGTGGCGTAATGTGGTGGCTCAGGGACCCAGAGAGGGAGCGGCGCCCGGGCAGAAGCGGGCGCCGGGTCCACAAGGGGGGCAAGAAGTGACCCGGAAAGTGTCAGTGGGGACCAACTGCCAGCGGTGCGTGGATTGCCAGCCGATGGTGCAGCTTGGGATTCATACCA
>Ga0265297_10009640_pt1 | contig 12373 bp, 13 predicted proteins | sample Munlanlwell13791_FD_192502 | JGI IMG/M metagenome (GOLD analysis project Ga0265297, IMG submission 192502) | Leachate microbial communities from a municipal landfill in Southern Ontario, Canada - Leachate well 137-91 | ecosystem: Engineered > Solid waste > Landfill > Unclassified | place...
AAAAGAGGAAATTGACTGACCTGCGCCGAAAAATGGCTGGAGTTAGGCTCAGTGAGTTGGCAGAATCATGAAAAAAAGCGAGTTTTCTTTCAGGCACTACTTATCTCAAATCAACCAAGACCAGTCATATTTTGAAAAAAATTTCACGCCCAAATTCACCCATAGCCCTGTTAAGCATAGCGGCGCTCGCTGGAGCTCTTGACATGACATGGTTGGCATACCGCCCGAAGCTCTGCGGTTTTATGAGCAGCCAAGATATATTGAACTGCTGGGTTAGAATCCGGCAATGAAAATTGCTCCTCGCTCCACCAATTAAACCGAGCAAACGCTTCTTCAAGTAGCTTTTCATCAAGAAGAGAAATTGCCTGCGTAGCTATTTCATCAAACTCAGGAGCGACATGATCTACGTGCTCTGAATGCGCACCACATTTCTCGCACACAGGATGAAGAGCCTTGTATTTGGCGATGATTGGCTTAATTGCATAGCGGAGCGCCATCTTTATCCAATCGTATTCGTCGCGAGGTCTGATGCACTGGTTCCATGAAACCTTATGCCAGCCATGCTCAGGGAAAAAACCCTCAAAATCATAAGCTGCGCCCGGTCGGAACAGCATGCGGAAGCGTGTGGGTTTTATGCCTCTTTTTGAGCAGTAATAATGTTTTTCTGCGATCAACCCAGTAATAAGGGGAGATTCGAACTCTTCCCTAAAAGCAAACCGTTTGAGTTCGTCGCGAATGGCCTGGGTAAGCTGAGTTTTTGTCAGCCCCGAAAAGTATGGTTTGCCTCGACTCATGTCATGCCTAACAAATGATTATATAGTTTCCGCATATCATCTCTAATTACCTCACTCTAGGCAACGTGCTCTGGATTTTTCTCGGAATTCTAACTGTATCTCTGCAAAAGAGCTTCCAACTTTTTCTACTTCCGGCGCTCATTTTACCAGTCATGTCGACGGCAGTTATTTTTAAAGACAGTAATATACTGGCCATTCTTGACGCTTTTTACTGGTAAATTCTCCATGCTTTTTGACATAGAAGATAGCAGTTGATAGCTATCCCTCTGGCTATACGTTAGAATTAAGCATGGAATACCACAATCAACATATTTTTGACTGTGCTCACTGCGCCGGCACAGGGACATGTACAAAAGGGAAAAATGAAACCTCTTGTGTTGCGTGCATAAAAAGAAACGATTTGACCCAAGGATTGTTTTCGAAAATTTTTTCGAAAACTCAGGATCATACAGGGCTGTCCTGTGGAACATGTGGGGGACTTGGGAAAACAGACACTCTTACTCATCGGATGAATAACCGCACAGCACCTCTTTTGGCAATTTCGATTATAGCTTTTTGCTTCACATTAATTTTTTTCGCTCTATTCAAAAACGAGCATCTATCTGAAATACTGACGTTTTGCGGGACCTTAATAGGATCGGTAGTCGGATATTACTTCAGCGGTAAAAATACAAGCAGAAACTTTAATTGAAACATGTTGGGTTGCAAGTCAACATTGCTGCACAAGCAATGCTTTTATTCGGCTTTATTTAACATAAAGTCCGTTAGACGAAGTTAGAGAAGCGGTAGGTATAGCTTCCGGGCCGCCTAAAACACATTAATCCTTGCTCGGCTTTGCCTCGATGACTGGCTGGCCGGGTTTGGGCAAGGATGGCAACGGCACGGGCCGGTTGTCGTCGGTATAGAATTCCAGCGCCGTTGCCAAGGCATCGGCGGCCATTGCTAAAGCTTCCTCGTAAGTGTCGCCCTGGGTCAAGGCTTCCGGCACATCGGGAAAGCTGACAAAAAAGCCGCCCTCGTCTACTGGCTCAATATTCACGGGATAACGCATTTTTACACCTCCTACAGTCAGATTTAGCTATGCTGGCTGGGAAACGGCTTTCACTATGTGCCACTATTGGACGCTGAGTTTTCCAGTCATAAAAATTTACATGGGTAAGACTATCAACATGACAGTGGTTGGCTGCTGGAAAATTTAAACGCCGTTGTCCATCTAAGGGCTTCCATTGGCATCAAGGAAAAGCCAACTCCCTTCTTCCACATCTATGCCATCTCAGTATGCAATTGCGTCCGACTCACTCGCAAAGACTATTAGGGTTTTATCGTTCGCCGCAAAAAAAGCGAAGATCATGTGGACTCTAACGTCGAGCTTTGCGGAAAATTTGGAGCGCAACGGAAAATTTGTCCGACAATAGCGCCTTGTTATGAGTGTTAAAACACTTGCGGCCATTCATTTTGTAACTGACCGTTCCGATATTGTTCAAATTGGAACGTCCTCGCTCCAGCATTAAGTTCGATATAATACCCAAGCTTATAATTACAAACATGCTCAGGGTGTACTTGGCCATCTGCAGACCAAACACCGTCATAGCTGGCTTTAGTGAGCGCTCTAAGCCTTTTTCTGTCGTTATCTTTTTCTTTTTGTGAGCGGTTTGATTTTTTCATTTCAATGGCAATCAAGTTATCTTCTTCAACTGTTGCCCCTCGACTATGAAGAATCAGATCACAATTTATAGTGACAACTTCAAAGTGCTCGTCAAGTATTGTCTTAATCCGTCCATTTTGCTTGCGGTTATATTCTGGATCTACAAAATAGTCTTCTAATCCAAACCTAGAGAGATTGCGACTAATCACTATTGATAGCCGACCGCATAAATTTCTCTCGCTAACGGCGGCAAGGATGTTGTCTGCCTCTGTTATTAGAAATTCATCGAACGATAAATTCATTAATTCTTCTAATTTCTTATGCATTCTCAGGTCAACTCGATTTTCTCATAACGTGGGGCTAAGGGGCTGCGCCGCTTTTGCGCAGTCTCGCTCGCTTGATTGATGGGTTAGGTTAGGTTATATCATGACAAGAGGCTCTGCATGTCATTTATGTAAGCAGCGTAGTTTTTCCAAGCAAGAAGGCTTAATATCTGCTTTGCTCGGCTCTGATTAGGATGGTTCGCTAAAGAATACTGCGCCCCTTGCTCGGCCTCGAGCGTGGCAAACAAATCGGTAACGGGTTTCTTGAAATTGCCTTCCTCATAGTGAAGAGCTTGATTGCGAGCCTGCCAGATGATTTCTTTTAAGGAAGCAGTGCCGATCTTTCGACCTTCAGGCGCTGCCGCTAGGCTTCCGTGAACAATTGAAATGCCTTGCTTGGCAATCTGCAGAATAGAGCCCGCGATAGCTTGCATGGCCTGTTGGCGTGTGCCGATGCTTGCTTGAAGGGTGGCTAGTTGTCGTTGTTGTGCCTCTGCTTGTTCTGCCGCCGTGGCCATGCGACCGAAGGCAGCCATCACATAGGCATCAGAGAAATCGTCGTTTAGATCGCTGGACTCAAAGTCCCACTTGTGAACACGGAACTGAGCTTCAACGGCTTTCAATTGCCCAGCCAATTCCTCCAGTTTGTTCTCCTCTTCCATCACGAGTCGGATGAGATTCTTTGCGGCGAACTCAGTATCGACGATGTATTGGTGCATGACGGTACTTGTGCAACCTAACGTAAAGGTGAGGGGGCGCGAGCGGCTTCGCCGCGAAGCGTCCCTCTCGACCGGCAAGTTAGGTGTGATATTTGCCGCCAAAGTATTCAACGAAGTTTTGTTTTGGGTAAGCCTTAACTTGACCATTTTTTGTCGCTCCGTCGTAATTAATTAAGTGCCACACAACGTCTGTGCCAAAATCAAAATATACGTGTTTGGTAGCGTTAGCCCATTTCGCCAATAATTTACTTCGGCCAACCCATTTAATATTTCTTAACGTTAGATCGTTGGTGTGAGGCTGGTATACGCTCATATTAAAGTAGACTTTGTCGAATTCGTTCTTGACTCCGTCTACCACCCAAATCATTTGATCATAGAAATTCTCTCTAGCGGCGACTTCGTTGGGGTCAATTGAGTAACTTTGAAACTCGATAACACACCCTTTGGGTGAGTAAACATCAGCGATATGTTTCTCCTGGGTTTGCGCAGCCTTAAAGACCACTTCTTGGCACTCTAGGGGAAAGTAGTTTTTCCATTTTCGATGCCACTCGGACTCGTTTTCCCACCAAGGGTCGCAGATGTCTTTGCTTTTGTGCGCCCAGTGGTGAATTTTGAACTTGCCACACTTGGGCACGACCTCTCCGCCACAGCACTGGCAAACTCCACGTAGGCCTTTAGTGGCCTCGGTTTTTATATTCTCGACATATGCGTATCGCACATTAACACCTAATCGGGATAGGAAGAAGCCTCACGGCTCCTCCCTCCCACACCACCGGGCATACGGATCACGTACACGGCGGTTCGATGATTCATACCTGCCGCTCCGCCAAGGCGGGCAGCCCCATTTGTGCAAATGCCTTCGCTGGCAACGCCAGCGATAACGCCGGGGTTTTCGATAAGCGCCACGGGCCATGCGCACTTTTGCTGGTATTCCAAGCTTCTCGCACGGATACCCCGCGTTTGCGCAATTCCCGGTAGCCCGATTTTCCCCATTGTTTCCAGATGTAACAGCGTAACTTGCGTCGTATCCATTTGTCGATGTCTCGCAGAGGGCTCATCACTTCGGCGATGCCAAAGTAAGCTTTCCAACCAAGCAGGGCTTTTCTTAGTTCTGCGATAATCTGTTCCAAACGGCGGCCTCGGGTACGACGGGTCAGTTTGCGAATACGGTTTTTCAACTTTTCAATGGCTTGGTCGGCCACTTTTAGTTTGTTCCCGTTGCGACTGACCGTGAAGCCCAAAAACTTTCGGTTATAAGGGCGGTCCACTGCGCTTTTGAGCGGATTGACTGTGAGCTTCAGTCGCTCGCTCAACCAGCGCGTTACGCTTGCCATCACTCGTTCACCGGCGCGTTTGCTTTTGACGACGATATTACTGTCGTCGGCATAGCGGGCAAAACGGTGGCCGCGCCTTTGCAGTTCCCAGTCCAGTTCATTCAGTACGATATTGGCTAACAGCGGTGACAGCGGTCCGCCTTGTGGAACGCCCATGGTGCAGGGTTGGAGCGTTTCTCCCTCTTGCACACCTGTTTTCAGGTAGCGGTTGATCAGTCTTAACAGATCCGGATCGTAAGGCTGGCTTTTCAGCTTGGCCATGAGCCGATCATGATTGACCCGATCAAAGAATGCCTGCAAATCCAGGTCGACTACCCAGCGATAGCCTTGACGGATATCCGCCTGTAGCTTGCGTACCGCGTGGTGCGCTGAGCGATTCGGACGAAAACCAAAACTGTCCCGGTGAAATTGGGCTTCCCACTGTGGGCTTAACACTTGTGCGATAGCCTGTTGAATAAACCGGTCCAGCACGGTGGGGATTCCCAGTCCTCGACAACTGCCATCGGGTTTGGGAATTTCGACGCGTCTAACCGGTTGGGGACGGTAGCGCCCCGTTTCCAGTTGTTCGCGAATGTCCGGCCAGTGCTGTTTCAGGTACTGCGGCAATTCGTTGACGGTCATGCCGTCAATGCCCGGCGCGCCTTTGTTCCGGCGGACTTGCTTCAGCGCGCGTTGCAGGTTGGTGCGATCCAGCACCGCCTGCAAGCTCGCCTTGGGTGGGCTGGAGTCCAGCTTACTTTGCGCTCCAATCACGCTTTCATCCTGTGATTTGTTCACAGCCTGCTGGTGCAGGAGGTCTGATGCGATAGTCTGATTCATTGCAAATAAATTGTCCTCTTTCATCGTTCAGGCCTTCAGCGGTTGCCATCCGCCTACTATGCCGTCTGCTGACTTCTCCAAATTGATTGGCGATTATTACTAATCGTCTAGCTTCATCTTCCCAAAGCCGTTCGGAGACCTCCCGGGGTAAGACACGTTACTTTCACTGCGCGAACGCCGAATTTACAAAAATGCATCCCAATCGTAGATGGAGGGCTTCGCGGTCACGTGCCCGCTCGCCCCGGATGCATCACGCCTCATATCCGGTTTTTGTTCATCGCCCCGCAGTTTTGGGTTCGGCTTCTTCCAGACCCTGCCTCACGGCAACGCCCTTGCCGTTTCCCTAGCCTTCGGCTCTACGAAAACCTGGCTGCCGGACTTCCACCGACATAGTAACGCGCCATGCCCGGCACACACGTGGAATTGAGGAGCGCGCCGCCGATAGGCGGAGCGTCCCCTCGAACGCAGGGTTAGAGCACGCCTTCTTCATAGCGAGAAAGTATATTGTTCCAAACTTCCGATTCATCAAGCAACGGTATCGGTGATGTGGCTGCTGAGGAGCGTTGCGGCAGCTTCTTGAGCAAGAGTTCACTCTGGCACGAGAAGTAGGAGAGGAGTTCACTCCAAGGGCTGTGGTCATCCGTAGAAGGAAGGCAAACTCTGAATTGAACTATGTCGCCTAAGCCTGTGACTGAGCAACTGTTGATGCCACACCAGCCACTGAAGTCCTCTATGTCAAAACTAAAGTAGCGCATGATGCTATTGGAGTTGATGTTTGATCTTGTCCCGTTCGGCATGCGGAGGCGAAAATAGACATTGTGATCGACTATGTCGTATTGATACTCGATGCGTGCCTGCTTTCGAAGCAGAATTATCAGAAGACGATTGATACGTGAAAACTGTTCTGCAGTTCGTGAAGCTCCCTGCGCCATAGCTCTCGCCTTGCGAAGTAAGGCCGCATGCTTGTTGCGGCGGCGAGGCGGAGGGGATACTGGTAAAGGGATTGGAATGCCCTTTTTGATTTGTGAAACGTCCGAGGCCGACGAGCAATAGAGATCAATATGCTTGAGGGCAATTTCGAGGGCGGCTACGGAAAACAGTTCAGTCCTTCCATCGCCCTCTTGGAATGAAACAGCATATTGTGACAGCAGGAAGTGAAGTGACTTCTCGAGTTTGAATATCACGTCTTGTGATGCAGAGAGGTGATACGAGGCGCCATAGTCAGCTTCGCCCCACCAGCGCCGAAGCGTTTGAATTCTGTTGTGGATATCGTCAGCTTTGCCGATTTTGACAACGCTGCGTTCCGGGAAAATCAAAAGGTATAAGTTCGTCGTGTCGGCCATGGTGGTGTGCTCTAACGTAATGTATACGACATCAAATGGTATACGACATCAAGTGTCCAATAATCCAATGCATTTGTCGTATAACTCCAGCTGGTTATGTTTAAGCAATTGATTTTATGCCTGACCATAAATTCAACGCCCCAGGTGTGGTTGATAAATACGACACTCAGCCGGAAATCAAAAAGAGACTATATCTTCCCTGATAACCAAACTCTAGGCAATAAACTCAGGAATGTTCTTTGGTTTCTACCAACCTCTCTTGTAATGGACTGCAATGCGACACAAACCAGTCAATCAAAGAGTTGCCCGGTAAGGCCGCTTCGGGTCGATAGCACCAGTTCATGACTCAAAATAGCCGATGCTAATGCTAACGCCATATTTTTTTACTATCTCTTCGATAAAACTTCACCGCCAAGCACCAAAAGCTGAAAAGTACACCCCATGCCGCTTTGTCATATCGATGGAGCAACTTCTCTTTAATGGCTTCAGTAAATGGAGCCATGTAACCAGATAACTGAAAATTGGCCAGGTAATAATCGCCGACAAGGTTGATGACAATAAAGCCAACCATCCCCAGCAGAATCGCTGCTTGCGTTCGGCCGGAATAAGCAATGACGATAAATATTTCGGTAAAAAAGTCTTTCATATTAGTGACTCCACCAATTTTTCAGCGCAGCCCATAAATCGGATAACCAAGAATTCAATGTGGCTTTATTTACATCATGCTCGGTCACAGTTGTTTTATGAGAGATAATTTGAGCTATATAGAGTTCTTTATCTTTCCGGTCACGTTCCTGTACCCGTTGAATTTGCAGCTTCGTCATTCCTCCCGCCCATTCGACCTTATTCCTAGTAATAAGGTAGTGAGATTGGCAGGGATAATTCCAGTTACCGATGGACGGTCTGATGGTTATTAACTTGCCTTCCCTTATTAGCTGCCAGTCTACTGGTGACAAGGGCGTTACTACTTCTTCGCCACATCCACAACAACACCTATGAACAATGGTTTTGTAGGTTTCGCTTATGTAGATAACGCCCTCATTCAATTCTTCAGGAATGAAATCGACGAATACCGGAGTAATCGTTGTTCGTTTCATGAAGACAACACTCTACCCTTGATCTTCCCGTACCATTGAAAGCATGGCGGCAGAGAAACTCACGTTATGAGCCAATTCATGATCTAAATAGAAGCCGAAATACTGCTTCCATTTGATCACGGCCAAAATAGCATTGATAGCATTCATATCAGCGACTTGGATGTTGCTCCGATAAAGGGCATCAGACTTATCATCTACGAACGGCAACCGAGCTGCGAGATGATCGTATTTTTCCGAAGTTCCCATCGTTACACGACAAAGCCCGAATAAGCTATTCGTTTCGTCATTCTTTTCCAAGCCCATCCCTACATCAATAAACGGAACCCCGTTATTTTGCAGATACTCGCAAATCAATTTGCGCGATGGCCCATCGTCTACAGAGACAAATACAAAGTCGAAACCGATCAAATCGTAAATATTGCTTCCGTCAATGTAGTAGGGATGACTAACAATACCCGTACGCATGAGCCCATACATTTCGGAAAAATAATCCACCTTTTTGAGTCGTCGTTGCAAAGTCTCGATCGACGTGGCTCCAGGGGACCTGAAAGCGTTATGCTGTTTGAAATCATCGCCATCGAAAAGGTGAATTTCCTTCACCGGTGTTTTCGCGACTTGATCCAAAATATAGCTTCCGGTCCCGCCAAGCCCAACAATACCGATGCGCGGCATTTCCAGTTTTTGTGAAATAGCCACAATACCAGCGCGAACGGATGCGGAATCCGGATAACGGAAAATGGAGTCCTCTTCCCGTGATTCGATCACTCGACCGGTACGCGCGTCGGCATTAGGAGCAATAACTCTGGCCTGAGCCACCAAAATATCGATGTAGTGCGTCATCTTCACGAAATAGTCGGCGGGGAAATCGGCTATCCCATCCGGTTTATTCGAGAAATAATGGTGGACTACAAACTGATCGAGCAACGTTTGAGGGTTCGAGTTATTGATAATCCAACTGAGTGGTTGTCCCAGGCTATTACATGGCGTATCGCCTTGAAACCATACCGTATGATCATCCGGTTTCGAATTCACGCCATTGCTTTCAAGATACCGACAAACTAAAACACCAAGTGCAATTTCCCGCGCCGGCGTAACGTAAGGGATCGAAGACACCAGCAAATGCTGGTGTCTAACTTCGACTTCGTACCCTTCGTCAATTAAGCGTTGAACAGACTCATTAAGAACGATTGGTTTTTGTGACATCGAATTTCATCCCGTTTTTCAAAGTTACTGATTGACCTGTTGCCAAGGTGCCGTCTGGCATGTGTAACCCGACATAGTGCACCGAGTACAAGAACTGGTTAGCACTAGGATCATCTGGAAAAGCGAGCGCTACGACCTGTTCATAGGTAATTGACTCTCCAGCGACCTCGCGTTGTCTAGCGTTAACGGTAATGTGAAAGGATGAGGGTTTGTGTTTTTCTTCTATCTCTTCTTTAGACATATCAAGATTTCCTAAATAAAATTGTTCACACGCTGGCTAAAAATAACCAACAGATAACTCAAAAATTGTTTGGGAACTTGACGTGAGCTAACTAGAAAAGACATAATTCAAGCTCCTACACCGAATTTAGTTTTTTCTAAGTTCACCCAAGGCAAGTTTCCGGACTTGCCTTGTTCTAATCTAGAATTTTCATTGTTTGCCTCCTGTTGAGTTGTTGTTTCAATATGTTGGATTAGTTCTTCTCAGAAAATCAAAGCAAGCGACAACTTAGTTTACCTTATCAACCCTTCTTTTCGAAAAATGCCCCATTGGTAGATAGCGGCTTCTACTGTTACACCAAATTTTAACGCGGCTTCAAAAGGTGAGGCACAGTCGTAAATATGTTCGACCGGTATTAAAAGCTCGCCAGCCAATGCTTTAGCTTGCCATTCGCTACTACGCCAGGGCTTAATCAATTCAACGGGGGCCATTCTTGCCATCCCTATATTCGAATGTAGTACGTAATGCCCTAGTTCGTGAGCTAACGTCATACGGTCTCTACCCTGATGCCGACAAGCTTGTTTGTAAACATCACTCCGTACTTGGATCAGATGCTCGTCGGGATACGTCATACCATGTGCATCCCCCATTTCATCTTCGTCCAATATTTCTAATATAAAATCCTCCATGTGTTTAGTTAAGGTCACATCCAAAAACTGAACGATTGGGAAAAACGGGGCATCCTGCCCAGTCATTTCCTTGTTAATTCGTCTAATGTTTTTTGCCACGTCACGGATTTGCACCCGTTGCATTGCTGGCACTTGATAAACAACACCCGACATCAATCCTCCCCAATATCTAACAGATCACGTAATTTCTGTTGTTTTTCTTCGTCCAACGAAGAAAACTTTCTAGCAAATCCAACGACTAACTCACGACTCCTGTCATTCAAACTTTGCATGTTTATTTTTACATCCCGCTGGGAAACCCAAGAGAGCGTTTGAAGCTTATCTGCCTCTGCGCCTGTAAGTTCGAAGTGCGAAATGACTTTCGCTAACAATTCCGCAGGTACGTTTTTTTTCCCTGTTTCAATTGCCGACCAAAATGCAATCGAAACACCTAATGCCTCAGCAACCTCCAATTGAGTTTCTCCGCGATCAACGCGGTATTTACGAACCGCTTTGCCAAATGGGGTTAATCTTTTCATATGTATTCTCCAAAACCTACCCGTATTAAACTGATTCGGGTAGAATGAATATACCATTTTACAAAAATAATTCAACCTTATTTGGTTTAATTTTTTATGCTCTCAATATTTATCCAGTTGCGGGGTATCCGCCTTGATAATAAATATCACTGACATATCATCTGTGCTCGCTTTCTAGATAACGATTAGAAAGAATGGTTATGCTACTGGCTCAAGTAGCTCGGTTACACTATCAAGTACGCGTGCCCATTCTCGCTCGATAAGCGCTTTCAGCTGCTCTTCAAGTTGATTCCTGGTTTCAGCGGCGAACCATCTTTGATTATGCTCAGCTACGCGAGTTTTATATCCAGGCCCTTGTCCCCATTCGGCCATACATCTTTGCCAGAATTCTGGATCATTTTTAAGGGCATCCCTAAATACAGCTTGCCCCATCAATTGGGCCTTACGAAGCAATTCCTCGTAAGAATCCGTTAAAACCCGTTGAGTTTGAGTAATAAGATCGACCGCTTCGGAATATCTTGGCGTGGCAGCCATAATTTTGCAGTGGCCGATGAATTCCTCTACAGCTTTTGCAAGAGCGAGAACCGCGATTCGTCTTGCCCCATAGCCAATTTGGTAAGAGTAGCTCAGGTTATTCCATTCTCCTTCCCGACTGACGGTTGCTCTGACTGTAGCGGCATAGGCAATCTGAATTTGTTCTAGTAGACTTTCCTGTATATGAGCGCGAACTGGGGGCACTTTTTTATTTTGAGCAGCCCACGTCAACAAGGTTTCGCCTGCATCGCGTTGCACGGCCCTGATACGCTCCTCTCCATGATTACTAAGGAGATTCCGCGCGCCGTTCGTTGCCTCCTGAATGCGAAGGCGGAACGCCTCTCGTGCATTATTCAAACGGTTAATCAAGAATTCCTGAGCTTGGTTTACGGAATCTTCATTGACATTGTAAAAACCCACGGCAATGTTTTGCAGAGCTATGGGCTGCAACGCTAATTCCACTTGCTCGGCTTTAAGTTCGTACCCCTCTTCAACACTTTCCACTGGTGTACTCGTAGCATCATCCTTCATCGCAAGAGCTTCGCCAGAACGTGGAAGCACCAGTAAAGCGGCATTGGTTTCCAGACTACGAACACCTGCGTCCTTAGCACGCTCGAATAAAAGCCTGGCTTCGGCTGCTGGAGCATTATTGAAAGTTGAACATAACACCGCAAGCGTGTGAGGATCATCGAAATGTATCTCTATATCCTCGCGGGCCGCTGTGCGATCAATGCCTTTGGTATCAATAATACGAATCGTCAAATCAGAAGTTTTAAACAGCTGATCTGGTACAACCACCTCAATACGCTTTGGAAGCGTAAACTCTGGATGACGACCATTGTTAATGGCTGCAAAAGTATCTCGTAACCAAGCTTTTGGGGCTTTACCAGAGGCACTGTCATACCAAATATCGCGGCGGTCACGACGATGTAGTTCCATTCTGCTGAGTACTTCAACGATAAACTCACGCGAAGACGGAAACTGTTCCGCCAGTGATTTGGCTGGATCAATAATCGTGCGCTTTCCATCTGGACCTCTCGGTCTCTGTACCGCAAGCCCTGCCATATTACGCAGCGCTCTCAATACTTCCTTCGAAATACCTTGTGATTCCGTTGCAGCCGATCCATCGTCTTCG
>Ga0265297_10009641_pt1 | contig 12372 bp, 12 predicted proteins | sample Munlanlwell13791_FD_192502 | JGI IMG/M metagenome (GOLD analysis project Ga0265297, IMG submission 192502) | Leachate microbial communities from a municipal landfill in Southern Ontario, Canada - Leachate well 137-91 | ecosystem: Engineered > Solid waste > Landfill > Unclassified | place...
AATATGCCGGAGATCTGCGGTATTTAAAAGAAAGCGAGGGCGGTAATGGAAGAAATATTGGAGATATTGGAAAAAGACGCTCGGCTTACCCCGGAAGAGATAGCCAAGATGCTCAAGAAAAAGTCCCAGGAGGTCAGGCTCGCGATCAAGAAGTATGAAAAAGAAGGCGTGATCTTAAAATATAAAGCGGTGATCAATAAGGACCTGGTTAGAGACGAGGATTCGGGAGTGCGCGCGCTCATTGAAGTCAATATCATCCCGCAGAAAGATGCCGGTTTCGATAAGATTGCCGAGAGGATCTATTCTTTCCCGGAAGTTACCAGTTGTTATCTGATCTCCGGCACATATGACCTGCTGGTTATTGTGGAGGGTAAGAATATACATACGGTTTCCAGTTTCGTCGCCGAGAAACTCTCCTGTTTGGAGAATGTCCGCGGGACAAGCACGCATTTCCTGCTCAAAAAATATAAGGAAGACGGGGTAATTTTAAAACACCGAGAAGAGAACAAGAGGATAGCAATTTCTTATTAGCCGGTAGTCAACAGGCAGGGCAAAAAGATGAAGATATCCAAAAAAGTTGAAGAAATACAGCCTTCGGGTATCCGGGCATTTTTTGATTTAGTGCTCGGAATGAAGGATGTTATATCCCTGGGTGTAGGAGAACCGGATTTTGTCACGCCCTGGCCTATCCGCGAGGCAGGGATCTATTCCCTTGAACAGGGCTTTACCAGCTATACCTCCAACAAGGGCTTGTATAAATTGCGCCTGGGGTTGCACCGTTATTTGAGAACTAAGTATGGACTGGATTATTCTCCCGAGGACGAGATGCTCATTACGGTGGGGGTAAGCGAAGGCCTGGACCTGGCCTTAAGGACGATCATTAACCCCGGAGACAGGATAATCGTGCCTCAGCCCAGCTATGTCTCTTACGGGCCGGTCACGGAATTAGCCGGAGGCTTACCTATATATATAGATACAACCAAAGATAATTTCAAATTGACGCCTGAAAAGTTAGAAAAAGCGATCGATAAGAAAACTAAAGGTATAATCCTGAATTATCCGGTTAATCCTACCGGTGCTTCTTACCGTAAAAAAGAATTAGAGGCTTTAAGCAGGATCATCTTAAAACATAATCTTATCTGTATTTCGGATGAGGTTTATGGCGACCTGACTTATGATTTTGAGCATACGCCTATGCCTGTTTTACCCGGGTTAAGGAAGAATACCGTTTATTTTAACGGATTCTCCAAATCTTTTGCCATGACCGGCTGGCGCGTGGGTTTTGCCTGCGGCCCTAAAGATATCATTGCGGGTATGACCAAGATCCACCAGTATACGATTATGTGTGTGCCGATCACCAGCCAGATGGCTGCGGCCGAGGCGCTGGTGAGCGGGAAGAGGTCCGTAGAAGAAATGAAGCGGGAATACCGCCGCCGCCGGGAATTCGTAGTGGGAGAGTTGAATCAGATGGGCCTGCCTTGCCATAACCCGCAAGGCGCTTTCTACGTATTTCCTTCAATAAAAAATTCGGGCTTAGGTTCCCTGGAATTTTCGCAAAAGCTGCTTAAAGAGGAGAAGGTTGCGGTTGTCCCGGGAACGGCTTTCGGCGCCTGCGGCGAAGGCTATATCCGTATTTCTTATGCTTCCAGCATGGAAAGTTTGAAAGAAGCGCTAGAGAGGATGAAGAGATTTTTAAATAAGAGTTAGCCATGCCGAAAAGGAAAACAGAGAATTATAATATTTACATTAAACAGATCGAGGCAATTGCCAAAGTTGCTAATCTGATTACTTCCGGAGTTTACCTGGAAGAGCTTCTGCGCCTGATCGTCAATGTCACTGCCGAGATAATGAACTCTAAGATCTCTTCGCTTATGCTCCTTGACCCTGAAAAAAAAGAGCTGGTGGTTAAAGCGACCCAATCGATCTCGGAGTCCTATAATAAAAAACCTAACCTTAAATTAGGCGAAGGGATTGCAGGCAGGGTGGCCCAGGAAAAAAAGGCTATCGTTGTCCTGGATATCCGGGAAGATAAGCGTTATCTGAACCAGGATATCGCCGGTAAGGAGAAATTATGTTCTTTGGCCAGCGTGCCCTTAGCGGTAAAGGGAAGGATTATCGGCGTGCTTAACTGTTATACCTCCAAGAAACACGAGTTTTCCAAATACGAATTGGACCTCCTGACTGCTTTGGCCAACCAGGCAGCCCTGGCTATCGAGAACGCGGAGCTGGATTTACGCGCCCGCAGCGCAGAAGAAGCTTTGACTACGCGTAAACTTGTTGAGCGGGCCAAGGAAATTCTCGCGCAGGAAGCAAACATCTTGCCTTCGGAAGCCTACCGCTTGATCCAAAAACAGAGTATGGATGCGCGTAAATCCATGCGCGAAGTTGCCGAGGCGATAATTTTAGCTAAGGATATAAGAAGTAAAAGAGCTTGACAAGTGTTTAATCTTGTGTTAAGCTTTAGTTGTTACAGAGATGTAGCAGTAAGACGTTGAGGTCTTCTGGGTAAAGGAGTTACCAGAAGGCCTTTTTTGTTGGTTCTGCCACAAGGCGTTGGCGGATAGACAGGACGCGGCTGTCCTTTATCCCGAGCAGGGGGTAAAGGACTTTTTGTTTTTAGGGAGAGGATATGGGCTTTGCAGAGCTAACTAAAAAACTTGCACCCACAGTTAAAAGAATAGCCTATAAGCTTAACGGCCATTACCGGTCATTTAGCCATGATGACCTGTATCAGGAGGCTATGTTCCATCTTTGGAATAATTTCAGGGAGGGAAAGCTGCAGGACAAGACGGACAGCTATATCCTGCAGGGATGTTATTTCCACTTGAAAAACTACATCCGTAAAGTTAATGAAAAGTTCAATATTGTAAGTATTGAAGCGTTGCTCTGGGAAGACGGAGAGAGGCGCCTGGAGGAGGTATTATCTTTACCGGCAGGGGATGACTGCCGCGATCAGCTGAATAATAAACTCCTCTGCGAGTCTATCCAAAATAATGGTTTTTCTCCGAGAGAGAAAAGGATACTTACGTTCCTCCGGGATGGTTTAACCGTGAGGCAGATAGGCCAGAAAATAGGCCGTTCACATGTCAGTGTGGTCAAGGCGGTCAGCAGGATCCGGCAGAAAGCCGGGAAGTACCTTGACCAGGAATAAATAAGGTTACCAGGATTTGGGTTTTATTACTTGTAGTAATGTAGGGCACACGTTGAAGTGTAAAACAAACTAAGGCGTTCCGCAGAGGAGCGCTTTTCCATTTTCAGGAACTTTATAAGACGCAGGCGTCTACTTAATCCCGGGGAGGATGAAAGTGACGCCTTTTTTGTTTCCATCAACGAAAGGAGAAAAATGCTGCGCAAACTAAATATCGTGTTCCCGGTGACAGTGGCCTTAATGCTGGCTTGTTTTAGCAGTGCGTTTGCCACGCCTTCAACACTCATTTGGGCGCCTTCAACCGATGTAAAGCCATTCGGGATCTTCCATTTGGATGTGGATAATTATACGCCGGTAAAAAGCAGGGATCATAACGATAATAAATTATTCGTTTTACAGGATTACGGGTTAATGACCGGATTATTGCCTGACAATCCGGAAAAAAATCCATTGGGCAAACTCTGGTCGCCCCTGGGCAAGCTCCTGGCTGAAACAGGTTTTGATTATAAGAAAGGCCTTGGCTCGACCCTGGATAAATGGCCGGTTTATTTCCATTTTAAGGTTGGAGTCCCTGAAGACGCTTATTTTAAGAATATGCCCGCGTTTGCCGTTGGCGCTTACGATATGGGCTATAAACACAACTACACTAATTACAATGTCTGGTATTTAAGAGGGGCTAAAACAATTAATATAGGAAAGATTAACCTGGGCAGGTTCTCCGCCGGGTATTTTAACGGTAATGCCAGGCTCTTGCGCGATAAAAACGGCGAGCGCGATAATGCCGGAGTAATGCTGGCCTGGGAAAGGGTTATGACGGAGTTAAGCGACAGGCTCTGGATATGCGTGGATTATCAGGGTACGCAGTCATCCTACGGAGCTTTGAATTACGGCTTCTCCTGGAAATTCAACAATAATGTTTCTGTTCTTTTGGGATATGACATATATAACAATCCGAATTCCAAGAATACCGTGACATTCCAGCTGGATGTGGATTTTTAATAAGCGTTACGAAGGGGGTTTATAATGACAAAGAAGATTAAAAGATTTTTCAAAAAAAAGGGCTGGTAATTTTAGGCATGACCCTGGCATTATCCGCCCTATCGGCTGTTTCACTTTTTGCGCAGGATCCGTCAGGAGCCGAAACCCTGGCGCAAAATCCGCAGGCACCGGTTGATTATGTGTGGGTATTGGTTTGCGGATTCCTCGTTTTTTTTATGCAGGCAGGTTTTGCGATGGTCGAAACAGGCTTTTGCCGCGCTAAAAACGCGACCAATCTTATGGCCAAGAATACCATTGATTTTGTTGTAGCCTCCCTGGTCTTTATGGCCATTGGTTTTGCTTTAATGATGGGTAATGACTATAAAGGCCTAATTGGTACCTCAGGATGGTTCTTGCATGGGGCAAATTATGATGTGAGTAAATACCTGATGTTTTTCTGGCAGCTGGTTTTTGCCGGTACCGCGGCAACGATTGTTTCAGGCGCAGTTGCGGAAAGATTGAAATTCAAGGCCTATTTTCTATATAGCCTTGCAGTCACGGCAATCATCTATCCTATATATGGGCATTGGGTGTGGGGAAGCGGTTGGCTTTCCAAGCTTCCTTTTGGCGCAGGCCATGTTGATTTTGCCGGTTCCGGAGTTGTGCATACAATAGGAGGCTTTGTCGGTTTGGCAGGCGCTATTGTTCTTGGCCCGCGGTTCGGTAAGTTCGGCAAAGACGGAAAACCAAAAGCTATCCCCGGACACAGCATAACTCTTGCCGCGCTGGGTACATTTATACTATGGTTTGGTTGGTTTGGTTTTAATCCGGGTTCCACATTCTCCGCCCATCAGTTAAGGATAGCTGTTATTGCCGTGAATACGAACCTGGCCGCGGCTGCCGGAGCAGCGGTTGCTATACTCCTGGTATTTATGAAGACCAAGAAATGGGATGTAGGCATGATGTTAAATGGCTGCCTCGCAGGCTTGGTTGCGATTACCGCGCCTTGCGCCTGGGTAGAGGCATGGGCAGCTGTAGTTATCGGGGCAATTGCCGGCGCGTTGGTAGTTTTAGGGGTTTATTTCTGGGAAGCAAGAGGAGTTGATGATCCCGTAGGCGCAGTAAGCGTGCATGGCTTAAACGGCGTATGGGGGCTTATCAGCGTAGGACTTTTTGCCGACGGAACTTACGGTCTCGGCACAACTACTGGACCATTGATTAAAGGGTTGTTTTACGGCGGCGGCTACAGCCAGTTGATCGCTCAAGTTTCCGGCGCAGCAGTATGCGTGGTCTGGGCTTTTAGCCTTGGGTTTATCGTATTCAAGCTAATGGATAAGTATTTTGGCGTCAGGGTAGCTCCGGAGGAGGAATTGAAAGGCTTGGATATTCTAGAGCACGGTACGCCGGCTTACCCTAACTTTTATACTACGAATCAGAATTAAGAGTAATTTCAATCAATTTTCTGCCCGGCCTAAATCCGGGCAGAAAAATGGAGGGCCAAAGAATGAAAAAGATAGAGGCAGTTATCCGAGTAGAGAAATTAGAGGAGATCACTAGTATATTAGAAACTTTGGGCTATCCCGGCATGATGATCACGCATATAGAAGGCCACGGACGGCAAAAAGGCCTGGTTGAGCAGTTTCGCGGCAGGGAGTACAAAGTTAATTTTTTACCCAAGATAAAGATCGAGATCATTGCTAAAGACAGTGAGGCAGACAAGATTGTGAAGACAATCTCTAAAATCGCCAAGACCGGCGAGATCGGCGATGGAAAAATATTTGTCTCTACCATAGATGATGTAGTGAGGATCCGGACGGGTGAACAGGGGGAGATGGCTGTATAAATTGTAATCTCATGAATTTTACCAATATTTCGCTGCTTGTGATTTTAGTTACGGTGCTATTGGTGCCTTTTCTATTTAAAAAGATAGAAAAGGAACTTGAGATTTTCCTTTTTGTTATGGGTTGTCTGGCCCTCAGTTTAACAGCACAATGGAATGGCTCCATTCTGCGGGAGGCACTCATTGAGCCTGTCAAGATAACCTTGGCGGTTCTGTTTGCGGGTATCCTTTTTAAATTCCTGCAGAAACCTATAGCCAGGAACGTAGGTAAGGCTTTGCGTTTATTCGGCTTGAGGTGGTTTATTTTCCTGGTTATTACGGGTTTAGGCATTCTCTCAAGCGTCATTACCGCTATAGTCGCGTCTCTCATATTGGTTGAAATAATCAGCTGTTTGAAACTGGATAGGATAACCGAAACCAGGATAGTAGTCTTGGCTTGTTTTTCCATAGGTCTGGGGGCGGCCATTACCCCTATTGGTGAACCGCTTTCTACCATTGTGATCGCGAAGTTGAAAGGTTATCCTTACCAGGCGGATTTCTTTTTTATTGCCAGAGTGCTGGGGGCGCATTTGATTGCCGGGGTTATGGCTTTTGGCGTTTTTGGCATGCTATCGGTTAAGCCGGGGCATAAAAAAGAGCGCGGGCTTTTAGAAGACAGGCGTGAGGCTACGCAAGATATTTTTATAAGGACCGGCAAAGTCTATCTATTTATTATGGCCCTGATATTCTTAGGCGCCAGCTTTAAGCCTGTTATCGATACTTTTATTTCGAAAATACCATATAGGGGGTTGTATTGGATAAATATGACTTCGGCTATACTTGATAATGCTACTCTCGCTTCGGCTCAAGTAGGCTCAAGTATGCATATGGCTCAGATAAAAGCCGCCCTTTTGGGGCTTTTAATATCGGGAGGCATGCTTATCCCGGGGAATATTCCTAATATAATCGCGGCCGGGAAGCTTAAAATCAAAAGTTCCGAATGGGCAAAATTCGGCGTGCCGCCGGGTTTAGTTGCCCTGGTAATCTATTTTTTACTATTAAGATAAAATAGGAAAAGGCTCGGCAGTATAACCTTATTGCTTAAATGTTAGACCAGGAATTAATCAAGAGGATAATACAAATAAAAGAAGAAAGGGGCTACACCTTATATGACTTGTCCAAGAAGCTGGATATCCAGGTTACTACCATAGAGAGATGGCTGCAGACAAGGCGCATAAATAAGATTTACGCTCAATTAGTCAGAGAGAGATTGAAGATAGATTGACCGTAAAGATTAAAACAGGTTACCAGGGATGGAGTTTTTTTACTTGTATATTCATACGGCACATAGTTGTGTTTAAGCAAAGTAAACAGAGGCGTTCTTTATCCGGGAACGTCTTTTTTTGTTTTATTTTTTAACCAGTTGGTTAACCAATAGGATTAATAAGGGGAGGAAAGATGATCAATTCGGGCGATACAGCGTGGGTCTTAATGTCATCAGCCCTGGTTTTGCTGATGACGCCGGCTTTGGCCTTCTTTTACGGCGGCATGGTCAGGCGCAAGAATGTCTTAAGCGTGTTGATGCAGTGTTTCATCATTATGAGCGTTTTAAGCCTCCATTGGGTGTTAGTCGGTTATAGCCTGTCTTTTGCTCCGGCTAAAGGATTTTGGGGCGGCTGGCAGTGGCTGGGTTTAAACGGCGTGGGTTTAGAGCCTTATGCGGATTACGCCGCAACTATCCCGCACCAGGCATTCATGATTTTTCAGGCCATGTTTGCCATTATCACCCCGGCGTTAATCATCGGCGCTTTTGCCGAGAGGATGAAATTCTCCGCATTTTTAGTATTTACGCTTCTCTGGGCTACTTTTGTATACTGTCCGTTAGCGCATTGGGTCTGGGGAATAGGCGGATGGCTGCGGAATTTCGGCGCGCTGGATTTTGCCGGAGGCACAGTCGTGCATATCAATGCCGGGATTGCGGCTTTAGTGACAGCCTTAATATTAGGTAAGAGGTCTAATTTGGATAAAAATGTTCCGTCTCCGCACCATATGCCTTTTGTGGTTTTAGGCACGGGCTTATTGTGGTTTGGCTGGTTTGGTTTTAATGCCGGAAGCGCGTTAGCAGCGAACGGCCTGGCAGTTAATGCTTTTGTGGTAACTAATACCGCTGCCGCAGCCGCCGGCTTAAGCTGGGCGCTCATTGAATGGATCCATAATGGAAAACCTACGATATTCGGTGCCTGTTCCGGAGCAGTAGCCGGCCTGGTCGCGATCACTCCTGCTGCCGGGTTTGTAAGTGTTATCCCCGCAATAATTATCGGGTTATCCGTCAGCGTGTTTTGCTTTATCGCCGTTACCGTAGTTAAGCCCAGGTTTGGGTATGACGATTCACTGGACGCATTCGGAGTGCATTGCGTAGGCGGTATCTGGGGCGCGTTAGCCACGGGTTTGTTTGCTTCCAAGCTGGTTAATCCGGCCGGAGCAGACGGTTTGTTCTTCGGTAATCCCAAGCAGTTCCTGGTCCAGCTTTTGGCTGTAGGCGTAACAATTGCCTATACAGGAATAATTACTTTGGTTATTTATAAAGTAGTTGATTTCTTCATCGGGGTCAGGGTTGATGATAAAGCAGAAGCTATCGGCCTGGATATTACGCAGCATCGCGAGCGGGCATATACTGTATTAGAATGAGGGTATGTAGAATCAGGAAAAGGGGACGGTTCTATTTTTCCGTCTCTTATCTATAGAAAAATAGAACCGTCCCCTTTTTTTACAAACCTAGGAGGTTTTTATGAAACTTATCATAGCGATAATTCAGCCATTCAGGCTGGAAGAGGTCAAGGAAGAGTTGTATAAAGCAGATGTAAATTTACTTACGGTAAGCGAAGTGTTGGGCCATGGCCGGCAAAGAGGAGTTACCGAGGTTTACCGCGGCCATAAGGAGACAGGTAATCTCCTGAGAAAAATCCGCCTGGAGATAGCCGTGAATGATAGTTTTGTTGAGCCGACGATCAAGGCTATAGTCAAAGGCGCCAAGACCGGCGAAACAGGAGACGGTAAAATATTTGTCCTGGAGCTGAAAGAATGCGTGCGTATCCGCACGGAAGAACGCGGTTCCCCGGCTATCGGATAAAAAGAGTTACCAGCCCGGGCTCTTTCCTACTTGTATATAGAGAACAGAGGCGTTCTTTTTGCAAGAATGCCTCTGTTATTTTTTAGAGGTTTATGGTAAAATATACTAATAGAATTACGCGGGTGTGCCCTTGTGGGCAAGGAGGAAGAAATGAGCATGAGGCAGGAAGTTTTACTTAAAATTAAGAGTGTGGATTTGAATAAAGTTGAGATGCCCAAGAAGGCATCCGCTTACTTCGGCGAAAATACCTTTAGCGTGGAGACTATGCAAAAGCATATCTCCAAAGAAACACTGGAAGCTTTCAAGACCTGGATATCTGAAGGCAAGACCATTACCTTAGGGCAGGCGAATGAGATCGCCAACGCCATGAAAGACTGGGCGATTGCTAAAGGCGCCAGTTACTATACTCATTGGTTCCAGCCGATGACCGGCTTGACCGCGGAGAAGCACGATAGCTTTATTTCCATTACCGGGCCGGGAAAAGTTATTGAAAAATTTTCAGGAAATAAATTAATCCAGGGCGAGCCCGACGCCTCCAGCTTTCCTTCAGGCGGGATACGCGCCACATTCGAAGCCCGCGGTTATACTGCCTGGGACCCTTCGAGCCCGGCTTTCATTATTGAAAGCAAGCTCGGTAAGACCCTGTGTATCCCGACCATATTCATCTCTTATCACGGCGAAGCACTGGACAAAAAATTACCTCTTTTACGTTCGGATGAGGCATTAAATAAGTCAGCTTTAGGATTATTGAAGCTTTTCGGCCATAAAAATGTTAAAAAGGTATTTTCTACCTGCGGCCCGGAACAGGAATATTTCCTGATCGATAAAAACTATTATAACTTGCGCCAGGATCTGATTATGGCTGGCAGGACCCTGGTTGGCGCGCCTTCGCCAAAGGGCCAGCAGTTGGAGGACCAGTATTTCGGGACGATTAAAGAACGCGTGGTTAATTTTATGTTTGAGGTAGCCGAGGAAGCTTATAAGCTGGGTATTCCGCTAATGACCCGCCATAATGAGGTTGCTCCTCACCAGTATGAATTTGCGCCGATTTTTGAAGAGTCAAACCTGGCCGCAGATCACAACCAGCTATTAATGGAGATAATGAAAAAAATTGCCCTGCGGCATGATATGGTCTGCCTTCTGCATGAGAAGCCGTTTGCCGGAATAAACGGGAGCGGTAAGCATCTTAACTGGTCGCTGGCGGATGACCAGGGGGATAATTTATTGAACCCGGGCCAGACTCCCGAGGATAATTTACAATTCCTGGCAGTATTGGCCGCAGTTTTGAGGGCGGTATATCTGCATTCTGACCTTTTACGCGCCTCGGTTGCTATGGCCGGTAACGAGCACCGTTTAGGAGCAAATGAAGCCCCGCCGGCTATTATCAGCGTATTTTTAGGCGAGCAGCTGACCGAGATACTGAACATGATTGAAAAAGGCGTAAAATCCAAGGTCTCCAAGAGCGACATTATTGATTTGGGGATAGGCAGGCTGCCGAAATTCAATAAAGATACAACCGATAGGAACCGCACTTCGCCTTTTGCTTTTACGGGAGCTAAATTTGAATTCCGCGCGGTCGGTTCATCCCAGAATATATCCACGCCCATCGCGGTGATCAATACTATTATTGCCGAAAGCCTGGATTATGTCGCGGAAAAAATTAAAAAAACCGCCGGGGGCAAAGATTTCAATACCGCAGTCCTTAAGGTCATCGCTGAAGTAGCCAGGGAAACAAAGGATATCCGTTTTGAAGGCAATAACTACGCTGAAGAATGGGTCAAAGAGGCCAGGAAGCGCGGCCTTCCTAATGTGGCGTCAACCTACGAGGCCCTGGAGGCGTTGACCAAAGAAAAAAATATAGCGCTTTTTGAGAGGTACAAGGTTTTCTCCAGGGAAGAACTTATTGCCCGTTACCATATCTGGATCCACATGTATAACCTGACTCTTGAAATCGAGGCAAATACCTTAAAAGAAATGGTCAATGCTTCGGTGGTTCCGGCAGGTTATGAGTACGAGAAACTTCTTGCGGCTACCTTGCATGAGCTGGTCAACCTTAAGAAGACCGCAGGCTTAGCCCTGGATATGGGAGCGCTAAAAGACAAGAAAGAGCATCTGGCCGAAATAGTTGCAAAAATATATTATGTGAGGCGTAATACTTTGGCAATGGATAAGCTGCTCGAGAAGGCCTGCAAGGCAAGCGATGAAAAGCGCGCCGAGCTTTATTTTAAAGAGCTCAAACCTTTGATGGAGCATATCAGGAAGCACGTAGACCAGCTTGAGTGCGTGGTTTCCGATGATGCCTGGGATCTGCCCAAGTATCGGGAAATGCTGTTCATAAAATAAGCCTGCCTGCCGGCAGGTTACCAAAACGGACGGTTTTTTACTTGTATAGATAGAAGCAGATAGGCACGTTGCAGTGCTTGAGGCTAACTGTAAGTTAAAGAACATTGACGTTCACTAAGGGCAGAGTACCGCCCTTGAGTGAACGTTTTTTTTGAAATCTCCGCTGATTAATTATTAGGCAGGATATGATTACAATATTGATAGCTGACGACGAACTAAAGGCCAAAGAAGCGCTGGAGAAGATGCTCGCTCAGGAAGGGTATGCTTTTTCAGGGTCAGCCGAAGCGGGCAATGTGATCAGGGTCGTCAGGAAAGATTGTATCCGGGACCTGGCTTTTATCAAAGATGAGGTCATCGCGTTTGAAGAAGCATTATTTAACGAAAAAAAGGGAGTATTATATAAGTCTATTGTTGAGGCTATCGAGAAGCCCTTGATTGAACAGACTCTGGAGCGCACTGAAGGAAACCAGCTCAAAGCCGCCAGAATACTCGGGCTTAACCGGAATACCTTGCGCGCCAAAATAAAAAAACTGGATATTAAATTAGACAGGTATAAGCAATGATTCGAAATAGAATATGGATAATAGAGAAAAGCTGATAAAATTTGGTTTATACGATCCGCGGTTCGAGCATGATGCCTGCGGCGTGGGTTTCGTCTGTAATATCAAGGGGCAGAAATCCAACGCTATCATCCGCCAGGGTATCCAGGTTTTACGCCGGCTGGCGCATCGCGGGGCAGTAGGCGCAGACCCCAGGACCGGAGACGGCGCAGGGATCCTGATCCAGATCCCGCACGAATTCTTTAAGAAGGCTGCCGCTATCAATAAGATCAACCTGCCTGAGCCCGGAGCATATGGCACCGGCCTGGTATTTCTGCCTCAGGATCCCCAGGAGCGCGAATTCTGTAAGGAGGCTTTTGAAAAATCCATAAAAGAGAATGGCCAGATACTTTTG
>Ga0265297_10009642_pt1 | contig 12371 bp, 11 predicted proteins | sample Munlanlwell13791_FD_192502 | JGI IMG/M metagenome (GOLD analysis project Ga0265297, IMG submission 192502) | Leachate microbial communities from a municipal landfill in Southern Ontario, Canada - Leachate well 137-91 | ecosystem: Engineered > Solid waste > Landfill > Unclassified | place...
TCTTATATTTAACAAACTAACCATCAATCATAATTATGCTTTTAAATTATCTTATTACCGCATATAGAAATATGCTGAAAAGAAAGGGCTATACCCTGATGAATATAGTAGGATTGTCTGTTGGAATATGCACTTTTCTTACAATTATTTGCTATGTTCATTTTGAGTTTAGCTATGATACTTTTCATAATGAATCCAATCAAATTTATAGAGTAGAAAAAGATCAGCACAAAAATATAGAGCCAATATTTGGCATGACTTTACAAGAGGGAGCATTGGGGCCAACATTACACTCGGAATTTCCTGAAGTGGAAAATTTCGTACGAGTTTTTAAGAATACTTCACCTGTTGCAATAGGATATAACAATTCAACATTTTTAGAAGATAATGTTCACTGGGTTGACTCTACTTTTTTTAATATTTTTAGTTATTCTTTAGTTAGTGGTGATTCTAAAACTGCGCTGAAGGATCCATATACAGTAGTAATATCAGAATCGATTGCAACAAAAATATTTGGGAACGAAAATCCTATTGGAAAGACACTAATGGCCTCAAGGAAACCATATAAAATTACTGGGGTGGTTAAAGATCCTCCAGTTAATACTCACTTCCATTTCCAATACTTGTTTTCTTATAGTACTTTGATTAAAGAGTATAAAAGTTGGGCAAATGATGGCTGGTTTTGGTCTGCATTTCATTTATATGTTAAGCTTAAGCCTGGTACAGATGTTTACTCATTAGAGCAAAAAATGCAAGGGATATATGAAAGACATCAGAAGGATATTCTTCTTCAAAAAGGTATTACAGGATTGGATTATCATTTGCGCCCAATGAAGGATATCCATTTACAAGGACATTCAATAAACTCAGAATTGGAAGTAAATGGAGATATCAGAAACGTTATTTTTATATTGATTATTGCTATATTTATTCTAATTATTTCGTGGGTAAACTATATTAATTTATCTACATCCAAAGCTTTGGAAAGGGCAAAGGAAGTCGGTCTTAGAAAAGTTTTTGGCGCGCAAAAGTCAGAGTTTTTACTACAATTCTTTTTGGAAAGTGCACTACTTAATGCCTTTTCAGTAATTTTTTCGTTAATGCTATTTGTTGCTTTACCGGCATTGGTTAGCAACGCATTGAATATTGATTACTTTATATTTATAAATGCATTTAAAGAATGGTGGTTCTGGTTGGTAGTCTTTTGTACTTTTGTCATTAGCTCTATTATTTCTGGCTTCTATCCAGCGTTGGTTCTGTCATCTTATAAGCCTATAACTGTCATAAAGGGAAAGTTTTCAAAATCAGCGAAAGGAATGCTCATTCGTAATGGTTTAGTTGTTATTCAATATATAATATCAGCAATATTAATTGCAGGAGTTGTTACCGTTTATAAACAACTTTCCTATATGAAGTCCCAAAGTGTAGGATTTAAAATAGAGGATATTCTTGTTATTAGAGGCCCTCTAAATATTGTGGACTCAACGTACAATGGCTCTTTAGCAAACTTTAAAGAAGAGCTTCTAAAGTATGATTTTGCTAAAGCAGTAGCTGCCACCGACGAAATACCAGGTAGACTGCTTATGCAGGGACGTGCATTACGTTTGCCTGAAAATGCTCAAGAAGAGAGTGTTCTTGCGAGGCTTTTTACTTGTGATTATGATTTTTTAGATGTTTTTGAACTAAAGATCCTTGCCGGGAGAAATTTTGAAGAAACCTATGGAACTGATAAAAAAGAGGCTCTTATTATAAATAAAAGTGTTTCAAAAAAATTGAATTTTTTAACTCCGGAAGACGCCATTGGAAAAACAATTTTATTAAATGATAATCCTCATAGAATAATAGGTGTTATTGATGACTATCATCAAACATCGTTGAAGGAAGAATACGTGACAATAGCAATCAAATTGAATATTTCTCCACGTAATTATCTTGTAATTAGTTTAAACAATAATAATGAAAATAAGACTTTATCATTAATTCAAGATACTTGGAAAAAATTTTTTCCCAACGATCCACTTGAATACTTTTATCTTGATACATTTTATGAACAGCAGTATAAAGATGATAATCAATTCGGAAGCCTAATTACACTACTTGCTATAATTGCAATTTTAATAGCGAGTTTGGGTCTATGGGCACTATCGTCCTATTCTACATCTTTGAGGACAAAAGAAATAGGGATTAGGAAGTTGATAGGAGCCACAATGAAAGATATCACCACCTTATTAATTAACTACTTCCTAAAGCTCATTGCTTTGTCTCTACTAATTTCTTTGCCTCTATCATACCTTATTTTTAATAATTGGCTTAATAATTATGCGTATAGAATATCGCTAGGATGGTGGTTTTTTATTGTTCCGATTATATCTCTACTCTTTATCACTTATATAACCATTGGATACCATATATACAGAGCTTCTAAACGAAGAGCAGCAGAAGCATTAAAATATGAATAAAAAGTATATTAAAACAGATAGCCATGATAAAAATTCAAAACTTAACTAAGGTATTCTTGACTGAGGAGGTTGAGACAACAGCTTTAAATTGTATTAATATTACAATAAATGAGGGAGAATTTGTCGCTATTATGGGTCCATCAGGATGTGGTAAGTCTACCTTGCTGAACATAATGGGTCTGCTGGATAACCCATCGAATGGAGAGTATTATTTTAATAATATTGAAACATCTAAATTTTCAGAGAAAGAATCGACAATTCTACGAAAAAATAATATAGGATTTATATTTCAAAGTTTTAACTTGATAGATGAACTAACAGTTTTTAAGAACATAGAGCTCCCTCTTATTTACAAAAATATTAAAAGCCCCGAAAGAATAAAAATGGTAAATAATGTGCTAAAAAGAATGCATATTGGTCATAGAGCAAACCATTACCCAAATCAACTTTCTGGAGGGCAGCAGCAGCGTGTCGCAATTGCAAGAGCATTAGTTATAAATCCAAAGTTAATACTTGCAGATGAGCCTACCGGAAATCTGGATTCAAAAAATGGAGAAGAGGTCATGAGGTTATTGGAGGAACTCAATAAAGAGGGGGCTACTATTGTAATGGTAACACACTCTCCTTCTCAGGGAGAAAGGGCTAATAGAATAATATATCTCTTTGATGGGGAAATCGTTGATTCTTTAGTTAAGATATAAAAGATAATCGTAATTTTACCATTTAAGGATTAACTTCTTATTTATTTTTCCATTGCAATAATCTTCAAATCTTTTGGCATTTTTTCAATAGCATATCTTAATGCTATACGAGGCATTATTGCCTTGTTTTTAATCACATATTCAAATATTTCTTGTTGATGTGATTCACTGGCCGCCTTTAACATCCATCCATATCCTTTTTGAACCAAATCATCTTTGTCCACAAGTAAAATATCTGCTATTTCTATAATATCACCAAGAAACTTTCCTTTTCTGGCAGGAATGATTAAAGTCACCGCTGAAGCTCTACGCATCCATCTATTATTTGACTTAGCTAAAGTCTTTAGCCATATTAAATATTCAGGATACATCTCAATAAATTCACCAACTGTATGATTACAAAGTGTATCACATGAAGCCCAGTTATTCACATAATTATTAATCCATTTTTCGAATATTTGAGCGTCCTCAGGTTCAAATTTTTTATGGACACAATAAGACCAATTGCATGCGATGAATGATTCTTCAATAAATCCTGATTGCCATAAAGTTTCACATAATTCAAATATTTCTGATTTTGTCTTAAATTCAATAAATTTAAAGAATTCATTACTTATCTTATTAACAGTAGGAATCTTTACTCCGTAATATTTAACCTTTTCTTTGAAGAAATTCTGACTGGTAGCCAGAGTTTTTTCATCAATGTTTGCTTTAAGTTCTACTCTGATTTTGTCAATTATATTTTCCATAATAAATCTGAAATTATTTGTATTAAGGCATTATGCTCGTAAATATATTTTATAATATTTTCAATAATTCAGTGATATTATTTGCTTCCGTAAATTTTGGATTTTTGATTTTGTAATCTATTTTTTCATAAACCCAGGTTATATGAAAGGGAACATGAACAGCATAACCTCCTAATTCCAAAACAGGAATAATATCTGATTTTAACGAATTTCCTACCATAAGAAAATTTTCAGGTTCACAATTAATGTTTTTTAGTAGTTTTGAGTAATCACTGGTTTTTTTATCACTCATTATTTCTATATGGTGAAAATACTTTTCTAATCCGGAATTAGAAAGTTTTCTCTCTTGATCTAGCAGGTCTCCTTTTGTGGCTAGAACTAAGTGGTAATCTCCATTTAGTTTAACTAATACCTCTTTTACTCCATCCAAAAGTTCTACTGATTTTTGAAGAAGCTCTTTTCCCAATAAAATCACCTTTTGTACAAGTTCTAAACTAGCGGAATTATTAGTTATTCGTACAAGTGTTTCTAACATAGATAGCACAAAGCTCTTTACTCCATAACCGTAAAGAGCTAAATTTCCCATTTCAGTACTAAAAAGTTCTTTCGAAACTGATTCTTTGGGTAAATAATCCTTTAATAAATCACAAAATTTTTCCTCAGTCTCCCGAAAATTTGGTTCATTAACCCACAAGGTATCATCTGCATCAAAAGCAATTACTTCAATTTTTTTCATTCTTCTTAATATCTCTATTTTTATTATCTTTTAAAGTCTATTTATTCTGATGGTAATAATGTTAGTTATACCCATCAATTGCAAATATATTGGTATTATTTATAATTATTATCAAACAAATTTAATCTCCTATTTTTACGCTTTTAAATAGAAAAAATTAATTGTGAAACCCAATAACATAAAAAATGGGCTGATCTTCATCAACCCATTTTTTGTTTATTATTGTTATAACTTATCGAACTATCTAAAATAGCAGACAATTTAAGATGAATTACATCATATTCCAGGCTGCATTTTGCGCTTTCTGATTCTTTGATGCATTGAGCTTACCAAAGTTGTATTTGAAACTGATTACAAAGAGACGGCCCAGTATGTTGCGGTGTGAATCTTCTACGTAGTTGCTTGTGGCAATGTGACTAAGTGTTTTCTGTTGGTTGAGAATATCCTTTACCTGAATGCCTATTGCAAATGCCTTGATGTTCTTTGTCAGCGAGAAATTCCAATCAAGATAAGGCTCTCCATAACCAGCTGAGTAACCATAATAGAATAGATATGTGGCATCTGTACTCAACTCAAATTTGTGTTGCGTTTCCCATGTCATATCCATTCCTACTCTATTGCCCCATGTATCCAAGTCTGATCTACTTTCAAGAGAGTAATGGGAGTTATTGTACGAACAAGATCCTGCTGCCCCTAAATAGAAGTTTTCAAACCTGTAACTAAACCTGAGACTTAAAGAAGCACTAAAAAAATTAGTTACACTCTCTTTGAATCCACTCCTTTCAGAATAGAACAAGTTGCCATTGGCATCGCCCCAAAACCAGTTCATAAAATCATTATAGTTGAAATTATCAGTGTCAAGACCTTGAATATTATTTACATTTTGATAGCTTACACTTCGTCTAAACGTTATAGATGAGAAGATATTAAATACTAATTTTTTATTCTTTGTTATAGGAATACTCTCATAAGAGTATGCATCTAAAGAATATGACGGCTTTTGTGAGTTGACTGGTACTGAATACATTATACCGCTATTATCATACCAGCTTGCAGTAACAGTGCTTCTCAATTCAGATGATGCTGACATGGATGCATTCCAACTTGATTGCGTTTCCTTGTTGCTCGACGAGTAACCTACAGAAGCTCTATTATTGAACGATGGCTTCAAATATATATTACCAGTGCTGATTCTAGTAGGAATAGAAATATCCAACATCGGCATCATACGAGCCTGACTCTGCTGAGTAGAGCTGCCAGAATAGATGGCTGAGAAGCGCTTTTGATCTTTATACCATCTATAGTTAATGTAAGGATTCCAATCAAGCAACCACTCATCCTTCCCTATCGTCTTCTCAACACCGAGGTTTTTGGAGTATGTTTCATTATATGTTTCTTGTAGTTGAGCTCCTATTTGCAGCGAAGTCTGTTCCTTGCTGTATTGCAACTGAACATTCTCATAAACATAGAAGTACTTGTTATTCATAACAGATGAATAATAGTCATTTTTATGTGTAAAATCTCGTTTGTCGGCGATTGTGGCTGAAAAACCTGAAGACTCTTCAGTACGGTCATACGCGATTTTGTCGTTGTCCTTGACGGAATAGAAGCTGTACAATTTTGTCGATATTACCCACTGCTTAGCGATAGGCTCAACGTAATTTATGCTTGCACGGTAACCATAGTTTATGTTGTTTGAGGTATAGAACAGGTCTTTAACTGTTGGTGTTCCACCAATGCCAAACCAGGTCTGAGAGTACTCCTTGCTGTCTTCATTCTTATCGCTGTAAAAGTAGCATCCACTGAATGTGATGTTGCGGCGATCATTTCCCAGTTTCCTGATTCCCAAATCAAAATCTGTACGCTGAAGGAAATATTTTGATTCAAGATATGTATTCGATTCTGAATTATTAAGTTCTTCTAATGTATTTGCCGTGGTAGATTTATTACTTTTTTCTCTATTTACCGTATTATAACGGAACGTCGGTTCAATAGAAAAGTAGTATTTATTTCTATTCATATTCTTTATCTGAATTGTGGCATTCAGTGCTTCTTCGCCATATAAATCCATTGTTTTCGTATTTGAAAGAATATCTTCACCGCCTGTGATGAAAGTTGTTCTCTGTGTCTCCTTCTTGGAATCAACTTGGGAGTTTTTGTAGTTAACCATTGCTGTTGACTCCATATTCTTAATTCGTGATGTATTGACGTTGGCGCCTACTTGTCTGTATATTGGCAGTCCGTCAGTAGGATGATCCTCTCCATCAATATTAATAGAGAATACATACATTGCATCTCTATCTGTCACTACAGCGTTATATGTGTTAGCGATAAGTGTTATTAGGTCTTTTTCGTTGTATCCAGAAAGCATAGCATTGCCTTGATACAGCAATCCGCGGTTTTCGACGAGTTCGTCTGTGCTGTTGGATGCAAGCTTTGATCCTGCGCCAGCCTTGACGTTACCAAACCATCCCTTCTGAAACTCCTTTTTAACCTCCACATCCATTACCTTCTCCTTCTCTGCTGCAATGCCGGTAAAGTCTGCTACCTCCGACTTCTTGTCGATTATTTTGATTTTGTTTACAATCTTTGCGGGAAGATTCTTCAAAGCCATATTAACGTCGTCAAAAAAGAAAGTTTTACCTCCTACTGTTATCTTGGAAACAGATTCTCCATTAACGGTCACTTTGCCGTCCTTAGATACTTCTATACCTGGCATCTTCTTAAGCAGATCCTCGAGCATAGAGTTTTCTCCTACAATAAACGAAGCAGCGTTGTAAATAATTGTATCCTGCTTGACTTCGATTGGATTGCCGACTGCCGTAACGCGTGCCGCATCAATCATCTCAGGATCCTCGACCATTTCTATCGTTCCAAGCTCTTCTTTATATTTTGATATATAATATTCCTTATTAAAAGTCTTATAACCTAACATTTCTGCGGTAAGAATATATGTGCCACGTGTGACCTTTGTCAGTTCTGTCTTCCCCTCAGTGTCTGAAAGGGTAAAGTTGGTAATCAATGTATCTCCCTTTGCCTTGAGATACACTGAAGCGAAGCTCATCGGCTCCTTCGTCTGAGAATCAATCAATTTCAGCGTAACAGTTGACTCAGGACTCCTGAACATATCTGACGAAACCACGGTAACCTGACCATAAGATGTTTCGACAATAAATAATCCTAATAATGTGGCCACAAATAAAGCTAAATGTTTCATAATTAATTTTTATTTTTCTATAATATTTTCTTTAGTTATATATCTAATGCTTTGCTCTAATAATTCATAGACTTTAGTACCTGATTTGCCGATTGTAGTCGTATTGCAAATTGTAATAATGCAGAAAGGCAGAATGAATGACAGGGTATTAAGAACAACCAGCACTATGCGGTTTAATATGTGCAAAGTCTCCCGGCTGAGTATCAACCAGTAGAACATATAGAACATCACCATAATGGATAAAACCTTGACTGCAATTATAAATACGGCCATAGAACTATTCTCCCTTCTCAATCTGAGTTATTAGTTCTTTGAGCTCTTCGACGGAAATTCTCTCTTCCTTGACAAGTGCAGATACTGCACTTAGGTACGAGTTATCGAAATATTTTGAGATGACATTGGCCAAAGATGACTTGTTATATTCTTCGCTTGTTACAAGAGCGAAATATTGATATGTGGTTCCGTAGGTCTTGTGGCCAATCAGACCTTCGGCTTCAAGTGTGCGAACTTGCGTTGACAAGGTGTTAAAATGAGGTTTTGGCTCATCATAAAACTCTCGGAGGTCATTTAAAAACATTGGACCCTTTTCCCAAAAAAGGTCCATTATAGTCTCCTCTTTTTTTGTCAACTTCTTCATAATAAATTTTATTACGACACAAAGCAAAGTAAATTAAATTAAACCTGCAACTATTTTATTTAGTTTAACAACATTAATTATTTCGAAACAATAAAAAATTAAACTGCTCTTATCCACATGTACCCTACAATAGAGGAGTTTACAAAGAATTTAGAACAGAAGGCTTTTGATTGTCTCTATATTCGTTTCTCGTTTTAATGAATAAGTTTTGCTTTTCAAATTACAAAGTTCAAAGAGTTGTAATGCTTTTTCAAGATATTTTTTTGAAGCACTAACATTCTTACCAAGACATATTTCAGAAATAGATTCCGCCAAATATTCAATATTTTCAACACTAAATCCCTTAAAACCACATAAATAATTATTAGAATCTTCAATATTTAAGGACATGAATTCATCAAGATCGAAATTTATTCCACTCAACAACATCTCTTTTAGATCTTTAAGTTGCATTTCAACGGTTACAGATTGATTTTTAGTACCTCCAAAGAGTTTTTGTCGAATAAGACTTATTATCATTCCTATCTTCTCTATCTCCCTCAATATGTAATCTTTTTGTTCCACAGTTTATTTTTATTAGTATATCGCTTTAAAAATATTAGATGTAGTATTCTTGTGTTATATTCTTTAAATAATCCATAAATTCATCACTCAATAGAAAAATACACCTTAACTATTATTATTTCAAAATAATAATTTAATCTCTATGAAGTTTATCATCAGACACAAACAAAGGTTGGCAATATAAAAATGTTGGATTTACGGAGCGAATGTTTGCAACCGTAATCAATAGTATTCATATTCTCTAATTGTAATTTTGTTTGGCGCTTCTCCTTCTTGAGAATTATAGTCAAGTCTTTTAGTCCAATTGTTATTATCATCAAATGATATATATTTATATCTAAAAAAATAAGTTGTTTCTCCTTTTTTATCTATTTGTTTTTGGCTTATTAAATTTCCTTCTTTATCGTACTCAAATACTATTGAATATTCATTTTTTATCTTATTATTCTCAAATGTCTGATATTCTTGTTTTGAGATTCTATTATTTTTAAAGAATGATTTACCCTGTGATGTTTTTTCTCCATCACTATCAAAAACAGTAAAGTCTAATTCATCATTGAAATTATGAATAATTGTTGTTTTACTAATTAATTCTCCGCCTTCATTATAATAAGATTCTTCAATTACTTTTTCTTTTTCCCTTTTCGGTATAAGTTTTCCAGATAATCCGTTGTTGTCATCACGGTATTCTAACCACTGATAATTACCATCTTTATCAAAAAAAACTTTATTATATTCATAATGTTTTATGTTACCTTTTTCCCAACCGCCAAGTCCCATTTCGGCATCATAATTCTTTTCTAAAAAAGTCTTGACTTTTCCTTTTATTCCATATCTATCCCAATCATTATTACTAGAACATGAAGTAAATATTCCAACAGCTATTATTAACGGAATTATAAAATAATTTTTATTCAACATTTGTTTCTAAATTAATTTACTACTACATCAACACCTGAAGTTTGTCCGGTGACCGCATCGGTAACGATTAGTTTAGTTTTACCACTTTTTAATGGTGTCACCCAAACAACAGCAGAATTACTTTCTTGATTAAAGTGGTCATTACCCGGCGTGATAGATTTGACTACAGCTACCGTTTCATCAACTACCTTGGCGGTATAATGGCCGCTTCCCCGCCAAACCGAAATACCATTAACTCCAACAGTAAACGGTAGATCAAAAGTTAGCTGACTGTTCTCTGACTCCGGAATAAACAAGTCGTATTCATTTACCACATTAATATAAACCGAGAAAAGTTCTATTTTCCCTTTAAATATTTGAAATTTAGTATTACCAGTGGAGATTGCCTGTACCTTGAACTGATTACCCAGTGCAACATTGGCAGACATGGAGACAATGTAATCGTTAACTCCGACTAAACTGTCATTTTTATCAAAAATAAATGGAAGTTTGAATATTCGGAAATCTCCTTTTTTCATAAATACCTCCTGGTATGAATAATCTCCATAATCAATTGATTCACGAACAACAACGTCGATTGTTTGAGCGTCATAATCGTCTTTTTGATTGAAAGCATCAACAACAGTAATCGTAGAAATACCCTGCCCATAGCCGATAATGTAAAATACGTTTTTGTTCTCTTCGTCATAAAGTATTTCGGCAACATCAGGATTGGAAGATGTAACACTAAGAGAACCTGTTCCACTTAGTTTTTTTACCTCAGTATAACTATGTTCATTATCCAATACACAGGATTTTAAGCTTAATTGAAGGCTATTTTTCAATCCATCTTCATTCTTTTCGCAAGCTGTCAGTGCAAAAACAACAGCCAACAATAATAAAATCTTTTTCATTTTCAAATCTTTATATTCATTTAAATCGATTATTATCAGATATTTTTCATCCCTTTAATCCAACCAATATATTAATTGTGGGGATTTATTATTGTACAAATATACTTTGTATTCAGTAAATACAAGTAAAATATCCAAAGTTAAAACTGAATCATATAACGATTTTAATTGATGATAATGTCCTTTCCACTTGCTTTTATGTCCATTTATTGTCACCAAAAAACAAACAATTTTGAGAATAAGCGGCTATTATTCCTCGTTAATTTATTATCATTCTGTCAAATACCATTGTTATAGCGGTAATTGCCAGTGCATTGGTAATAACAATACCCAGAATAAGGCTCAGAGTCTTGACGTATTTTTTTGTACTGGTCAAATATATAATTACTCCCAATGCTGTCAGTATTGTAAGAATAATGATATATGGTATCGCTGATACTTGATATATTTCATCAAATTCCATCCATAATATCAGTGGCAAAATACCATAAATAATAAAAAGGATTGTACTTTTTTCTTCTTTAATTTGCTTGAGTAGTTGCTTTAACGGTTGCAAAGAAAAGTGTATTGAAATAGAAATTACAAGTGTAAGCCCTAAAGGTAACAGCCCAAGCAAGCCAAATGTCTCAGACCTATTTAAAATCGGGCTAGAAATCTTCATTAACATCAGACTTATTAATAGGCAAAACCCAATAGAATAAATAGACCATTTTGGAAAGTCCTTTACCCAACCGATCCCAAGTAATAGAAACATGGAAGCAATTGCACAAAAAAAGAAAACAAGCTGATACGTCCTGTCTATATCCATACACTCAGACATCCATGATATTCCAAATAATAAAATCGGAATTGTTGCCAAAATTGATGTTTTAATTGAATTTTTTGTTGTCATGGTTTTTTAGTTTTGATGATGAATAATGTTTACAGCAGGTTTCTTCTTATATCCAATTATTAATAATACCGACATCGCAATACTAAATAATACCATAAAAAATCCAAAGAGGTATTCTATTGTTGCTTCTCCATCCATAATATCATCAAGCAATGCAAATATCATATATAATGAGCCTAAAAAAAATATAGCCCCGAGAATTCTACTTATAATCACATTCTGAAGAAACAAATTTGCTATTATTAACAAGGCGATACTGCCTGCTATTATATTAACTAATGTCATACTTGATGTTATTGCATAAGTAGCGAAAACCCCTATAAATACAAATGAAGGTAAATAAAGTCTAAAAATTTTCTTTAAGTCTAAAGTTCTCATATAATTTATTTTTTGTGAAGTGTTTTTATTCATTAAACTTTTCTCTTTCGATTTATCATTGCACTTAAGTTATTTATATATGAACCCAAGTCCTACACCACAATCTTCTGCATGATTCTTTATATTTTTACCTCTCATTTTTTAGGATGACAGAGTTACTTCTATTTTTAGTCAAGCTAATAAGTTGCATAACCATATCGCATACAACAATATATAAAGTTATG
>Ga0265297_10009643_pt1 | contig 12371 bp, 12 predicted proteins | sample Munlanlwell13791_FD_192502 | JGI IMG/M metagenome (GOLD analysis project Ga0265297, IMG submission 192502) | Leachate microbial communities from a municipal landfill in Southern Ontario, Canada - Leachate well 137-91 | ecosystem: Engineered > Solid waste > Landfill > Unclassified | place...
AAGGCAAGAGTTCCTCTGGCAGAGCTTCACAAGTATTCAACAACTCTAAGTTCTCTTACTTCAGGAAGAGCAACCTTTACCATGGTATTTGCCGATTATCAGCAAGTGCCGGCAGAGGTTCAGGACAAGCTGCTTAAGGAGTACGAGGCTAGCGAGAAAGACGAGTAATAAACGGATGATCCGTGCAGAAAATATTAAAAAATCTTTCGGTAACCTTCAGGTATTAAAGGGCATTACTCTTGAAACCAAAGAGGCCGAAGTTTTAAGTATTGTTGGAGCAAGCGGGGCTGGAAAGTCCACCTTGCTCCAAATACTTGGAAGCCTTTCCATGCCTGATTCCGGTAAAGTCTATATTGACGGGACCGATGTCTTTTCTCTCGGTTCCAACGCCATTTCTGATTTTAGAAATAAGAGGATTGGTTTTGTATTTCAATTTCATCATCTGCTTCCTGAATTTACCTCCCTTGAAAATGTCATAATACCGGCTGTAATTGCAAAGGAGAGCATACGCTCAGCAAAGGACAGGGCTAAGGATCTGCTCTCTTCCCTGGGTCTTGGTGACCGTCTGTCGCACAAACCCGGAGAGTTGAGCGGAGGTGAACAACAGAGAGTCGCAATTGCCAGAGCCCTGATTAATCGTCCATCTGTGATTTTTGCCGATGAACCTTCAGGTAATCTGGACACAGTAACTAAAAAAGAGATACATACTCTTTTTTTTGATTTGAGAGAAAAATACAATCAAACTATAATAATTGTAACTCACGACCGGGAGCTTGCAGCAATGAGTGACAGGACTTTTGAGATGCGAGACGGAGAGTTTGTCTGATGGCTTCTCATTTCAACTTTAAAAAGTTTACTGTCAGGCAGGAGAGTTCTGCTATGAAAGTCAATACTGATGCTGTTATGTTGGGGGCATGGGCACGAATCACTACAGAAAAGGATACGGTTACCATGTTGGATGTCGGTACAGGAACGGGAGTAATAGCACTGATGCTGGCACAAAGGCTCAATGATGCCGGATATAAATTCAACATAACAGGAATTGATCCCGACCATGCATCATATATGGAATCAGTCGTAAACTTTGAAAACTCTCCATGGCGGGATAAATTAAATGCTAAGGAGATTACCTTACAGAGCCTTGCGAAAGAGGAACCAAAAGAGAAATATGATATGATTGTCTCTAACCCTCCCTTTTTTACGGCTTCACTAAAAGCTCCGGCTATACGCAGAACATTGTCGAGGCATAATGACACACTTCCTTTCAGGGATATAATAGTTGCATCAAGGACCCTGCTAAGAACCGGGGGACATCTTTCGCTTATTTTGCCGACAGAAGAGGCTGCACAATTCATGAGAGACGTGAAAGGATTGGCAACGGTAAAGGAATCTGCACTTTTCCTGACAAGAATATGTTCCGTCAGGACAATGGCTCATAAACCTGTAAAAAGGGTTCTGATGGAATTTGAAAAATTGCCGGAGGAGGTCAGCCTGACAGACATTGGCGGATGCATAGAGGAGGCGTTTTCAATATATGAAGCCGATGGAGTAACAAAAAGCTGGAAGTATCGGAATCTTACCGGGGATTTCTATTTAGATACCCTTTTTTCTCCTCCTTTGCGTAACTCATAAATGAGCCTTATTCTGAAATCCTCTTCAGCCTTATAAAAGGCTGCCACCTTCTCGACTGGAAGCACTTTTTGGAATTCTTCAAAATATTTTCTGTTTATAACACCATCAATAGATAGGCTGGTTATATACGCATCCAGGATTCTTCTGAGATTATCCTCGTAATTAGGTTTTTTCTCTTTCAATATCATCATCAAAACCCTCATGTTACGCTGAACTCTCTTGTGGGCAATCTCCTTCTCTTCCCAATACTGATTATATACCGGCCAGAAAGCTGCTGCTTCCTGAGGGGTGAGATTCATCTCCGATGTATAGAAGGCAATTTTTGCACTCAGAAGCTGTTCATGTTTTGATGTCGGACCTTGTTGCGGATAATCAGGCATTTGTGCATGACTTACCGAATGAAGGCACAGAATAATTATAAAAACAAACAATCTTTTCATAATGCATTAATTATTCAAGAGATGCAAGGTAAACCAATGATGCATCTGCATTAAGATATTCTACAATCTGATCAGGATCAATTCCTTTTGTTTGTGAGAGAGAATCGGAGCTCTTATCTGTTATACCTTCTTCGGAATTGAATGTCCGGTTAAACTCTGATATTTGATTAACAGGAATAGGATCTGTTTTCTTGGCCTCCGGGGTAAAAAGTGTCACTGCGCCATACCCCATAAGGAGAACAATGCCAAAAGCAGAAGCAAGCGCAAGTTGTGGTTTTAAAACTGACCACCAACTTGGTTTAGGCGCTACATGCGAAATCCTTCCGCTGATTTCATCTTCGAGTTTCTCGAAGTATCTGTCCGGAACGGAGAAAGGATTCTCTTTCAATTTTGGTTGGTCTATATTAATTTTTTCTTTCATACCTCTTTGACTATAGAAATTTAAAAAGGATTAAATAAGTTCCTGAATTGACTCTTCAATTTTTTTTGCAGCATGATGATATGATGCTTTCAGCGCGCCGACAGAGGTCCCTAAAATTTCTGAAATCTCCTCGTATTTTAGTTCGTCAAAATATCGCATGTTAAATACTATTCTCTGTTTTTCCGGCAGTTTCAGTATGGCCTTTTGCAAGGCTTTCTGAGTTTTGTCTCCGTTAAAGTAAACATCAGATTCAAGTACATTTTCCAACTGCCTGGAGTAATCGGTCAGGGAGAGGAAAGATCTGAGCTGTCTCTTTTTCAGGAATGTAAGAACTTCATTTGTGGCAATCCGGTATAACCAGGTGAAAAGTCTGGACTCTTCCCTGAATTCGGGAAGAGCGTTCCAGGCTTTAATCAGTGTGTTTTGAAGAAGGTCATTTGCATCATCATGTGAAATCACCATCTTCTTTATATGCCAGTACAGTCTCTCGCTGTATTTTCTGACGATAAGGTTAAAAGCGTAATTCTCTTTTCCCTCCTCTCTGAAGAGTATCAGAATATCCTTATCGTCCATAATCCCTATTTTCTTCCTGTGACTCTCTTAACAGCCTCAATAATACTTGAAGCGTCAAGTCCGTATTTATGCATTAACTCACTCGGAGAACCGCTTTGACCGAACAAATCATCAACAGCCACAAACTCAACAGGAAGCGGATTCTCTTTTGCAAGAACCCCGGAAATAAGCTCTCCGAGCCCGCCGGCAATAAGATGCTCTTCTGCAACTACTACCGCCTTTGTTTTTGAGGCTGATTCTATGACTGCTTTTTTATCCAAAGGTTTAATAGTGTGAATGTTTATTACCTCTGCAGAGATGCCTGCTTTTTCAAGTTCCTGAGCTGCAATGATTGATTCCCAGACTAAATGACCGGTAGCAAATATTGAAACATCCGACCCCTCTATGAGCTTTAAGGCTTTACCTATTTCGAACTTTTGGTCTGCAGGAGTGAAATTGGGAACAGAAGGCCGGCCAAAACGGAGGTAGACAGGTCCGACATGATCCGCTATGGCGATTGTGGCAGCTTTTGTCTGGTTGTAGTCACAAGGGTTGATTACTGTAAGGTTGGGTAACATCCTCATAAGCCCGAGATCCTCCATTATCTGGTGTGTGGCACCATCTTCGCCGAGAGTTATCCCTGCATGTGAGGCACAAATTTTTACATTTGTGTTTGAGTAGGCAACGGCTTGTCTGACCTGATCATATACCCTTCCGGTAACAAAATTGGCAAATGAGCCGGCGTAAGGAATCTTGCCGCTCAAGGCCAGGCCGGATGCCACTCCTATCATATTTGCCTCTGCAATGCCTGTCTGGAAAAATCTCTCCGGGAACTCTGCCGCAAAAGCATCCATCTTAAGTGATCCTGTAAGGTCTGCACAAAGAGCAACAACATCACCGTTCTTTTTTCCGACCTCATGAAGCCCTGCTCCAAAGCCGGATCTTGTATCTTTATTTCCTGTATTTGTAAAAATCTCTTTCATTATGGAATAGTTTGCAGGTTAAAAATCTCCCAGTGTCTCTTTCAACTGGCTAAGAGCCTTCTCTGTCTGTTCGGCGTTAGGGGCTTTGCCGTGCCAGTGATGGGTTCCCTCCATGAAGTCCACCCCTTTTCCCATTACTGTCTTTACGAGCAAAATCTTTGGTTTGCCATTTCCGACAAGCGATTTAGCCCAAGTGAAACCCTTCTCTATCTCTTCCATGTTATGTCCGTCAACAACCAGACAGTCCCAGCCGAAAGCCTCCCATTTTGCCTTTAGATTGCCAAGGCTCATTACAGAATCCACTGGCCCGTCAATCTGCTGACCATTCCAGTCGGTCATAGCTATCAACCTGTCAACCTTTTGTTGTGCTCCAAAGAGAGCTGCTTCCCAAATCTGCCCCTCCTCACACTCTCCGTCTCCGGTAAGTACATATACGAAATTTTCCTCTTTGCGGATTCTCTTTGCAAGAGCAGCACCTATTGCAACAGAAAGCCCCTGTCCTAAAGAGCCGGATGCAACGTGAACTCCCGGAAGCCCTCTTTCAACTGACGGGTGACCCTGAAGCCTTGATCCCAATTTCCGGATTTCTGCAAGCTCTTTTACGGGGATGTAACCTGTACGGGCAAGTTGGCTGTATAGGGCCGGAGCAAGATGGCCGGCAGAAAGAAAGAACATATCGGAGCCAACGCCGTCACGACGCCAGTTTTTCGGATCATGTTTCATCTCTTTATGGAACAATACTGTCATGAGATCGGTGCAACCGAGAGACCCTCCCGGATGTCCGGAACCTGCCATAGAGACCATGCGTATTATGTCTCTTCTGACTTGCGAGGCTATCTCATTTAAATTTGTGATAGTTAACATTATTATTGATAATATTGATTTCTGAATTTTACAAAGATAACACCTATAAAACGAATTTGTTAATTATTTTTATCTTTGCAGCCAACGAATACCCTTGAAATATTTTATGAGGCACATTAGAAACTTTTGTATAATAGCACATATTGACCACGGAAAAAGCACACTGGCCGACCGTCTTCTTGAGCAGACAAATACACTTAATGCGAGAGAAATGGAGGCACAAGTGCTCGATTCCATGGATCTTGAAAAAGAGAAGGGTATTACTATCAAGAGCCATGCAATACAGATGGATTATATCCATGATGGCGATAAATATACTCTTAACCTGATTGACACTCCCGGCCATGTGGATTTCTCGTATGAGGTGTCAAGGGCAATTGCCTCATGTGAAGGCGCATTGCTTGTCGTTGACGCGACACAGGGAATACAGGCCCAAACTATTTCAAACCTCTACTTAGCCCTGAATCATGATCTGGAGATCATACCGGTTCTCAACAAGATCGATATGGATGCGGCTATGGTTGAGACGGTCAAAGATCAGATTATTGATCTCATCGGTTGCAAAGATGAGGATATCCTTCTTGCCAGCGGCAAGACAGGCGTTGGTGTGCCTGAAATTCTCGAGGCTATAGTGAAACGTGTCCCACCGCCAAAGGGTGAGGAGGATGCTCCATTGCAGGCACTCATATTTGACTCGGTATTCAACTCATTCAGGGGTATTATTGCCTATTTCAAGGTTGAGAACGGAATAATCAGGAAAGGGGATAAGGTTAAATTCTTCAATACCGGCAAGGAGTATGAAGCTGACGAGGTCGGTATCCTCAGGATGAAGATGATACCAACCGGTGAGGTTAGGACGGGTGATGTAGGGTATATTATATCCGGCATAAAGACTGCAAGTGAGGTAAAGGTCGGTGATACAATTACACACAGAGAAAGGCCTTGCACCACTTCCATAGCCGGATTCGAGGAGGTGAAACCGATGGTGTTTGCCGGCTTGTATCCCGTGGAGGCTGACGAATACGAGGATCTGAGAGCATCTCTTGAAAAACTTCAGCTTAATGATGCTTCCCTGGTTTTTGACCCGGAGTCATCACTCGCTCTCGGGTTTGGATTCAGAGGCGGATTTCTCGGGCTTCTTCACATGGAGATTATACAAGAGAGGCTTTACCGAGAGTTCGACATGGATGTAATCACGACAGTCCCGAACGTTTCATATAAAGTATACACAACACAGGGTGAGGTGATGGATGTCCATAATCCTTCAGGATTGCCGGCACCGACATTGATTGACTATATTGAGGAACCGTATATCAGGGCTCAGGTTATATCTAAATCGGATTACTTTGGTGTGATTATGAAGCTCTGCCTTGACAAGAGAGGAGTTCTTGTCAGCCAGCATTTTCTTACCAGTGAGAGGGTCGAGCTCAATTTTGAGATGCCGTTGGCTGAGATCGTCTTTGATTTCTATGATAAACTTAAGTCGGTATCCAAGGGCTATGCCTCGTTTGACTACCATGTTATCGGATATAAGCAGGCTGAGCTTGTTAAGCTTGACATACTGCTGAACTCTGAGCCGGTGGATGCTCTTTCGAGCCTTATACATAAAGATCACGCATATGATTTTGGCCGCAAGATGTGTGAAAAACTTAAAGAGCTGATACCAAGGCAACAATTCGACATTGCCATTCAGGCAGCCATAGGAGCCAAGATTATAGCAAGAGAGACTGTAAAGGCTGTCAGAAAGGATGTTACTGCTAAATGTTATGGCGGTGATATCTCCAGAAAGAGGAAACTCCTTGAGAAGCAGAAGAAGGGTAAGAAGAGAATGCGTCAGGTAGGAAACGTCGAGGTGCCTCAGAGTGCCTTTATGGCTGTTTTGAAGCTGGATTAGAAATACCGGAGACTCTTATTTCTCCATCAAAATTAATAGGTCTTCCATCAATTGTCAGCCCTTGTGCCGATATTAAAAATCCACGACTCCTGTCATTTGTATAGAATATAATTTTTGCTAAGCCATCATTGTCCGTCTTTACAAATGGAGCCCAAAAAATTGTATTTCTGAAATCTTTATACGGAGTTTTAAGACTTTCCGGAGTATCATATTTCGGTGAATAAAACTGTGTCTCTTTTTGATAACCCAGCGGAGTGAAATCAACAACATTAGATGCTTTATAGTTTACTCCTCCCTCACCTCTTCTAGTTGTTATGAGTATTACTCCATCGGTTGTATTAAATGCAGAACCTTCCAGCCCTTTCAAAAAGGCTACGTTTTCTATATCCATGACTAAATATCCATAATCATCAAGCAGTTTTGTGCTATTCCATCTAAGTCCGTCAACGTATAGTTGTGGTTGCTGAGGTCCGTCGAAGTTTGTTGCCCGGCCAGATGCAATAACTCCATTATTTTTATATAGATTGGGAAATGTGCTGCATATATATGAAGTAAGAGGCATTTCATCAAAATCGGCTAATTCTTCTCTTTCCCTTATTTGATGCCTTGTAAAAGTATGCATCAATGGAGAAGGATTGTATTTCGGTTTATATCTTTCCTTTGCTTGGGCCTCAACCACCAGTCCTTCAATCTGGATCTCCATATCGGCAGGTGAAATCACGCCCTTAGAAATAAGTGAAATCTGTATGTCTTCATCTCTTTTACCCATAATAGAGGTAATATATTCTTCTTTGATTTCAGGAAACATCTCTTTATTAATGTGTATTCCATATAGTTGTCCCCCGTGTTTCCCTGAAGTACCGAAAAGGAATTTAGTCCCCTCAGGAAAATCCAGATTCTCTATTATAAAATTGTTTTGTTTATTCAGTTGATATGCTTGTAGTAGATTAATAGCAGGAGCAAATAACATAAGATTACTATTCTTGCTCTTTTTATTCAGCAATCCGGATGTAAAACCAGAAATAGTCTGCCCGTATTCTCTTGTGAAGCTATTGGTGCCATACGTATGAAATCTCCACCCCTGAGTCATCATTAGTATATCAAGATTCCTCTCTCGGTTTTTGTCTAAATCATTAAAATAATATTCCGGATCTTCCACATATCCATTTAGTTCACTTACAAGATTGTAGTATTCTACGATAGAAACTTTGTCAAACTTATTCGTATTAAGCGATTTGTCGATTACTGATATGGAAAATTCTCCAATTAACGGATTTCCTGTAGAATCCTTCAGGCTATATGTCAACTCGACACAATCTCTGGTATAATATTTACTTTTATTGCAATTCATAGTAAGAATTGGTATAGAGTTGTCTTTAACATAAAATAGCCTTTCAGCAAGAATGTCTCCTGAAACTGAATGGATTTCAGCGGAAATTACACCAGCGGCAAGGGATTTTGTATAAAAAAGATTGATTGTCTCATCTTTTACAGGCACAGAATAAAGAACTTCTGAACCATTTCGAATAATTAGTGAACAAGAATCAATCTCTTTTGAAATATATGTTTTTACAATTATTTTTTCTCCGGAGTTATTCAAGGTTATCATGGCTCCTTGAATAGACGGCTTTGGGAGAGAGAATTTTTTTATATACCCATATGTTGTTGTCGCAACAGCCTTATATCCACTTGTATCTACATTATAAAGACTTATAAACCCCATCCCTTTGTGAACTGTCTTGTATTCTCCAATCAGAGAGTCTTTCGTGTTATATAGTTTAATATTAACTTCTTCTGATAAACCGTCAGTGCCGATTGCCTTGAATGCAATTTTTGCCGGTTTACCGGAAAGATAGCGACCACTTTCAGGTAAAAACTGAAGATCAAAATCTTCCGGGTTATTGTCTAAAGATTTTCCGGTAAAAGAGGAATTATTCCCGGGAATGCTCTTTCCGACAATGGTAACAGGCTTTAGAAACATATACTTTTCTGGAAAATTCTGCATATTTCGGGTATATGATCTTAATGTATATGTTCCTGAAGGAATATTACTACTTAGTGGTATATATCCGGAAAACCCTTTTCCGTTATCCCTGATTTTAATTCTTTTAATAAGAGTATCTCCGAAGAGCTCAGCGTAAATATATTTACTGATATCTTTCCGATTAGTGTAACAAGTATTCTGGAGATAACCTTTAATCCAGATAGTATCTTTCTGAATATAAACATCTCTGTCTGTGTGAAGGTATATCTTTTCAGATTCATTATAACGATTGTCTGTTTGTGCATTAACCACTATATTGCATAAAATAAAGATGAGCATGCAATACAGCATATACATTTTCTTCATGGTTATTTCTCTATATTCGGATGTTCTTTCTTAATCTCTACTGTACTAGTTTCTGATATAGCTTCTCCCTTTGATGTGAGACCTTCAATGGTTACGGTTAGATTTTCTTTTGTGTCTGATGTGTAGAAATCAATACAGGCGCTTCCATTTTTATTGCTTCTAATACATGGATTCCAGTACACGGTTTTTCTAAGATCCTTTATACCGGAGTTTTTCTTTGCTTCGGTGTCGTATTTTGGAGAGTAGAATTTTACCTGTTTTTGATATCCTAAAGGGTTGATCTTAATAACATTTGAATTTGCCTTTTTATCTTTATCGTTAAGCCAGTGTCTGGTAGTGATCAAAATAGCACCGCTTGCAGAAGTATTATAGAGGAATGCATCGTTCCCTCTCAGATATACAACGTTTTCAACATCTGTAGTCGTGAGTGCCTCAATTTGAGAAGAATCGCCTGGCAAGCAATCGATATATATAACAGGGGATAAATTTACTCCGGTGAACATATTAAAAGCCCTTCCAGAAACTATCCTCCCGTTCTGCATATATAGATTTGGGAATGATGTAATAATATAACTTACCAGAGACATGCCGTCATACTTGTCAAGTTCTTCTCTCTCTCTTATCTGGTTTCTTGAAAAGGATTGGTTGAATGGAGACGGATTGAATTTGGGCCTTACTATATTATTTGCAGGAGCACTTACTACAATTTCACTCAACTTTCTGTTCATGTCTGCAACTGTCTGCTTTTCGACAGTTGTTACATTTTGTGAAACTGGTTCTGGACTTACTTTAATTTGTGGCTGATAAAAATATCTTTTTTCAAAATTAGGAAAACGGTCTTTATTGACATAAATAGAATAAAGTTGTCCGTCGTGCCGTCCGGATACGCCAAGGATAAAGTATGTGCTATCCGGAAAATCAAGATTCTCAATTGTGAAAGTGTTCTGCTTATCAAGGATATATGCTTGTAACAATTTGATTTTCGGAGCGTATATCATTAAATTGGGATTCTTTGGGATTTTATTAAAAAGACCTCGGGTCTCTCCCGATATTTCCTGATGATACTCTCTTTTATATGTATTGATACCTGAAATGTGGTATCTCCAACCCTGTGTCATCATTAACAGATCAAGGTTGCGATCTCTGTCAGGAATATTTTCAGCAAAGTAATAACCAGGATCTTCAATATTTCCAGAAAGCTCTCCGGTTAACCACATGTAACTAACCATATTGTCGTTTTCCGGAATTTTTTCATGTGTCTCTTTTTCTGTAACGGATACAGAAAACTCCCCAAATACAGGATTTCCAGAAGTGTCTTTTACGGAAAACACAAGTCCTACTTTTTCCCTGTTATTATATCTGTCCTTGTCACAATTTATTGTTGTTACGGGGTTGTCAGTATTTTTTACAAAAAAAAGTCTTTCGGCCAGGATTTCACCTTTTGCATTTATAATAGCCATGGAATTGACCCCCTTAGGAAGTGATATGTCCAATAAGATGCTGTTAAATTCATATCCACCTGAAGCACATGATGCTTTCGGGAGACTTTTTGTATATATTACTTCTGAATTGTTTTTTATTACAAGTATGCAACTATCTTGACCCTTGTCAGCGAAAGCACTGAAGATAATTTTCCCATTGTTTCTCGATAGAGAAATCATTGCGCCGCTTGTGTCCGGATCCGGCAGTTCCACTTTTAATTCTTTTCCCCTTTCCCCTTTTATCAACGCATAATAACCACAAGAATCGACACAGAATAAATTTATTATTCCCATACCTTTGTGTCTTGGGTTATAAACACCTATTAACGAATCTTTCCGATTGTATAATTTTATCTCTGCATTTCTTGAAAAGCCATCCCTGCCTATAATTTTATAAGCAATTTTGGCTGGTCTGCCTGCAATGTATCTACCGCTTTCCGGGAGAAATTGAATGTCTATATCTTCGGAGAGATCACTTTCCAATAAATTTTTATTATCAATGATATTTTCATTATTCTTGGAATATACATCTATCCATTTAGTGAAGAATAGTCTTGATGGATAGTTTTGCATATTGAGAGTATATGCTCTAAGAGTATATCTTTTTGGTTCTATATCGTAATTAAGACTGAGATATCCGGAGAATCCATCCTCACCATACTTTAGTTTTACTCTCTTTATGACAGTATCCTCGCACAATTCCACATAAATATATCTACTGAGATCCTCAGTTGAAATATATGATCTGTTCTGTAGGTAACCCTTCATCCATATTGTGTCATTCTGCAGATAAAGTTCTCTATCTGTGTGAATGTATAGTATTTCTGATTCTCCATACGACTGTGCTCCAGCCTCTCTCCCGGAAAACAGGAGAAATACTACGCTCAGAATGAAAACTAAATTTTTTTTTATCATATTAAGATTATGTAGTTATCTCACATTTTTTCGGGTTAAAATTAAGGATATAATTTAAAATATGTTTAGAGCTAACTACTTATAGCAGAAAGTAATATCGATAAGGTTTGTAAAACACACATAATCAATGACTAAAAAGTATGATGTAGCGAAAAATACTGCTATACAATATTTATGTCTACTCTTGGATATCTCTATGCTCTTCCGGAGCAGGCATAATTAAAAACCCCCGAAAGCAAAGTGTAGCTTTCGGTTTTTTTTATCACAATGAAGGCCACAAAGCATTAAAGACGCCGCTTTTTATACTAGAGATATGCCTAATGCAAAAGTGGCTTAGAAGCCATTTAAAAAAACCAGCATCTTTGAACTGTACCTCAAAAGATTGGCAACAACTACTCAACCTTTGTCAGAGCTATATCATTCCACTTTAGTAAGAATCATTTCCATTGGCAGATTCGTGCCTCGCGGGAACCTCTCTTCAATTGGTGTGAAGATGTATTCCTGTTCTGTAACAACGAGCTTCCATTTAATTGTTGCGGGAGACAGGGTGTTAAATTCAAGGCTGCTTGGTTCGTAAATCATTTTAAATTTTGATTTACTATTTGTCATTGTATAATCAATAACTCCCAATCCTAATTTAATATTTAATCCGTCGTTACTGGAAAAGACACATATAGGATATGATACAGGATTAATATTATCATAGAATCTGTTTTATATTATCGATCAGCAATTGATTATTTTTTTTATAACTGTAGACACCTACAAGACACTCCTCTGTCCCTCCACCAAAGACTGCCTGTATTTCTCGTTGTGTCTTTCTTAGCTTTATGATGAAT
>Ga0265297_10009644_pt1 | contig 12371 bp, 12 predicted proteins | sample Munlanlwell13791_FD_192502 | JGI IMG/M metagenome (GOLD analysis project Ga0265297, IMG submission 192502) | Leachate microbial communities from a municipal landfill in Southern Ontario, Canada - Leachate well 137-91 | ecosystem: Engineered > Solid waste > Landfill > Unclassified | place...
ATAAAAATTTTTTATTTTTTTTGTTGGATCGGATCAGTGTGAAAGATATTGTTTTTTGGGGTGAAACTATTTCAGTTTATCACAGTCGATGCCCAGCTTGGCCATCTTATCGGTAAAGGTGTTGCGGTTGATTCCCAAAAACGCCGCCGCCGTGCTTTTGACATAACTGGAGCGTCGCAGGGCGATTTTGAAGAGGCCTTTTTCCACTATGGCCATGACCTCCGCATGAAGTTTGCTTTTGCCGTTGTCCGATGCGGATATGACCGTGGCCAAATCATCCAGCTTTTTTTCCATGATGTCTTCGATGGCCGCGTAGAGGGTTTCCTGAACATCAGTCCCTGATGCCGGTTTGCTTAGCTTTCTTGCTTTCATGATGATAAAACTCCTGCTTTAAAATCCATCTTTTAAATGAAGCCGCACCCGAATATTTTTTGACGCTGCCGGCGGCGAATGAACGTCAGGACACAAACAATTTGGTCAGGATAATGGCGACAATGATGATCACGGCCACCCAGGTTAAAACGATCAGCGACGTCCGTTCGATGGGATTTCCGAGATAATTTTTGAATTCCGCTTCCACTTTTTCGTCTCCCAGTTTTTCCGACAGATATTGAATCAGGAGCGTATGGTCCTGCCAAAGATTGGAAAACATATAAAATCCCTTGGTGGTGGTCAGAAGAAAGTAGGCCTTATTGCGCATGACGACAACACCCAGATGGGTGATTTCCGCCCAGTTGAAATTTTTGACGCGGAAAAATTTTTTAATACGCAAGGTATCCTGCGAAACCGCAAATTCTCTTTCGGATGCCTCAACCGCAACGACCGTCGTGAGAAAACACAAAACGCCGAGAACCATTTTTTCCCAGGGCTGCCCGATGAAAAAACTCAAGGCCAGAAGCGCAAATAAAAGCGCCACCGCGATAACGAATGGAACGATGAAGGCCTTTTTGATTTTGAAAACTCGGTTCACGGGTTGCCTCCGGACGCTTTCGTTGTTTTCCGGGTGAAGACGCCGCTTTTTCCGCCGCTTTTTTCCAGAAGCAAAATATCGCTGATGATGATTTCTTTATCGACGGCTTTGCACATATCATAAATCGTCAGCGCGGCGACGCTGACCGCCGTCAGCGCTTCCATCTCCACGCCCGTTTGCCCGACGGTTTGGACCAGAGACTCAATGACCACTTGTGCGTTGGCAAGATCGACGGTAAATTCAATATCGATGCCGGTCAGGCCGAGCGGATGACATAAGGGGATAAGCTCGCCGGTTTTTTTTGCCGCCATGATGCCCGCGATTTTAGCCGTCGTCAGGACGTTGCCTTTGGCCAGCCGGCCTTCGGAAAGCAGCCGAAGCGTGCCGCTTTTCATCTTGACCTGACCGCGGGCTTTCGCCTTGCGGATCGTTTTGGCTTTGCCGGTGACATCCACCATCTGGACGTGACCGGCATCATTAATGTGGGATAGCTTTTTCATGGCGGCGACGGACTTTATTCTGTTTGAATTGATGTTGGTCTAAACAATTATAACGAACCCTAGCACAGCGCCTTTTGCGAGTCAAGGAAGTCGGATAATTTTTTAGTAAATTAAAAACTTGATATAAATTGATTGATTAGCTAATATTTCGGGTGCAAGTTCTTCCCCGGAGAAACTAAAGTGTTCATCAAAGTGCAGAGCATGAGCGTGATTGGCATGGAATCATATCCCGTAACGGTGGAAGTGGATGTTTCCCAGGGGCTGCCGCAGTTTGCCACAGTCGGCCTGCCCGACGCCTCCGTGAAGGAAAGCCGGGACCGGATCAAAGCCGCCATCAAGAATTCCGGTTACTCCTTTCCGCGCAATCATGTCACGGTCAATCTGGCTCCCGCCGATATTCGCAAGGAGGGGACGGGATTTGATCTGCCGATTGCGGTCGGGATTCTGGCGGCGGAAGAGCTGATCCGCGAGGCCGCGCTTAACGGCTGTTTTTTTATGGGTGAACTGTCGCTAGACGGCAGCATCAAAGGGGTGCGGGGCGTGTTGCCCGCCGCCTTTCAAGCCAGAGCATCGGGCATCCAATCGGTTTTTGTGCCCGAAGAAAACGCCGCGGAAGCGGCCATGGTGGAAGGCATCAATGTTTACGGCGTCAAAACGCTTCCCGATGTTGTCGAATTTCTGGCGGACAGGATGGTCATCCCGCCGCTGCATATCGATCCCGACAAGCTTTTTGAGATGAACCGCCGCCACGACATGGATTTTTCCGAAATCAAAGGCCAGAGGCAGGCACTGAGGGCGCTGGAAGTCGCGGCGGCAGGCGGTCATAACATGATTATGATCGGTCCTCCCGGTTCCGGCAAGAGCATGCTGGCCAAAAGGCTGCCCACGATATTGCCCGATCTTTCCTTTGAAGAAGCCATTGAAGTGACCAAGGTTTTTTCCGTGGCGGGGCTTCTGACTTCGGGAGAGACGCTGATTGCCGTGCGGCCCTTTCGTTCGCCGCATCATACCATTTCCGATGTGGGTCTGGTTGGGGGCGGCCAGATGCCGCATCCCGGAGAAATCTCTTTAGCCCATCTGGGCGTGCTCTTTCTGGATGAGCTGCCGGAATTCAAAAAGAACGCCCTGGAGGCGCTTCGTCAGCCGCTTGAGGACGGAACCATCACCATTACCCGCTCGGCCGTGACGGCGGGCTTCCCGGCTAAATTTATGCTGGTCGCCGCCATGAATCCCTGCCCCTGCGGCTATTTCGGCGATCGGGTTCATCGCTGCCGGTGTTCGCCTCAGCAGATTCGTCAGTATCAAAGCAAAATTTCCGGTCCTCTTTTGGATCGCATTGATTTGCACATCGAGGTGCCGTCCGTCAAATACCGGGCCTTGATGGGCAAAGAGGAAAGTGAACCATCCGCCGAGATCAGGAAACGCGTCCATCAGGCGCGTCACCTTCAGAAAAAGCGCTTCGGCGATACCGGTGTTGCAACGAATGCCCGCATGACGGAAAAACAAATCCGGTCTTTTTGCCCCCTGGATGATGAGTCGCATGCGTTGATGGAAATGGCCATCGAAAAACTGGGCCTTTCCGCCCGGGCCATGAATCGTATTCTGAAAGTTTCCCGCACCATTGCCGATCTGGAAGGCTCCGGAAAAATAGAACCCTCGCACGTCGCCGAGGCGATCCAATATCGAAGCCTTGATCGAAGCATCGTTTAGTGCTATGAAAAATATATTTCACCAACGTTACAGGTTGGAAGACCAATGATTTAAGGGGTTCTCATGAAAATTAAAATTGTCAAGGCACTGCCGAAATACCTGAAGCCCAAGCCTGATTCAGCCAAATTAGGTTTTGGCAAACACTTTACCGATCATATGTTTACCATGAAATACAAAGAAGGCGACGGCTGGTATGATCCCGTCATCGAGCCTTATCAGCTCTTGCAGCTTGATCCGACCGCCATGTGCCTTCATTACGGTCAGGAAATATTTGAAGGCTTGAAGGCCTACCGGGGGAAAAATGATGAAATTTATCTTTTCCGTCCGATGGAGAACATTCGAAGGATGAACGTGTCTGCCGACAGGCTTTGCATGGCGCCGATTGACGAAACCGTGTTTTTTAACGCCCTCAAACAATTTGTTTGGCTCGAGCGCGAATGGATTCCCCGCGAGCCGGGTTCATCCCTTTATATCCGGCCGACGATGATCGCCACGGAAGCCGCTCTTGGCGTGCATCCGTCCAGCGAATACCTCTTTTTCATCATTGCCGGACCGGTCGGCGCCTATTACGCGCACGGTTTCGGGCCGACGAAAATTTATGTGTCTGAGGAATATGTGCGGGCGGCGCCGGGCGGAACGGGGAACATTAAATCGGCGGGCAATTATGCCATGAGCCTATATGCCAGCCGCGTGGCCAGCGATATGGGCTACACGCAGGTGCTCTGGCTGGACGCGCGGGAAAATAAGTATGTGGAAGAAGTGGGGACCAGCAATATCTTTTTTGTGATCGGCGATGAATTGATCACGCCGCCGCTGGGAGGAACCATTCTGCCGGGTGTGACGCGCGATTCTGTTATTAAACTGGCGACGCATCTGGGCGTGAAAGTCCATGAAAGACGGCTGGCCATGACGGAAGTGATCGACACAATCGAAAAGGGAACCCTCAAGGAGGCTTTTGCCTCGGGAACAGCCGCCGTTATTTCACCGGTTGGACAGATTTATTTCCAAAAGAAGGAATATCTCATTAACGAAGGGAAGACCGGAGCGCTTGCCGACATGTTATATAATGAAATTCTCCAGATTCAGTATGGAATCAAGGAGGATCCCTTCGGCTGGCGTGTGCAGATCGATTGAAAGCGGCTTGAAAAATAGACGCCTTTTGCCTGTTTTTATAGAGTTAATACGGGCTGGGGGAAGTGTATTCCACAATGCTGTGGAAATGCCTGTGGATAGCCATGTTGATAGCCTTGGCAAGTCCGCAATGGTTGAGCTTTTAGACCGGATTGCTTAAGGTTTGGGCAAGAATATATAACAATAATATCGGATAGTTATAAATATACCCTTTAATCATGGTAACTTATGAATCAATCAGGATAAAGATATAAACTCCATTGAAAAAAATGTGCCATGACGATCAACTTTTCCATATTTTGGTAAATAAAAAATGATCAAGACAAATCTCGAAAAAAATTGGTTATTTATATCAGTAAAGATCCTGGCGGCTTTTATGATTATCTTTTTTGGGATTGTTTTACTCCCCAAATTCGGCGCCGCCGATCCGCCCCACATTGATGAAACCGTTGGCCGGTTGCAGCAGATTTATGAAAAAACCCAGGACTTTCAGGCCGGTTTTATTCAGGAAACCACCGTGAAGTCTATTCGTAAAACGGATACGGAAGAGGGGATCGTCTATTTTAAAAATCCCAGGCAGATGCTTTGGGATTATAAAAAGCCGAAAGCGAAAAAGCTGATTATCAATGCGCAAAAAGCCTGGCTCTATCTGCCGAAGGATAAAACGGTTTATGTGCAGGAATCTGATAAGATTTTCAAATCCGAAGCCCTAATCAAGTTTCTGTCCGGCCTGGGAAAACTGAACGATGATTTTAAAATTCAATACGCCACCCCCCATGCAACGGACAGGGAAGGCAACTACCTGCTGCAATTATATCCCCGTGAAAAGGGAGCATCCTATCAATATCTGCAGATGACGGTTGCGAAAAGCAGCTTTCATATTCTTCAGGTTAGTTTTGACGATGTGATGGGGAATTCCACGCATCTGAGATTTTCGGGCATCAAAATGAACGCCGGACTGTCCTCAAAATTATTCCAGTTTCAGCCGCCGGCCGGGGTCAGTATTTTTAAAATGCCCTGACCCTGTTTTCGTTCCATTCACATATCGCGACACAGCTTCAAAAGAGATGAAATCAACTTCAAAAAGGTGACCTTGATCTCAACTTGAAGAATATACAAGGAGGGGTGTTATGCGAAAATGGATCATTGGAATATTGATTGTGCTGGTGGCAACAGGCGATTGATGACGAGGCAAGGACAGGAAAGTAGGCGGCCGGGCGGGGTGCCTGCAAGACCAAAACCGGCATCAGGAGGAATGATGAGCGAACTGGCCCTTCATTCCACACACACCTCCACCTGCGTCGAGCTGCCGCGATAGGAATAATGGACGGTGCAGTCCAGCTCTCCAAAAAAATCTTTCGGTCCGCGCACCGGCCGGAACCGGGCGCAGAGGGGCACTTTGTCCTCTTTGTCCGGCCTATATACTATCTTTGGAAAATATCCAACCCGCGATTACGCATCGCCCCACGGCTGAAAAATAATGTCCGCAATTCCAGTCGTTATGCGCCGGGAAAGCCCATTCGAAACCAGAAGCTGCAGGCTCAAGTCTCTTGCGTCCGGTATTGATGTTTCACTGCAAATGTGCCATGGTGCACCTCCGGAACCGGTCGAGTCGGCGCATGCGGCAAAAAACGTGGATAACGGTTCTTGATTTTCAGGATGGTTGTAACAAAAAGGAGCAGTTATGAATTCCCGTTCGTTTTTTACGTCATTGTTTGAACCCCGGGCCATCGCTTTTATCGGCGCGTCCACCTCTCCGGCCAAGTGGGGGTTCAATATTCTCCATCACCTGTTTCGGGGAGGCTACGAAGGTCCCGTCTATGCGGTAAATGCCAAGGGCGGCGACTGGTTCGGCCGGCCGATGTATCGCAATCTGGCCAATGCGCCGGGGAGCGCCGATCTGGCCGTGATTGTCGTGCCGAAGGAAAAAGTGGCGGACGCGCTTCGCGACTGCGGCGCCGCGGGTATTTCCGCCGCCGTGGTGATTACCGCCGGTTTCGGCGAGACGGGCGCCCCGGGCCAAGCGCTGGAGGAAGAAGTTCTCCGCGTAGCGCGCGCCTGCGGTATCCGCATGGTGGGGCCCAACACCATGGGGATTTACAGCGCCTATCCCCGCCGCGTGCGGGCGGTCATGGCCGTTTCGCAGTATCAGCCGGGCGCCGTCGCCCTTATTTCCCAGAGCGGCAATCTGGGAACCTCCATTGCCGACCGCTTGATCCGGCGCGGAATCGGCATGAGCCGTCTGGTCAGCTCCGGCAACGAGGCGGACCTGACCGTGGAGGATTATCTGGACTATCTGGAGACGGACGACAAGACAAAAGTCGTCTGCCTCTACGTGGAAGGGGTGCGCCAGGGCGGCCGGTTTATCGAAACCGTTCGCCGCGTTTCCGCCGTCAAGCCGGTGATTCTGCTCAAGGGGGGCATCGGGGCCGTCGGCGCCGATGCGGCCCGGTCGCATACGGGCGCCCTGGCCGGCAGCTTTGCGGTGTTTAGCGCCGTCTGTCGCCAGGCAAACATCATCATCGCGGAAACCATCGACGAGATGGTTGACATCGCGGGGCTTCTGCTTTCCCAGCCCGAGATCCGGGGCCGGCGTATCGGCATCGTTACGCAGGGCGGAGGCCTGGGAGTCCTTGCCGCCGATTTGTGCGAGGCCGCCGGCCTGGAAATTCCACCGCTTTCCAACCGGGTGGTCGAAATGCTCGACGCCTATCTGCCGCCTTTCTGGAGCCGGCGCAACCCGGTGGACCTGGTCGCGCCGGGGAGAGTTTCGATGATCACCGACTCCACGGCGGCGCTCCTGGAGCACGAGGATCTGGACGCCGTTCTCCTTTTGGGTCTGGGCTATATGACCTGCCGCGCCACGCATTGGCTGGATTCGCCTGTGCTGCCGCGCGAGGCTATGGCAGAACCGGCGCAGAAAATGATTGACGGAGAAAAGGAATTGGTGGATCTGATCGTGCGGCAGATCCGGCAGTTCAACAAGCCGATCATTCCGGTGATCGACATCATCGGCTTTGACGAACCGGGCGACCGCAACATCGTCCGCAAGCTCGATGCCAAAGGCATCATGGCATACTCTTCGCCGGAGCGGGCCATCCGCGCGCTGGCCAAGGCCCAAACTTACTACAACAGGCGGCAAAACGGAAACAGCGGATAATGAGGGTGGTTGAATTATAAGTTTTCCGGTTTCCACTCCAGGGCGTCTTTTACGGAAAGGCCAAGATTATTCCGGTTTGGCAATGGTCATCCAGAGAAAAGTTTCGCCGCCGATGTTTCGATATTGCTCGGATTCTATTGTAAAACCGATGGATTTTAAAATGGCGGACAGGTTGCCGGGCGTCGTATGGCTATAGAACAATTTTTCGCCCATGAATTCCTTGTATCCATTGAAAATTTCCGCTCCGGTATATTCCTTCGTGGCGTAGGTAAAAAGCGATTTGCCTCCGGGTTTCAGAAAGCGAAAGATCTTCTGAAAAATATCCCTGTGTTTTTCATGTTCGATATGAAACAGGCAATAAATGGCCGTGATTGCGTCAAAGGTTTCATCGGGAAATTCCACGTCGCTAATATCGGCGAGAATGGTTTTCATGTCCGGTTGATAGCGATGGGCCAGCGCGAGCATTCGGGAAGAAAAATCAACGCCCGTGACCTGCCAGCCCCGGGCAATAAAATAAGCGGGGAAGGGTTCTCCCGCGCCGCAGCCCAGATCCAGGAGCCGTCCCGGCTGCCCTGGCAGTCTCCGGGAAAAATCGTTAATAATTTCGGACATGTCGAATAAACCGCGGTTTTGATCGTAGGTGTCGGCAAACTGGTCGTAAATCTTTTGCATGTCGGCGCGCGTCATCTTCTTCGTTCCTTCTCGAAGGGATGCTCCCGGTCGAAATCCGGCATTAATTGATCGTCGCTGACGTCCTGAACAAACAGATTTTCAAAATTCAACTGCAATGCAAAATGGATAATTTCATCATACTCCCGGCGGGTGATCCTGCGTCCCAGTTGCTCGTGAGAGCGCACTTTGGGCGTCGGTGAATATTGCGACATGAGGCTGATCGGGACGTTGGTTGATATTTCATTTTTCAGAAGTCTCAGCGCCGCTTTGGAATTTTCCAGACGCCCGGGTAAAACCAGATGGCGGATGATGATGCCGTGCGCCGCAATGCCGTTTTCCACGGTCAAATCATCGCCCACCTGCCGGACCATTTCCCGAATAGAAGCGATGGCGAACTTCGGATAGTCCGGCGCGTCGGAGAACATCCGGGCGTCTTCTTCCATGCCGTATTTGAAATCCGGCAGATAGATATCGACCATGCCGTCGAGCATCCGGATGACATCCGGATTTTCATAGCCGCCGCAGTTGAAAACAAACGGGACGGTGAGGCCCTGGGCCCTTGCCAGACACAGCGCTTCCATGATCAAAGGCGTCTGAGGTGTCGGGGTTACCGGTTCAACATTGTGGCAGCCGCTTTTTTGCAGGTTGAGCATGATCCGGGCCAGTTCGATCACGGTCAGACGGCGGCCATCCACCGAGTGCGAAATTTGATAATTCTGACAATAGACGCATCCCAGATTACAGGAAGAAAGGAAAATGGTTCCGGCGCCGCCGGTGCCCGAAAGCGGTGGTTCCTCTCCGTGATGAGCCAGAGCGCAGTCCATGACGATATCGGAAGGCAGGCGGCAGTAGCCCGGTTCGCCTTTCGTCCGGTCAACGCGGCAGGCGCGCGGACAAAGCGTGCAGGATTTGTAAATGTCGAGAAGTTCCTGAATGATCATCATAAGACACTAAAACTTTTCAACAATTTCCCGAATCTTGCCGCTTGCGACCAGTTCCAGAAAATCTTCGCCCAGCGGAGCGGACAACGCCACGGCCTTGTTCCAGTTTTCAATCCGCCGTCTGCTGTCGTCGATATACGTTAGAAAATCATCACGATCCGGGACTTTGCCGTCAGGAAGCCGGTCGATGAAATACTGCGACGGGAAGACCATCACAACGTTGTTCAATGTCTGATCATCCGGCGCGCGCTTTTTGATTTTTTTATCCAGCCAGCCGGGGATGATCCGTTCCTGATGATGAAAGAAGAGCACCAGGTCATTTTCCTTTGCGGCATACTGATGCGACAGATGATAGTCGATCAAACCGCCGTCGCGGTAAACACCGCGGGGGGCGCCGAAAATATTTTTTACGCCGGCAACGACCAGCGGAATCGCACCGGAAGCCATCACGGCATGTCTGAAATTAATTTCGTTGAGCCGCACATATCTGCCCCGGAATTGCGGTTGGAAGCAAAAGGGCGGCGGTTTGGACCCGTTATAAAAAACCACCCGGTCGGCAAAACGGTAAACATTGTTCCGGCTGAAGAAATTCAGAACGTAACAAGCGGCCAGGGCGCTTTTCTGCAGCAGGATGTTTTCGGAGGCGACCAGACCCCGTGAGCGAACCGTGATGACCGATAAACGGTAGCGTTTGTTGGCCAGGGCAAAGGGGAGAGCGTCATCTTCGATATACGCATTAAGAACATGGGTGAATTTTTCCAGAATCGTTACCGGCGTGTCTTTCTTGGTGACGGTGATGTTGATGTAAGCGTCCATAAATTTCCGGTAACAGTCGGCGTCCTGCGGCTGAAGCCATGCGGCAAAACGCCAGGCGCCGGCGGACGATCCGATGAGATGCACGGCCTGGGAGCGTCCCAGGATGTTTTGCTCCAGAAGCGTCAGATCAAATCCGCTGGCAACAAGCCAGCGCGGCCCCACGGCCGCTCCGAAATATGCACAGACGTCATCAAAGTTAAATCCGCCGTCTTTGATGATTTCGTAGGCTTTTTTTCCGGCTTTAATGCGCAATCGACTCATGACAATCTACCCGGGTAAAGATCTTGACACGTATCCTTTTGTCTTGTAAATATTCTTTGAACCGCTGGACGAACCCCCTGTCAACAGAAGGCATTTTCTCCAAACGGTTCCGCTGATTTGGAGTTGATGCGGCTTTTATCAATAATTACAGAAATTGCAAGTCATTTTAATAGATTCAAATAGAGGCAAAAAATGGATATTTCCGGTTCCGTGAAAAAAATAGCCGAAGACGCGCTTGCGGCGTCACGCCGCCTTGCCCGCAGTTCCACCGATATAAAAAATGCCGCCCTTTTACGGATGGCCGATGAACTGATCCGGCATCGTGATCTTATTGTATCGGAAAATGAACGGGATGTTCGCGCGGCCGGAGAAAAAGGACTTTCCAGTGCCATGATCGACCGGCTGACGGTTAAGGACGCGACCCTTCAGGCCATGGCGCAGGGGTTGCGGGAAGTCGCGGCTCTGCCTGATCCGGTGGGCAGGGTGACGTCCATGTGGCGACGCCCCAACGGCCTTTTGGTGGGACGGATGCGGATTCCCCTGGGCGTGATCGGCATCATTTACGAATCGCGCCCCAATGTCACGGTGGACGCTTCCGCCCTGTGTCTAAAATCAGGCAACGCGGTCATTTTACGCGGCGGTTCGGAAGCGATTCATTCCAATCTGGCCATCGCCTCTGTTTTGCAGGATGTCCTGAAGGAAAGCCCCTTGCCGGACAAGGCTATTCAGGCCATTCCGTTTACCGACCGCGAGGCGGTCTCAACGATGCTGCAGCTTGATGAGCAGATTGATTTAATCATTCCGCGCGGCGGCGAAGATCTGATCCGGGCCGTGGTTGCCCAGTCCAGGATTCCCGTGATCAAGCACTACAAAGGCGTCTGTCATATTTTTGTGGATGCCGCTGCCGATCCGGAAATGGCCGTCAATATCTGCGCCAATGCCAAGGTGCAGCGCCCGGGCGTTTGCAATGCGCTTGAAACCCTGCTGGTGCATGCGGACATCGCTCCTGAATGGTTGCCGAAGATGGCTGAAACGCTGCAGAAGGCCGGCGTTCTGCTCAAGGGCTGCGAAAAGACGAGAAAAATTCTAAAAGATATCGATGCCGCCACCGAAGAAGACTGGTATGCGGAGTATCTGGACCTGATTCTGGCCGTGCGGGTCGTGGAATCGATGGATGAAGCCATCGCGCATATTGAAAAATACGGATCGCTGCATACGGAATCGATCATCACGAAAGATTACGCGAACGCACAGCGGTTTTTAAATGAAGTGAATTCTTCCACGGTGCTGGTGAACGCCTCCACCCGCTTCAGCGACGGTTTTGAGCTGGGCCTGGGCGCGGAAATCGGCATTTCCACCACCAAGCTGCATGCCTACGGGCCGATGGGACTCGAGGAACTCACCACCTCCAAGTTTATCATTTACGGCGCGGGTCAGGTCCGCACATGAAGTGGGGACTCTTCGGCGGGACATTTAATCCGGTTCATTTCGGCCACCTGCGCGCCGCCGAGGAACTGATGACACTCCTGGATCTGGAGCGCGTCATCTTTATTCCCGCGGCTTCACCGCCGCATAAGACCGAACGCGGAATGGCTTCCTTTGAACATCGCCTGCAAATGCTGCAAGGGGCCATTGCCGGCAATGATTCCTTTTCGTTATCGGATGTGGAAGGCCGGCGGCCGGGAAAGTCTTACTCGATTGATACGGTCCAATATTTTTTAGATTCCCATGATCCGGGTTTAGAATTGTATTTCATCACCGGACAGGATGCGTTTGACGCGATCACCACCTGGCAGGAGTGGGATAAGCTTTTATCGCTTTGTCACTTTGCGGTGATCACCCGGCCGGGGTATGAAAATAAAGGCCTTCTTCAGATTCTGCCGCCGGATACGGCGGCGCGTTATGTTTATGATGAGGGAAACGACATTTTCAAAAACCCGCAGGGTCGTTCTGTTTTTTTCCGCCGGACCACCTTTCTGGATATTTCATCATCCCATATCCGGGAAAAGATTCAGCAGGGGCAATCGGTCAGATATCTGACCCCTGACAAGGTTATCCGGTATATTGAAGCAAATCAGCTGTACAGGTAAAGGCTAGGTTTCCGGCTACTGAAATCCTTTTGGACCTTCGGCTTTATAAATCTTCAGGCAGGCGTCGACAACGCTTGCGTCGTACAGAATGTCGCGAAATTTGGCGATTTCTTCCAGGGC
>Ga0265297_10009645_pt1 | contig 12370 bp, 9 predicted proteins | sample Munlanlwell13791_FD_192502 | JGI IMG/M metagenome (GOLD analysis project Ga0265297, IMG submission 192502) | Leachate microbial communities from a municipal landfill in Southern Ontario, Canada - Leachate well 137-91 | ecosystem: Engineered > Solid waste > Landfill > Unclassified | place...
CACGATCTTGACAATCGGCAGCGGCTCGCCCTTCCCTTCCACGGTGTATTTGGTCCCGTGCGGGGCCTTTTCGGCTTTGGGTTTGGTCGGTTCAGTGCCGGTGATTATCGACGTGCGGGTAGCCCGAAGCAACTCCGCCAACTGGGCGGGCATTGACAGGACATAGTCGGCTCCGTCCGCGCGCGCGAAGTAGTTGCCGTTCTCCGCCTTCCTTCCAAGTTCCAGCTTGTGGCCGATTCCACTGGCCATAGTGAATTCAATCGTCCACTCCGGCGGCACGAGTCCCGCCTCAGCGAGTTTTTCCGGCCCCGTGCCAACGACATCCTTGAAGCTCGCCGCTGACAGATAGTAGGCGTACTGCCCGCACATTCTGTCATTGGGAGTTTCAGGGCCATCGGGGTCAAAACTCCACTTGTTATCTTCTCTCTTCAGGGCAAACTCATCGGTGCCGCGCACTTTGACCTTGGCAATGTCATCGGGCTTGATTTCAAACATTATCGTCTTGACCCAGACAGCCGGGCGGGGATTGTACATCTGCGCTGTGTTGCCATAGACTTCGAGTACGCGGCCATCCCCCACCTTCCGAATGTATCCCAAGGATGGGGTGAACCCGGTCTTGCCAGCGATGAAGTCGGCGATTTTCTTGTCTCCAGCGAATATCCCCACGAGGACTCCGGTCTCTTCGGTAACGCTGAAGTCCTTGTAGATTTCCTTCTTGTCACTGTAGATCGAGGCGTCGTTGTATCTCCGAAGCGCCCCAAGCAGGCTCTCGACCCTCTTGATATCAGCGGGATAACTGGATTGTTCCTTTACCCGCCACTCGCTGCCGACCAACTCAAGAGTCGTGGCCATGTCGCCCTTTTTCATCTCGATGCGCGTGACCTCGTCCGCCACTAAGCCGGGAAAAATCGCGCCGGCCACCTGGGAAGACGACGTGTCCTTCCGTGGTTCCAACAGGTGCGACAGCCCTATGAGAACTACCAGAACAGCCAGAACAGCCAGCAGGCGATAAGTCGTCTTGAAGTTTCCCATGTGGCCCCTACCTTCCCACCTGGCGCTCGTATCTGTTCTTGCGTGAGTAAGATACGAACTTGACACCGACTATGGTCAGAAGCAGCCAGAGCGGGATGAAGGCAACACAGAAAAACCAGAGCATGCCGGAGTAGTTATTGAGCCTGATCTCGTCAACCTTCGCCACCGGTGCATTCTTCATCCGGATATCGATCAGGTCCCTGCCGAGGCCAAGATACTCGATCAGGTTCTGTACAAACAGCAGATTCGCCTCTGCTCCGCTCATAAGCCTGAAACCGGTGTCGGTGAGGAAGAATGCGTCCGAAACCACCACAATATAGGCTTCGTCTGTGCGATTTGCCTGCGGCCGGTCTGCGGCGCCGGAGGGCGTAGAGCCCGGATCACCTGGCGTCGGGCTCGGCACGGGCGGAGGTGGTGGCGCTGGCTTGTCCTTGAAGTAGGAGTCAAAAGTCCCTGCCACGAGAACTCCCATCAATCGCTCCTTGCGTTCCCCGGATGGCTTGCTCAATTGGCCCGGATCGAGGGTGAAGCCTGTGGTTACAACAGTGCTTTCACGTGTTGATACGGCAAGTTTCTCCACCCGGTGGCCCTCCATCTTCGCGGAGTCAACCGTGATGGAACTTGGCCAGTACAAGTACAGATACTCAAGGCCCTTGGTTATCTGGCTCGGGTTGGCTGCAAAGGCCGCCTTAGTCACCGCAACAATCGCCGGACAACGGTTCATGAGCGTCTGTCCGCCGTAGTTGTAAGCCAACATGCCCATGCTCTGATAATCGCAGACCATGTCCTTGTTCACCGTGATGCCATAGCTTTCGATCAGCTTTTCGATTCCTGCGTCGTTGCCCAGCAATTCCGAACGTTCATCGTTCAGGCGCACCCGCTCAAGGAAGAAAGCGGCCCTGCCCCCGCTCATCAGGTACTGGTCAATCTCGTACAACGCGCGGTCAGACAGCTTGCTCTTTTCCTTGGGGGAAATCACCAGCAGAAGGTCAGTCCGATCAGGGATCGGCTCGCCCTTCTCGACATCCACGCGAGTAATGTTGAATGTCGCAATCAAGGCCTTGTACAACTGCGGGCAGTCTTTCTCCAAATCGTAGGTCCCGTTGCTTGCCCAATAGGCGATCCTGGGCGTGCGGTCTGAGACCAGTTTCTTGATCGATCTGGCGGAGGCAAGCTCCAGGCTGCCTTCCTGGAAGAGGTTCGGGATTATCTCCTTCCGGTTGCGGTAGAAAAACGCCGCGGAGAGGAAGATGTTCTTGTACTCGAGGCGTTCCTTCTGCCTGACTTGCGCGCGCAATTCGATAATGCCCATCTGGTTGAGATCGGCCTTCAGTTGTGCGTCTTTGCCCGGGTCCACGTATTGAAGGGCAATCTTGCGGCCGCCGATGTAGGCAAATTCGTCGAACAGGTCGCGGATTTCCTGTTCGGACTGCGCCATCTCCGGCGGGAGATCGTTGCTCAGATAGACCTTCACGTGCAGGACATCCTGCAGCGAACTGATCAGGTCCCTGGTGCCGCCGGATAGCGTGAAAGTATGATGCGATGTGAAGTCCACCCGTGCAAAGTGCCGCTCCGAAAGATGGGTCAGGCCGGCGAGTACCACCAGGAAGAGCGCAATGTTCAAAAGGGCAACGGCTCGGAGAGACCAGTATCTTAAGTTCATGGTTCCTCCTACCATTTCCTGGAGTCAAGGGCCAGAACAGACGTGTAGAGGAAGAAGCCAATCAAGCCGAGGAAGTAGACAAGGTCGCGGGTGTCCACCATTCCTCTCCCCATTGAAGAGAAGTGCACCCCAAGACTGAGCCGCGCAAGGTAGTAGCCAATACCCTCGGGGAAGTATGAGTTGATGAATGCCTCTCCCATAAGCAGGAAGAAGCAGGATATCACGAGCCCGATGATGAAAGCCAGCACCTGGTCCTTGACAATCGCTGAGGCCAGCAGTCCGATCGAGACGAATGCGGAGCCCAATAACAGGCACCCACAGTATCCCGTTATGATCGGGCCGAACTCGGAATTGCCAAGGAACATGAGCGTCACCGGGAGCGGGAAGGTAAGCCCCAACATCACTAAGAGATAAGTTGCGGCGGCAAGGAATTTCCCGAAGATGACTTCCCAGTCGGATACCGGAAGCGTCAGGAGTATCTCAAGCGACCCGAGTTTCCGTTCTTCAGCCACGAGCCTCATGGCAATCGCGGGCCCGAAAAACAGAAAGACAAACGGTATCATCCTGAAGAAAAGGCGCATGTCGGCGCTCTTGCTCTCCAGCACTGCGTTGTAGGTAATGAAGCCCATGAAAATCACGAACGCGGCAAGGATAATGTAACCCATCCAGGAAGAGAAATAGTAGGCAAGCTCCCGCCTGTAGATCGCGCGCATACCTTTCATCAGACGGCCTCCTTCGTTTCTGAAGAACCGCCGGTAAGTGTCCTGAATACGTCCTCCAGCGTTACCCGCACATAGGCGAGTTCCGCCAGCGACCAGCCATTCTCGCGTGCGATCCCGTACAATGCCTCGCCTCCAGCCAGCCCGACTGCCCTCATGTGAACTGCGAATTTGACCATGCTCCCACCGGTCTTCCCCTCAAAGGAACAAGCGGAAACGGCGGCGTGACCTGTCAGTACTTGCTCCACAGCAGCCTTGTCGGCTCGGACAACCATCTGGTAGTGCCCTCCCTTGCCGTGGTCGGCAACAAGTTGCTCCGAAGAACCATCCGCAACAATCTTGCCCTTGTGGATTACGATCAGTCGCCCGCATGTAGCCTCGGCTTCGGGCAGGATATGGGTTGAAAGGATCACGGTCTTGCTGCTGCCAATGCTCTTGATTAAGTCGCGAATCTCGATCCTCTGCAAGGGGTCAAGACCGGTTGTTGGCTCGTCAAGAACAAGAAACGGGGGGTCATGCAGGAGCGCTTGCGCAAGACAAAGCCTCTGCCGAAATCCCTTGGATAACTCGGATACTTCCTTGAGAAGAACCTTCTCGAGACCGGTTACCCCGACCACATAGCTCATTCTCTGTTTCAGGGTCGCCCTGTCGAGTCCCCGAGCCCTTCCGATGAAGGTCAGATAGGATCGCGGCGACATCTCGGGATAGAGCGGCGTGCTCTCAGGAAGGTATCCTATGAGTCGCCTGACCTGCAGAGGCTCGCGGAGAATGTCGTGTCCAGAGACGGACGCGGTCCCGGAGGTAGGCGGAATGAAGCAGGCCAGCATCTTCATGGTTGTGGTCTTTCCGGCACCATTCGGGCCGAGAAAGCCGACGACCTCACCGGTTTCGATGTGGAAACTGGCTTCTTCCACGGCAAAGAGCGAACGGTATTTCTTTGTAAGCCGGGTCACATCAATCATACGGACTCCGCTGTTGGCGACCAGCCGGTCAGGCCGCTCGACAGGCATATTATAGCTGCGATTTTCAGTAGTGAAGAAGAAAGAATCTGCTGTTCAGCGTCCGGCCGCAGTATTGCAGTCCAAGCCGGCCGCCCACTCCGCGGGGACATCATCACCGAATGGTCTTGAGGACTGACGCTGGCGATATGTATCTATCTCATCTGAGTTCTCATCTTTCGGGAGGGGCATAGCACGCCAATCGAATTTCGCAAGCACACCAGTGAGTTGCAGGCGAAACCTGTCGGCATCAAAGGCAAAACCACCACAGTGAAAGACAAGCCAGGGGTGACTTGCCGAAAAGAGAAGCCTGCAGTCCGCGGTGTAAGCGCCGAAATCTCTGGCCAATGAAACCAGTCGCCCATCGAGACAGGAATTCGCCCCCATCTCCCGAGACCACTTCCAGAAAAGCGGATACGCCTTGTCACCAAGCGGAGGGCCCATGAAAGCCACCCAGATGCTCTTCGCGGAGGCCGACAGAACACTCGGTTCAGGGTATTTTTCCAGAGCTGGCACCTTCACACGGATGTCCTTGACTACACTTCGCTCTTCTCCCAACAGCGACAAGAGGACCGCATCGAAGTTGCTCTCCTTCCCGGCAGCACGTATGAACAGCCCGCAATCCGTCAACCGATAGGATATGCTGTTGACGGCCGTCCAGTATTGCGCTTCTTGTTCATCCCGCCCAAAGAGCGCTCTGGCGGCAGCCTCCTGAAAATCTCTTCCCGCTGCGAGTAAACCTATCTGGAATCGCGCCTCCTCAAGGGGCTCGTACGTGATGCGAAGCTTGGCCAATACCAGCCGAAGGGCACTTGGGAGATTTCCTGAGATACCCCAGAAAGACCAGACATACGGGCCGATATCCCATCGCCAGCCGAGCTTCTCCAGCTCAAAGGACGTAAGTGATGATTTGGCCGCTGCGTGAAATCTCACTCTGGACGCGGCAATAGCGTCAAACAAGTTCAGCCCGCCGGGACCTCGGAACGCAACGGAAAAGGCTGACAGACCCAACTCAGGCTCATCCGAGACAAAAACTGAACGGCATCTGTCGAACGCACGTTTCTTATATTCAACGTAGTCCTCTTTTCCCGCTTCATCGCCCTTCCCACGTCCCAGATGGAATCCCCCCGAGGCGACGGGCTCGGGTCCTGCAACATGAACAAGGTCAAATGTTGAGTTGACCAGCGCTACGGCTGCAACGGGATCGACTGTCAGTTCGGAGCCTGCCGCTTTCAGCCATGCAGCACGCCAATCGCAACTTGCTGACATTGCCGCGTTGCGCACGAGCGACCACGGAGCCAATTCCTCTCTCCGCGCGTCTGCTATGGCAAGCTTTGACGCCGCGATCCCACATTCCTTCAGAATGGGATCCTCCGCATGCTTCCTGATGCAGGCAAGGAGCCGTCCCCACATGGTCTCAGCCAGATCGGAGCACGAAAACCTTACAAGGGCATAGCAGTATCCGCCGATGACAGCAGTATCAACAGACAGATCAGAGATTTCCCGCCGTTCTATAATCATCTCGCGAACCACAGGCGAACCGGAAATAGTCAGCAGTGACTCGAGTTGCAGGGCTATTTGACGAGCTTGAGCGGGATCTGCGCTCAACGGAACAACAAGCAATCCTCCGCCATCCGTCACACATAACAGCGGATTGCCGGTCGGTGATGCGACGCTGGGAACCTGGGGGATCGGCTTGCCCGGTAGCGAAGAGAAGACCTTGGCCACAAGCTTCATCATTTCGCCGGTCTCCATGTCGCCAGCAATGTAGATTTCGGCGTTCCCCGGACGATAGTTCCGCTCATGGAACCTTTTCAGGTCGTCAACCGATATGGCCGACAGTGTTGCGGGAGAACCGCCAATCGGGCGGATGTCTCCGCCCAGAATGGCAGAAAATGCCCTCCCTGCAAGGCTATCCACGCCCTCCTTCGATTCAGAGGTCTCCGAAAGAATGACTCTGCGCTCACGTTGAAGGTCATCGTCGGTGAAGACAGGAACAGCCATCCTGGCCTTTTCGAACTCCAATGCGCGGGGAAGCGTTGCCGAACTCAGTTCCCAATGGAAAACCGTGCAATCCCAACTCACTGTTCCACCGACAGTGCCAAAACATGAGGATGCAATCTTATCGGCGCCACAAGGGCCGACTGTTGAAATGCCGTAGAAGGTCAAGTGTTCCAGCAAATGCGCGAGCCCATCCAACCCGGAGGGGTCGCTCCGTGCCCCGGTTCGGTATTTCAAGGCCAAAGCAACGCGGCCATTCGAGGATTCGGTCTTTGCGGCGAAGACCTTGAGACCATTCTCAAGCACTTGCTGCTTCCAGAGCACCTGCTCAGAAATCCCCGGGGAGGAGACAGCGGCTATGACAAAAATGAGGCAAAGGGCGCAGATGCTGGCTCTACGCATCGGCCACGGCACAATCGACTCTCCGGGCGAACTCGGCAATAAGTCTGAAGCTTCCGGTTACCAGCAACGGTGAAGCATTGCGGGTGGCAAGGGTCCGGAAATCGTCAGGGCGAAGGACTGAGCAAGGGCGACCAGAAAGCGCCGAGAACCGGGCTCGGAACTGTCCGCCGGGAACCGCCCTCTTGTCGCTCAAATCAGCGAAGGTTACCTCGGAAATGGCCCTGCAATCGGAAACACGCCTTAGCATTCCCTCAATATCCTTGTCGGAAAGACAAGCGAACAGCAACCTGAATGTTCCCCACTTGTTGGTGCAGTAATCGAGCAATGCGGTCAACGATGGCGATGTGTGCGCTACATCGAGAATCACCGGTCCGGGCAACGACGAAACAAGCTGATACCTGCCAGGCATACGGAAGAAACCCGCGTAGGTCTTGGGGGGGGCCTTGCCGAAGAGGGCAGCGTAGGCGGATACCGCCAAAAGGTTGTCGTCCTTCAGAACGGGCACATCGCTGGCGTAGTCGAACTCGAATCTCCCGGAATCCACTTCCGCGCGCCCCGATCCTGAGCTTTCGGAAGGACCAACGATGGAATAGTCGCAGCCGATCTTCCTGGCGTGCTTTCGCAGAACAGCTTCCGCATCCGGCTGCTGAGGCAAGGAAAATGCTCTCCCGCCACGCCGCATAATTGCTGCCTTCTCCTCGGCAATCAGGGAGAGTGTATCCCCCAGTACGGTTGTGTGCTCCAACTGAATCGGGCCAAAGAGCGCAACCGGGCAGTCCGCTGCATTTGTTGCGTCCAGTCTTCCTCCGAGCCCGACCTCAAGAACGGCATATCGGCACGCGGAGAGCTTGAAAGCCTCGAACGCGGCAGCAGTCATCGCCTCGAACCAGGAGAGACGGTACTTGGTCTTGGAAGCAGCATCGGCAACAGTCTGCAGTGCGCGCTCCATAAGCGTGGAATCCGCATCAGAGATCCCGATGCGTATCCGCTCGCTGACGTCAAAGAAGGATGGCGACGTATAAAGCCCGCATGACTCGCCCCGTGCAATAATCATAGCATGCAGATAAGCGGCCGTGGTCCCCTTCCCTTTTGACCCGCCCACGATCACATATGTCGTATCCGGTGAGGGCAGCTCAAGAGTTACGAGAAACTTGCGATAGGGCTCCAGGGAAGGACGTTCGCGCGCGTAGTCAGCCGCACGATGGGCCTCGTAGTTCACCAAGCCGTCCAAGTATGCGCGCCAGTCAAACGCGCACATCATTTCCTCCCGAGCGCTGCGTTCTCGCTCTTGGCGATGATGTACGACCAGTAGAAATAGTTGCGGGAATCCAAGGCTTCCTCGAAAAACTCCTTCGCCGTCGTCTTCTCACCGGCAAGCTTTGCGCTCAGCCCGCAGACCAGGGCAACTTCCTCCCACGATATGTCGGCAAGACGTACGCCAGGGTCGACTCCAACGACTTCGATTGCCTGTTTGGCCGCATCGGTGGTCGCGAACGAGACATGTCGAAGCTCCAGCATCTTCTTGAGGGCTTCCCACTGGTATCGCCGCTGAAAGACATCCCGATAGAAGAGCAGACGCGGATTGCCAAGATCTTCAGCCTGGATTCCCAAGTCTGTAAGCACCTTGGCATTAGGCGAGCCCGTGGCAATATTGCACATCACAAGCAAGACTGCCGAGAGGATCGGATCCACCTCCCGCGCCTCGATCAGCGACCTTTTCGCCTGTTCACAGTCTCCCGCGCAGAAGTATGTGACTCCGAGCGAGAACACCGCTTCCCGGGATACGCTGTTTCCTTTGGATATCAGACCGAGAAAGAGACGCTGCGCCTCAGCCATCTTGAGGTTTATCATGTTGATCGTGGCCAGGTAGGAGACAAGAACGGTGTCTTCGGGGAACTCCTTCAATGCAGAGGCACAAGCTGTCGTCGCAAGTTCGATCTCTCCCAACATGACGTGGCTTTTAACGACAAGCAGCCACGCTTTCCTGTCCCTGAGACCGGCCTTCATGGCCAATTCGGCATCCGTTTGCGCCCGACGATAGTTCTCTATCGCTGCATCACCCTCGGCACGGGCAAGATAGTAAGTGCCAAGCGCAGGATCTTTGCGTTTCGTCGCTTCGGCAATAGCGCTTGAGAAGCTGGCAAGGGCCGCTTCGGTGTTGCGCTCCTGCATTTCGGTAAGGCCTGTCACATATTGCGCTTGCGGGTTTGCAGGGTCTGCCCTCAAGGCCTCTCTGAGAAGTCGATCTGTTTCCTCAAACTGCCCCAGCATCATGCGCTGGAAGGCACACTGAGCCAACGCGTCCGCGTAAACGGATACTTCAGCAACTCCTCGGTCCGCACGCGCCTTTTCGTACGCAGCAATCTCGATTGTGACGGGAAGCGCCTGATCGTATCTGCCGAGGGAGGCGTACACCGAGGATAGAGAACGTAGCGCCGCAGCACGTTTCGCGGACTTTCCAAAAAACCCGAACACCGCACGGGCGCGATCATAGTCCCTTGCTGCTCCACCGTAATCGCCGGTAAGCTCCGCGCTTGCCCCGCCCTTCATGAAGTACTCGCCAAGTGCGATGTAGGCTGTAAGCAGGACAGCCAGAGCAACGCCGGAAACCACCAGGACGGTTCGCCAGTGGGCTACCCCGAGTGAAGTGCTCTTTCTATCACCTGGCTTCATTGCTCACCCCTCTATGTACTTCCTCAGAGCGACCGCGAGAGCGTTTCTCGCCCGGTGCAGACGAGACTTGACCGTGCCCATGCTGCAGTCAAGCATTATCGCGATCTGATCATAGTTCAGACCATCGATGTCCCGCAATATGATAACCTCCCGGAATTCCGGGCGAAGTCTGGCAAGCGCTTTCTCCGCTGCTGCGGCGAGTTCCTTGCGCTCGAGCCTGTCCAATGGAAGGGGCGCATCATCGGGTATCGAAAACGCCTGAGGCTCATCGTCGTCGCCCGCAGCATCCAACGGCAACATTTTCATCCTGCCGGACCTGCCGTATGTGCGAAGGCGGGAGCGGCAGTAGTTCAGGGCGATCTGGAACAGCCACGTATAGAATGACGACTTGAACTCGAACCGCGCGACTCCGCGATATGCTTTCACAAACACTTCCTGCGTGGCTTCGAGCGCTTCATCAGCATCGCCAAGCATGCGCACGGAAGTATTGTAGATTCGGTCCTGGTACCGGGTCACCAGCCAGTCAAACACTTGTTCCTCACCGTTCTGAACAAGATGAACCAGTTGCGCATCGGTGAGATCACTCGGTGGAAGGCTCCGCAGGTCGCGGAGTTCCTCCGGTGTTATGACCCCGCCGTAGTCTGCAGGGTCGGACGATTGCTCTGGTGACTGGCGTCCCACATTCTCCATCGAGGCCATTATACGCCCTCTCGCCTCAATTGGCCACAGGCAGCCCCGATGTCCGCCCCTTTTTCGCGCCTGACTGTCGCTGTCAGGCCAGCTTCCACCAGGGCATTCTTGAATCGGTCAACCGTTTCCGGCACCGGAGACCGGTACTCGCATCCCGGAATCGGGTTGAGCGGGATGATGTTGATTGCGTATCCTCCGCTCTTCAGCTTACGCGCCAGTTCCCGGGCGCTGATGGGCGAATCGTTTACTCCATCGATTAAACAGTACTCGAATGTCACCTGGCGTCCGGTGGTTTCCTGGTAGAATCGCGCAGCCTCGATAATGTCGTCGAAGAGCCATTTCTTCGCGGAAGGAATGAGTCGGGCGCGCAACTCCTGGTTGGGGGCATGGAGGGAAATGGCGAGCGATACTCCCAGCTCGGACTTCGCAAGCTCACGGATCCCCGGTACAACGCCGATCGTGGAAACGGTGATCCTGCGATGAGAGATTCCAAATCTGTCGGGATCCACCAGCGCCTTAATGGAGGAAATCACGTTGTGCAGATTCAGCAGCGGCTCGCCCATCCCCATGAACACGACATGGGTGATCTTCCGCCCGGAGAGCGATGTACTGGCAACGAATTCTTCAATGATCTCGTAGTCCAGAAGGTCTCTCTGTTTACCGCCGTGCGCTGACGCGCAGAAAGTGCAACCCAAATCGCAGCCGACCTGGGTGGACAGGCACACAGCAGTTCTCCCGGGCGCACCGATCACAACGGCCTCGATAAACGAATTGCCCGGGAACTCAAACAGGAACTTCTCGGTATCCCCATCGCTGGAGGCCAGCCGCTTCTTTTCTACAGCGGTCTTGAGCGGGAAAGCCTCCTCAAACTCGACATGCAGCCCTTTGGGGATCGCTGTAGCACGTTCGAATCCCCACCCGCCTTGCGAATACGCGTGTTTCCACACTTGTGCGGCGCGGTAAGCGGGGAGCTTGTGTTCAGTCACGATGTGCGCGACTTGCTGCTTTGTGAGGCTGTAAAAAGGCTTTGGTTCGGAATCTGTCATGGCTTGTCCTTTTCCATCATCCCGCGAAGTCTCGTCATTGCGTGGCTGATCCGGCTCTTGACTGTCCCGAGTGGAATGTCAAGAATGTCGGCGATTTCCTTGTACTGCAGGCCCATGAAGTAGCTCATCTCCACGATAAGCCTGTGGTCGGAATCCAGTTCCTCCAAGGCCTCGTGAAGCCGCCGAATCTTCTCTGTTCGATCAAGCTCGTCCACCGAGCCGGTGCCTGACTTGATCTTCTGCTCATGTCGCGTGTTCTCTTCCAGCTTCTCGAGCGCTTTGCCTGCCCGGTACTTCCTTCGGAGCGTGTTGAACCAGACCAGTTTCGCATTGCGGAACAAGAGAACCCCGAACGGCATCCCTGAGTTCTCCTTGCGCAAAGAGGAGTATACCCGCACAAAGGTCTCCTGCGCAAGATCCTCGGCTGTGGACCGGTCCCAACTGCAGCGAAAGAAGAAACTCACGAGCCGCGCCTGATACATGAGGATAAGCTGCTCGAAGGCGGATTCGTCGCCCTCAACAAATTGTGTCAGCAGCTTGTTCTCGTCGCCCGACATCAGGTTCTTTCCGCGGCCAGTTCCGCGAAGGCTCGTGGCAGCATGTCAACTATATCCGTGGAAGTAACGCACTCTTCGGTGAGTGCACAACCCGCCATTGCTCCCGCTCGTGCGTGCAGATAAGTACCGAGCAAAGCGGCCGTCCATCCGTCTTTCAGCCGTGCGCACAACGAAGCTACCAGGCCCGTAAGTACGTCACCTGAACCACCGTGAGCGAGCGCCGGAGTCCCGACTTCGATGACCGAGTACCGGTTTCCATCGCAGACAACGGGACAGGAACCCTTGTAGATTACCGTGCCCCGGCATGTGACAGCCAGAGCGGACGCAAGTTCCACTTCAGTTCCCTCGGCTTTTGGCATGAGCCGCCGGTATTCTCCGGGGTGTGGTGTGAGAATGCGCGCGCCATCGTGTCGGCTGAGGTCAGACTCGCCCCATGCCAAGGCGTTCAGGGCGTCCGCATCGAAAACCGCAAGGCACTTGGTTCGCTCGTAGAGCCCCAACGCAAACTTACAGGTCGCCGTATCCTGAGACAGCCCCGGTCCCACGGCAATCGAGTCCATTCGCTCGCATTCGGCAAGCACTGCATCCA
>Ga0265297_10009646_pt1 | contig 12366 bp, 10 predicted proteins | sample Munlanlwell13791_FD_192502 | JGI IMG/M metagenome (GOLD analysis project Ga0265297, IMG submission 192502) | Leachate microbial communities from a municipal landfill in Southern Ontario, Canada - Leachate well 137-91 | ecosystem: Engineered > Solid waste > Landfill > Unclassified | place...
CCGGCCCCCAGGACGGTCGGGCGGGATGGTTTTTAGAGCAGGCGCGCTTCAGCCACGTCCCACTTGACGTTCTTGAAAAAGGCCGCGATGTAATCGGCCCGCTTCAGCCCATAATCGGTTATGAAGGCGTGTTCAAAAACGTCCAGGATTAGAATGGGATTGCAACCCGCGGGATGGCCGACATCGTGTTCGTTGATCCACTGGTTGAAGATGAGGCCGTTCTCGATATCCTGGTACATGACGACCCAGCCGATGCCCCGCATGGTCGCGGTGGCCTTGAAATCTTTGGCGGCCATATCCACGGAGCCGAACTGCTCCTGCTTTTTCTTCATCAGCTTGGGGGCCTTGGACATGTCACCGTCCCCCCCCAGGTTCGAAAAATAGAGTTCATGCAGCCGCATGCCGTTGAATTCCCACCCCAGGCGGCGTTTCAACTCGCCAAATTCAGGGGTGCCCTCCTTGCCATCCTTAACCATGCCGGCCAGGAGCTCCATGACTTTATTGGTATTATTCACGTAGCCCTGGTAAAGGGTGAAATGATTCTTGAGGAGAGTGTCGCTGAATCCCGGCATCCCCAACAAAAAAGAGAAATCTTTGGCGGCGTAAGCCATACTGCCTCCTCCCTGATCCTTAGTCGGAACCGCTAATTTATTGTTTAAGATAGTACCGGGATCACCTGATGCAAGGCGTTCGGGGAAATTTACGCTTGCAGAGTTTCAAGTTTCCCGGGGGAATGCCGACATTATCAGAATATGGAGAAGGATGTGAACCTTGAGGCTGTGGAACCGAGGCCGGACTCGCCCCCGGAAGGAACCGGGCTGTCGCTGCCTTCCGCGTGGGATCGGGTTGCTTCCAGCTTTTTGGAGACCCTGCTAAACCTGAGTTTGCGCTGTGTGGGCATCGTCGACGATCAGGGCAAGGTGCGCTACGCCAATCCTGTTTGCCAGCATATCTACGGCATGAGCGCGGAGGAGATCAAGGGCCGGGATTTCCGCGAGCTCTATGCCGATTGCTCGTCCCTGAACCGGATGCTGGCTGAGGTCCGGCGCCACGGGCGGGTGGATAACTGGCCTATCCAGGCCCTTAGGGCCGACGGCCAGGCAGTCCCGGTGCAGGTTACCGTGATCCGGATCCGGGACGAGGCCTCCCGGACCCTGGGCAGCGTGGCCGTCATCAATGACGCCCGCAATCCCGAGGATCTTATCCGCCAGTTGCGCCAGCAAGAATTGGCCTTGATCGACCTTAACCGCAGCCTGGAGTTGGCCAACCTGGAACTGGCCCGGGCCAATCGCCTGAAGAGCGAATTTTTGGCCAACACCTCCCACGAACTGCGCACTCCCTTAAACGCCATCCTGGGTTTTGTGCGCCTGGTTCTGGACGGCCTCTGCGACAGTCCCGAAGAGCAACGGCTTTTCCTCCAGCACGCCTATGACAGCGCCCAGAACCTCCTTAACCTGATCAACGAACTTTTGGACAGCGCCAAGATCGATGCCGGCGAACTGGAGCTCCAGTTGACGGAAGTCGATGTCGCCACGGTCTTCGAGCAAGTGGAAAAGTTGACCAGGCTACAGGCGGAGCAGAAAAATCTGCGACTGAAGTTTGGAACTCCGCCGGGCCGGCTTCTGGTTCGGGCCGACCCCGGCAAAGTACAACAGATCCTGCTGAATCTGGTGGCTAACGCCATCAAGTTCACCCCGAAGGGTGAGGTGCGGGTCCAGGCCCGGTCTTTTCCGAGCAAAGGCCACGTGCGTTTCCAGGTGCGGGATACGGGGGTCGGCATCCCTACGGAGAGTCAGGGAATCCTCTTTCAGAAATTCGTTCAGGGCGACGGCTCCTCTACCCGGCAATTCGGCGGTACGGGCCTGGGATTGGCCATCTGCAAGAACCTGGTGGAATTCATGGGAGGGCAAATCTGGCTGAGCAGCCCCGGGCCGGGTCACGGCACCACGGCCTCGTTCACCCTCCCCCTGGTCACGTCCCAGACACTGTTTTGGCGGCGGAGTGATGATCGGGAACAAGGCTTTCAGGTGCAGGGGCCCGCGTCTGGGCCTCTGATCCTCGTGGTGGAGGATGAACCCAAGGTCCTGGACATGATGATCCGCATCCTCCATAAGCATGGCTTTCGCACCGCGTTTGCCGTCACCGCCGACGACGGTCTGGAAGGGGGCCAGCGTCTCAAGCCCGACCTGATCACCATCGACATGGGTTTGCCGGTGCGGCCCCAGGGGGTGCTCCACAGCGGCCTGGACCTGTACCGCAGCCTGCAGAAAAACCTCGAAACCAGGGGCATCCCGGTGATCCTGGTTACCGGCCACGACGCCACGTTGAGCCAGGATTCCCACCCACTGCCGCCCTGTCTGATCAAACCCTTTCGGGCCCACGAATTGGTGGACAAGGTCGGCCGTCACTTGGCCAGGAACTAATCCCGGCCTTGCCGGACGGGTCAGGGCGAACTACCCGACCCGGGAGAATGAACATGTCTTACAACTCCCAGGTGTTAGTGGTCGATGATGACCCAGCCTGTCTCCAGATCCTGCGCAAATTTTTAGAGAAAGACGGGTACCGGGTAATCTGCGTCCCGGATGGCCCGCGGGCCCTGGCCCAGGCCCGCGCCCTGAAACCGGACCTCATCATCTGCGACTGGATGATGCCGGGTATGGACGGTCCCCAGATCTGCCGGGCCGTCAAGACCGACCCCGCTCTCAAGGATACCTTTTTCATCTTCCTCACCGCTCTGGAAAAAAGCTATATCGGCAAAGGGATTGCCCATGGGGCGGATGATTTTATCACCAAGCCCATTGATCCCGTGGAGGTGAGCGCCAAGGTCAAGGCGGGCCTGCGTCTGTCGCGCACCCAAAAGGCCCTGTGGAACCAGGCCCAGCGCGACGCCCTGACCGGCGTGTATAATCGGCGGTACTGGGATAATTTCCTGCTACAGGCATGCCGGGACGCCACCCCCTTTCTGGTGGCCATCGTGGACGTGGATGGGTTCAAGGAGATCAATGATCGTTGGGGCCACCAGTTGGGGGACGACTTCTTAATCGAATTGGGCCGAATCTGGTCCCAAAACCTGAAAGAGGGCGAAGTCCTGGCGCGCCTGGGCGGAGATGAGTTTGCCTGCTTCTTCCACCGTTCCCTGACCCAGCTAAATCTCTTGCGGCAGGACGTGGAGCAGGAATTGTCCGCAGCCTTTCCGGAACTCCCGGTGGGGCTGTCTCTGGGCCATGCCGCCTTTCATCCCCGGCGGCCGGCCAGCGCCGCCACCCTCCTGGCCCAAGCGGACCGCCGTCTTTACCGGGAAAAAAGCCGGCGCCGCGCCAACCGGAAAAGGGCCTAACGGTCTGGGTCGCCTCAAACTTCCGGACTCCTCCCCTGGCTCCTTTTCATTGCATCGGCGAGCCGGATTCAGTATAGTAATAAATCTTAAGGGCTTAGTCGGTGGATTCCAGGTCTTCCGGGTCCAGTAGACCTTGCTTGATCAAGGCTTGCTCCAGTTCCCCCAGGGCCTGCTTGAAGGCGGGATAGAGCCCCACCGCCAGGGATACGCCCTTGCGGGTGGGGACCCAGTCGCCTTCCTGGTCCCCCGGCACGTGGACCCGAATATCGATGAGGCGATGACCTTTAAATTCGGACAGGGAAAGGAAAACCACTTCCCGGGCATTTTTGGTAACCTGACTGATGACCTCGGACATCATTCTCCCCCAGAGGGCGGCCAGCTCGGCGGCCTGATTGGGGATTGACTTCGCCTAAATTCCCGACCTTGTCAACCCCTATTTCCCATGCAACTATATAATACCTTAAGCAGACGCAAAGAACCCTTCAAGCCCCTCACCCCCGGAAAAGTGGGCTTTTATGCCTGCGGCGTGACAGTTTATGATGACAGTCACCTGGGACACGCCCGCTCTTGTGTGGCCTTTGAAGTCCTGGTCCGGTACCTGCGGCGCCGGGGCCTGCAGGTCACCTGGGTGCGCAATTTCACGGACATCGACGACAAGATCATTCGCCGGGCTCGGGATACGGGTCTATCCTGGAAGGAGGTGGCCGAACGTTACATCGCCTCTTTTCTGGAGGACATGACCGCCCTGGGCCTGCCGCCCGCGGATATCGAACCCAAGGCCACGGAGCATATCCCCCAGATCCTCGATCTCATCGAACGCCTGGTGGACCGGGGCTTTGCCTACCCCGGCGGCGGCGACGTCTTTTTCCGGGTGCGGCGCTTTCCCGACTACGGCAAGCTCTCGGGCCAGAAAGTGGAGGACATGGAGGCCGGAGCCCGGATCGAGGTGGACCCCAACAAGGAAGACCCCCTGGATTTCGTCCTCTGGAAAGGCAGCAAGCCCGGGGAACCGGCCTGGGACAGCCCTTGGGGACCCGGGCGGCCGGGTTGGCATATCGAATGCTCTGCCATGAGCATGTATTACCTGGGCGAGACCTTCGACCTGCACGGCGGCGGCCAGGACCTGGTCTTCCCCCACCATGAAAACGAACTGGCCCAGTCTGAGGCGGCCACCGGCCAACCCTTTGCCCGCTTTTGGCTGCACCATGGCCTGCTCACCATCAACCAGGAGAAGATGTCCAAGTCCCTGGGGAACTTCTTCACCGTAAAGGAGGTCCTGGCCCGCTTCCCCGCCGAAGTGGTGCGCTTCTTTCTCATCAATTGCCACTATCGCAGCCCCCTGGACTTTTCGGATGCGGCCCTGGCCGAAGCCGAGACCGCGCTCCTGCGCCTCTATGCCTGTCTGGCCCGAATCCGGGAGGTGCTGCGCCCCTACCCGGACCTGAAGCGCCAACCCCTCGTGGACACCTATCCAGACAACCTGACCCTGGAAGAATTTCACCGCCTGGGTTCGTTGCGGGCCCGGTTCGACGCAGCCATGGATGACGACCTCAACACCGGTCAGGCCCTGGGGTATCTCTTCGAGACCGTGCGCCTGCTCAACCGCCTCCTGGAGACGCCCTCCCCGGATCCCGGCTACCTCACCCTGCTTTGGGAAATGCACGACGAACTGGTGGACCTGGGCCGAGTCCTGAACCTGCTGCAGGCCGACCCCCAGACCATGCTTACCACCCTGCGGCAAAAAGCCGCGGACCTGGCCATCTCCCCCGAAGAAATCCAGCAACTCATCGACGAACGCACCCAGGCCCGGAAAGACAAGGACTGGGCCAGGGCCGACGCCATCCGCAAACAACTCCTGGACCTGGATATCCTCCTGGAAGATACCGCGCAAGGGACCATCTGGCGAGTAAAAGGTTAGTCTTTGCATCCTTGCGACTTGACGAGAGGAAATTCTCACGTCAAGTCGCAAAGACGCAAAACGCCGTTAGGGCTTAGCTCTTGCCTGCAAAAATGTTATATTTTTAAGATAGTTTTTCATTATCCAGGCCGATTAATCCTATATGCCCGACCAGTTCCAATTAGTCACGTCGTTTACGCCCGCGGGGGACCAGCCCCAGGCCATCCGGAAGTTATTGGCCGGGGTCAAGGCCGGTCATCCCCACCAGGTGTTGTTGGGGGTCACCGGGTCCGGGAAGACATTTACCATTGCCAACGTGGTGGCGCAGTTAGACCTGCCCACCCTGGTGTTGGCCCCCAACAAGACGCTGGCGGCCCAGCTCTACGGCGAGTTCCAGGAGTTTTTCCCGGACAACGCGGTGGAGTATTTTGTCAGTTATTACGATTACTACCAGCCCGAGGCTTACGTCCCCCAGGCCGACCTTTACATCGAAAAAGATTCCTCCATCAATGAGGCCATCGACCGGATGCGCCATTCCGCCACCCGGTCGCTCTTCGACCGCAACGACGTGATCATCGTGGCCTCGGTGTCGTGCATATATGGTTTGGGTTCCCCCGAGGCCTACCACGGCATGCTCCTCTACCTGGAAGCAGGCATGGAAAAGGATCGCCGGGAGGTCCTGAGCAAGCTGGTGGAGATCTTGTACGAGCGTAATGACATTGATTTCCACCGCGGCACCTTTCGGGTGCGGGGCGACAGGGTGGAAATCTTTCCGGCCTATGAAGAAGACCGGGCCATCCGGATAGATTTTTGGGGCGACACGGTGGAGAGCATCCGGGAGATCGACCCCCTAAGGGGAAAAACCCTGCGGCCCCTGAAAAAGGTCACGGTTTACCCCGCCTCCCACTATGTCACCCCGGATCTGGTGCGCCGCCAGGCCATGGCCGCGATTGAGGCGGAGTTGGGCGAGCGCCTGGCCTGGTTCCGGCAGCACGACAAGCTCTTGGAGACCCAGCGCCTGGAGGAGCGCACCCGCTTCGACCTGGAGATGATGAAGGAGTTGGGCTACTGCCACGGCATCGAGAACTATTCCCGGCACCTCACCGGTAGGTCTCCGGGGGAGCCCCCCCCTACCCTCCTCGACTACCTGCCCCGGGAGTCCCTGGTGGTCATCGACGAATCCCACATCACCATCCCCCAGCTCCAGGGCATGTACCGGGGGGACCAGTCCCGCAAGCGGACCCTGGTGGACTACGGCTTCCGTTTGCCGTCGGCCCTGGACAACCGGCCGTTGAATTTTGAGGAGTTCAAAACCCGGGTGCATCAGATAATCTATGTATCCGCCACCCCCGGCCCCTATGAGATGGAGAAGGCCAAGGGCCGCATCGTGCAGCAAATCGTCCGCCCCACCGGCCTCATGGACCCCGAGATCGTGGTCAAGCCCGCGGCCAACCAGGTGGACGATCTGTTGGCGGAGATTAGGCTCCGTCTGGCTAAAGGCGAGCGGGTCCTGGTCACCACCCTGACCAAGCGCATGGCCGAGGATCTCACCGAGTATTACCAGGACCTGGGCCTCAAGGTGCGCTATCTCCACTCCGATATCACCACCCTGGAGCGCATGGAGATCATCCGGGATTTGCGCCTGGGAATCTTTGACGTGCTGGTTGGCATCAACCTCCTGCGGGAGGGGCTGGACTTGCCGGAAGTCTCTTTGGTGGCCATTCTGGATGCGGACAAGGAAGGCTTCCTGCGCTCCGAGCGCTCCCTCATTCAGACCTGCGGACGCGCCGCCCGGAACGTCCGCGGCCAAGTCCTGTTTTACGCCGACCGCGTGACCCCTTCCATGGCCGCGGCTATCGGGGAGACCAAGCGGCGGCGGGGCGTCCAGGAGATCTACAACCAGCAGCACGGCATCACCCCGGAGACCATCCAGAGCAAGATCAAGGACGTCCTGGCCTCGGTGTACGAGGCCGATTACGTCACCGTGCCCGTGGCCGCGGAAGAGCAGATGCCCTACCTGGCCGAGAATATCCCGGCCACCATCAAGCGCCTGAAGAAAGAGATGCAGGCCGCGGCCAAGAAGCAGGAATTCGAACGGGCCGCGACCTTGCGGGACCGCATCAAGGCCCTGGAGGCAGAGGACCTGAAGTACGCCTGAATTGCTTGGGGGGAGGGCCGGGGAAGTCAGTTCCCCCGCCCTCCCCTCAAACTCCATCCCAGCCCCCTGTATGGGGTTGGGGGATGGGGCTTGGGGAAGGGGCCGCTTACGAAAAGCCCCTGGCCCCCTTCCCCAAAGTCTCAGAAGAAATAGTTCAGGGGTTGGAAGCGGCGGCGGACGGCCCAGGCGAAATAGAGGTTGAAGATCAGCATATTGAGGGCGTAGGGGGCCCGGTGATAGCGCCGCAGCATGCCCAACGGCGAGTAGTAGCGCCGGTTGGCCCGCCAGTAGCCCTCTTGCAGTTCCCGGGCCGTCATATGTTTGGGGTGATAGACCACCTGGAAACCGCTGTAATGGGTCCAGTCGTGATCGAAGATGCGCCCTTCCTGCAGCAGTTGATCCCGAATCTTGGTGCCGGGGCGGGGGGCCAGGATGAACATGAACGCGGCTGGGGCCTTGATGTAATTAAGGAAATCCACGGTGGCATCAAAGATGTTGGGGCGGTCGCCGTCGAGCCCGAACATGACGTTCACGGAAAAGCCGATGCCCCGGTCCCGCAGGGCCTTGAACTGCCGCTCATAATCCTTGATCTTATTCTGCTTTTTATTGATGGCCTTGAGGCTTTCCGGGCTGATGGACTCCATGCCGATATTCACGTGGCGGCAGCCGCTGCGGGCCAGGAGGTCCAGCACCTGGGGGTCGTCCCCTACGTTGGCCGTGGCCAGGCAGGCGTAAATCAGCTTGAGGGGGATGAGGCGCTCCATGACTTCCATGGCATGGCGCCGGTTGGCCACGAAATTATCATCCACGAAGTAGATGAAACCGCTGTCGGTGAGCCGCCGGATCTCCTGGATTTCGTGAATCACCTCGTCCACGGGGCGGTGCCGGAACTTGCCGCCGTAAACCTGGGTGACTTCACAGTAGCTGCAGTTGTAGGGGCAGCCTCGGGTAGTCTGGGAGGGGATGTTCCAGACCTTGTAGCGCTTGAGATCGAGGAGGTCATAGCGCGGCACCGGCAGGTTTTTCAGGTCTGAAAGCTTTTCGGCCCGGTAGCGGGGCTGCATCCGGCCGGCCTGGAAGTCGCGGAGGAGTTGGGGCCAGGCCTCTTCGGCTTCTCCCAGCACCAGGGCGTCGGCATGTTCCTGGCATTCTTCCGGGGCCAGGGTGGCGTGGAAACCGCCCATCACCACGGGGATGGACCGGCGGCGGAAACCCGCGGCCAGTTGGAAGGCCCGGGGCGCCTGGAGGGACATACAGGTAAGGCCCACCAGGTCGCAGTCTTCCTGGAAGGTGATCTCCTCCAGCATGTCATCCTTGATCTCCACCCGGATATCTCCCGGGGTTAAAGCCGCCACATAGGGCAGGGTCATGCCCAGCAGCCAGCGGCTCTTGCGGCGGTCCAGGCGACCGTTTTCCCGGTAGCCGGAAGATTGGATCAGCAAGACTTTCATGATTTTTTCCGAGATGATGGCGGGTGCCGGCGACTCCGCGCGGGTTGGCCGCGGGGCGCCTTGGGTTTAAATCCTAGCGCATCTGTTTCTGTAAGTCAACCGGAGAGGCCGGGGGTGGGTCCAGCGAACTCCCTCCCCTACCCTCGCATCTCTGCCCCCTTCACGCCCGCAGAGTCCTCGTCCTCGGCCAACTGGAGAAATTGCCTCAGCAGCTGTTTTTGGAGTTCGGAGAGGCGGGTGGGGGTTTGGAGGTCCACGACCACCACCAGGTCTCCCGGGGCCTTGCCCCGCAGACCGGGCAGTCCCAGGCCCGGGATGCGAAAGGTGGCCCCCGGCTGAGTGCCCGGCGGGATGAGCAGGCGGGTTTGAGCGGTCAGGGTGGGAACCTCAACTTCGGTCCCGAGCGCGGCCTCCACGAAGGAGATTTGGGCCCGGTAATAGAGATCTTTTTCTTTGCGGGTGAAGACCGGGTGGGGAGCGACGTACACTTCCAGATAGAGGTCGCCCGGCGGGGCTCCATTAGTCCCCACCTCCCCTTCTCCCCGGAGGCGCAGGCGGGTGCCCGTATCTACCCCCGGCGGGATGCGCACCTGGATCTGCTTCTTTTCTTTGATGACTCCTGCCCCCTCACAGCCGGTACAGGGAGTGTTGACCACGGTGCCGGCGCCCTGGCATTCCGGGCAGGTCGTCATGATCTTCAGGAGGCCTTTGGATTGGCTCACTTGGCCTTTCCCCTGACAGCGGGGACAGGCCTGAGGGTCACTGCCGGGCTCGGCGCCGTTGCCCCCACAGCGGGGACAATGGACACGCCGGTCCACGCTCAAGCTGGTGCTCAAGCCCCGGGCGACCTCTTCCAGGGTCAGCACCACTCTCTGACGCAGGTCGGCGCCGGGCTGCGGCTCATCCGGACGGCTCCGGGAACGCCCGAACCCGAAAAAATCCTCGAAGGCCTCGCCGAAGGAATTGAAAACATCTTCGAAGCCGCTGAAGGCGCCCACGTCCATCCCGGCCAGCCCGGCCGCGCCGTAGAGGTCGTAAAGCTGCCGCTTTTCCAAATCGGCCAGAACCTGGTAGGCTTCCGAGATCCTTTTGAACTGCTCTTCCGCCACCTTATCCCCGGGGTTCTTGTCCGGGTGATACGTCAGGGCCAACCGGCGATAGGCGGTTTTGATCTCTTCGAGGGTGGCCTCTCGCGAGACCTCCAGGATCTCATAATAACTTGTCATCCCGTAAGAACCACAGCCCCTTTAGGATTGAAAATGGCGGAGCATTTTATCTGTCCATAATTTTGAGCATCGGGGGTACCATTGTCAAGGACGACGGCGGGAAGTTGAGGCCCGGATCAGGGAGTTGGCGGGGGCGTCGGCACCAGGAGGCGGAGGCGCGCCGCCAGATCGGGGGACCGGTCGTGGACTTCCACCATCTTGACTCGGCTTGAGGCGCCCACGGTGAGTTCAAAGGCTTGCTTGGGGAGGTGAAGGGTCTTGGCCAGGAAGGCGATAAGTTCCTGGTTGGCCGCGCCTTTTTCCGGAGGAGCCGCCAGCCGCACCTTGAGACGGTCGCCGTGCAGCCCCACCACCACAGTGCGCTGGGCCCCGGGCACCACCGTCAGGCGCAGCACATATCCCTGGCCGGTGCGCTGGAAAAAATCGGCCATGGCCAGCCGCTCCGCCTCAGTGGATCCTTTGGGCCAGATCCCACAACGTGGAGATCAGGAAGCGTTGCAGAAACACGATGGCCAACAGTACCAGGATCGGGGAGAGATCCAGGCCGCCGAAAATCAGGGGGACCCGGCGGCGGACCCACCCCAGGACCGGTTCAGTGACGTTATAGAGGAACCGGACGATGGGATTATAGGGGTCGGGATTGACCCAGGACAAAAGGGCCCGGGCGACGATCACCCACATATATACGGTCAGGGCCAGGTCCAGGATGGAGGTCATAGCTTCGATCAAGTGTCTCAGGGCAAACATTCCCCGCGTCTCCAAGCTCAAAATTTTTCTATATGTATAGCCGAAACCGAAATCTTGTCAAGTTCATCCGCCCTTCCGGGCCGCCGGGACCGGAGCCCGCCGGTCCCGGCCGGGAGAGTCGGTCTCAAGGGGCCGGAACGCCGGCCATTGCGGAAGTCCAGGGCTTTTCTTACAATAATAATGATGCTCATAAGTTCTCGGATGAAAGTTTCCCGGCCCGAAAAAGATACGAGGTCCAGGAATCGTAGGAGAGGATCTTTAATCACGCTCCATCCGGCGGCGGAAACGACATGAACCCGGTACGCTTTCCCACTTTCATGGCCTTGCGCCACCGCAATTATCGCCTGTACTACTTCGGCCAGATGATTTCGCTCACGGGCTCCTGGATGCAGTCCATCGCGTTTAGCTGGCTGGTCCTGGTGCTGACCAACTCGGCGTTCTACCTGGGCCTGGTGGGAGCCCTCCAGACCTTGCCGGTGCTGCTTTTTTCCTTCCTGGGCGGGGTGGTGGCGGACCATACTTCCAAGTTGAGATTGCTCTTCATCACCCAGGCCGCGCTCATGCTCCTGGCCCTGGTATTGGGCATCCTGGTGGATATCAAGCTGATTCAGGTGTGGATGCTGTGCGTCGTGGTCTTCCTGTCGGGGACGGCCATGGCCTTTGACATCCCGGTGCGCCATGCCTTTATCGTGGAACTGGTGGGGAAACCTGACCTGCCCAACGCCATCGCGCTGAACTCCACGCTGTTCAACGCCACCCGGGTGGCGGGGCCGGCGGTGGGGGGCGTGATCATCGCCGCGGTGGGCATGGCCAACTGCTTCTACCTGAACGCCGCCAGCTTCCTGGCGGTGCTTCTGGCCTTGATCCTCATGAAGCTTCCTCCAAACGAGGTCGCCCCCTGGCAGCCGTTCCTCCAGGCCTGCAAGGAACTCCTGGATTACCTGCTGGAGCGCCGGGAACTGCGGCTCGTCCTGCTGCTCATGACCACGATGGCGGTCCTGGCCATGCCCTACTTCGTGATCTTGCCCATCCTGGCCCGGGATACCCTGGGGGTGGGCCCCCGGGGCTTCGGCCTGCTCATGGCCATGAGCGGGGTGGGGGCCTTTGCGGGGGGCCTCACTCTGGCCCGGCGGCTGCAACGCCGCCCGCCCATGCCCTCCTTCCTGGCGGGCCAGGGCCTTTTTCTCCTGGGGCTGATGGGCCTGGGGCTCTGCCGCAATTATTACGCCGCGCTGGGCTTCATCTGCGTGTCCGGGTTCGGGATGGTGACCCAGCTCTCCACCGGCAACAGCCTGCTCCAACTCAACGTGCCCGACGCCTTGCGCGGACGCATCATGAGCCTGTTCGGCCTCATCGTCATGGGCTTCGCGCCGGTGGGGAGCATCCTGTACGGCGGCGCGGCGCACTTCATCGGGCCCGGGCCGGCCATCACCGGCGCCAGTTGCATCGCTGCGGTGATCGCGGGCCTGGTCCTCTGGAGATATCCGGAATTGCGCCACCTCGCGTTCACTGATCTGGAGGCCGGGGAACCCGACGCGGTTCCGCCCCCC
>Ga0265297_10009647_pt1 | contig 12365 bp, 17 predicted proteins | sample Munlanlwell13791_FD_192502 | JGI IMG/M metagenome (GOLD analysis project Ga0265297, IMG submission 192502) | Leachate microbial communities from a municipal landfill in Southern Ontario, Canada - Leachate well 137-91 | ecosystem: Engineered > Solid waste > Landfill > Unclassified | place...
GATTATCAATTCCTTGCTGCCGAATGGGCTGTCGGCGATTTGTATAAATTGGTAGTTGGCGGGATAACTGTTACTCTGGATGCTGATACTCTATATGTTCCAACAATGGTTTGGAGCAACGCAGTTATAGAAGCTGAGGATCTTGATACTTATATTGAAGGTCTCATGGCTTCAATATCTACTGCAATTGCTTCTCTTGGAACCATAGAAAATGAAATTGATTTGGCTCAGGCTTCAATTGCGACAGCTTTATCCGAGATAAATTTAGCTCAAGCTACATTATCAACGGTAATTTCTGAGATAAATCTGGCTCAGGCTTCAATATCTACTGCAATTGCTTCTCTTGGAACCATAGAAAATGAAATTGATCTTGCACAAGCTTCCATTTCTACGGCATTGTCTGAAATAAATTTAGTTCAAGCCAGTATTTCAACAATTGTATCGGAAATTGATCTTGCTCAAGCTACATTATCAACGGTAATTTCTGAGATAAATCTGGCTCAGGCAAGTATAGCAACAGCTTTATCCGAGATAAATCTGACTCAAGCCAGTATATCAACAATAATTTCAGAAATTGATTTGGCTCAGGCTTCCATCTCTACGGCAAACGCCAATATCCTCATTCTGGAAACTGGGTTAGAAGGCGGAACGGATGCAGTAAATCGTGCTACTGGCAAAACTCAATATTTCATTAAAGAAGTTTCATCCTCTGCGAGCGTGGGTGATATAACAATTGCTACCACAACCAGTACTGCTTGCAATATCAAATCAATAATAGTTGTGTCTAATGGGGCGACATCGGCAAGCCTGACAAATTTGGCAATATATGGCGGCACATCTAAATGTGTGACATTTATTGATTCAACAAGTGGACTAAGAGCCAATTTTGATGCAACAGATAAACAGGTTTCTTGGAGTGGTGATGTGGCCTTGAGAGCGGATGTTGCAAGAGGTGCAATTGTCATGACTTTAACGGGCACTGGGCCAATTCCTGTTGACCTAACTGTTTTCATCTCATACGAGGCAGCTGCCAACGGAGGGTATTTGGCGTAATTGGAGGTGGTGTTGTGCAAAGTATATTTCTCGCAAATGATCATAGTCTCCAAATCCAAAAGAATGGAATAGATACACTGAATGGGGTGTGTATCAATGGTAACATGCCAGCTAAAATTCTATTGTCCGGTCAAGGATGGGAAAAAGAAGTCCTCAGTTATTGGAGTCTGAATCCCTCTTTAACTTTTGCTCAGTTGTCGACAATGAACGAGATCATCAAAGCCATAAAGTACGGCTCCGGAGTTACTTTAACTTCCGTTGTTGCCAAACTCAGCACCGTCGCGGGGACTGCCTTTATATCTAATCCTACCTTTACCTATACCGGCCTCCCCTCTAATGATTTGAGTTGGTTGGATGGCTCAGGCTGGAAAGTTAACTTTAACGATGGCAGCAAAAACGCCTATCTTTACGCGAAGGCGAAGGGGACGGGCGAGACATATAACTACACTGTTACGGGTGATACGAATAACGGCAACATGGAAACCGGCGACCCTCCCACTGGATGGATGGACACGGGAGGTAGCAGCACAGCTTCGTCCGTAGCAGATGAACGTACGGGAGGTACGGGGAGCAAGTCGATAAATATAGCAAGGGGCACGACCTCCTCTTGCCGTTTTCGTGCGTCGGGAGCATCGGCGGGACAATTGTTGGTTTTTGGTGGCTGGATAAAAAACATTGACGCCACCGATGCATTCATATCTCTGAGTAATGCCGCATTTGTACGGTCAGCCACATCATGGGAGAATGGGGAGAGTAAATATACGGCAACAGCGGCACATTTCCTTGCTCTAAATATTACGGGTGCTCCGGGACAACAGGTCAGGTTTGATGATGTTTATGCAGGACAGCAATTAACACCCTCCGCATCTGGCCTAACCGGAACATCAACCGCGCTTGGAGCTACCTATAATTGGGCGAGCATAGAGGCCGGGTTTAATCCTAACGCAGCAAGCTTTAGTGTAACAATAACGAGGGCATGATTTTCTTTATGAATCATCAAATATGGATTAGATAGGAGATTTTCAAAATGGTTTGGAATGGTGACGAAAGAAGAAAAGAATTAGGAGAAGAAGCAATAAATGCTTTAGAACACTCGAAAATTTGGGAAAACATCAGGAGGCAGAATGAAAAAATCATGTCTTTGAATGTGAAGCAAGAAGAAGTAATGGGATTGCTAAAGGATATCATTGCAAGCCAAGAGAAAAACGCTGTTGGATTACAGAAGGTTCAGGATATTCTCGTAAATGGTTTGAAGAAGGAAATTTTGCAAACTATAAAAAACACAGTAACAGAAACATATCAGAGCATCGACGCAAGACTTGTACCTCTTGAACGATTTGATTGGTTTCGCAATGGAATTACCGCAATCAGAAACAATCTATTTTGGATCATATTATTTGCTGCTTTTGTTATTGGCCTTGCAGCCGCTGGATGGGAATGGTTATGTCAGAAAATGAGAGGAGGATGATTTAATGAGTGAATTGGGAGATAGGAGAAGGTTGTTTACCAAGTGTGTTGCGTACCTATTGAATGAAATGCTTGCTAATGGTTATGAACCCATGCTTGGTAAGGATGGATTAAAGCACAAGAAAAATAGTTTGCATTATGATGGATTAGCTATGGACATCGATTTGTGTAAGAATGGGAAATACCTTGACAGGACAGAAGACCATCAGGTGTTTGGAGTATATTGGGAGGGGCTGCATCCAGATTGTTATTGGGGTGGGAATGGGCCAAAAAAGGATGGATTGAAAACTGACGGGAATCACTATTCAGTAACCATGAATGGAAGAAAATAAACACATAGGAGGAATTATGAGAAAAAAGTATTTGATAGGATTATTGATGTTGTTTGTACTGGTTGGGTGTGCTGTTTTCAATGGTAAAACAGAACTGACTCCAAAACGGCAAGGTGTTATTTGGATGGGAATTTATAATGCAGAATATGATGATTGCATGTATATTATGAACTCCCCATCAGCCACAAGTGGGCAGAAGCAGATGGCACAGAAGAAGAAGGTGCTCCTTGGAAAAATATGGCCTCTTCTGAAAATCTATGTATCTGTTATTGATGGGGGAGGAACCGTTTCCCTTGAAGACACACAAACATTGACCGTGTTGATAAATCAGCTAACAGCGTTAGCAGGAGGTGAATAAATATGGATGCAATGGTAATTACAGCGATAGGGGAGATGGCTAAGGTTGGATTGATTGCATATATCCAATACATGAAGCAAGCTGGCCTCACAGATGAGCAGATAGATGTAATATATCAGGAAGCAAAAGCAGGTATGTTGGCAAGAGACCCAGCTAACATACCAGATTATAAGGAGGCATAAATGAATAAAGATACAATTATAATGTGGTTTAAGGGGCTTTTAGCGGCTGTAATCGGTGGTGTGGCTAATTCTGTTACATTGATAATCGTTAATCCGCAGGACTTTAATTTACAAGCAGGATTGAAAAACCTGCTAACGGTATGCGCAACTTCGGCAATCTTGGCTGTGGCTTTGTATTTGAAACAAAGCCCATTGCCAAGCGACAAATAACCTTATTATAATATGAAATTGCCCGGTCAGTCCTCCCTCTGCTGATCCGGGACAACAGCGGCATGGTTTTCCTCTCCTTTCCCATGCCGCTTTTTTATTCTCCCCTTCTTTTTTTTAAATTTTTTTTATTTTTTTTGGAAGCTAATTAAATCAAGTAGTTATAGAAAAAATATTTCTTGATTTTTTTAAAAAGAAGCATTATATTATAATTGAAAGAAGGGAAGAGGTTCTTTAAAAATTTCGGATGGGAGGCGAGTGAAGCCAGGCGATATCCGAAAATGAGAGTCAGAAGAAAAAGGAGGTGTAAACCCACCAAACTCTTTCGATCCTGATAGCAGAACAAAACAGGCTGTTGAAATCCTGTTAAAAGAAAGGGGCACTTGGGGGTAGTCCAAGGAGACCTGATCCAACATCCAGATGGCTGGCCACGATGTTGGTTAAACCTGATGAGGCTTACAACAAAACCAATAAAGGGAGGTATAAAAATGAAGGTGGAACTACTCGGTGAGAAAAGTTGGGTTGCCCGTTCTTCCTATGAAGAACGTGCTATTCCAAAAGAAGCTGGGTTTCGTTGGAATCCAGCTCAAGAGGTATGGTGGACGGATGATGCTGAAAAGGCAAAGAAGCTACAGATGTATGCTGATGAAGAAACCATAGCATCAATCAATAAAATGTTGGGTCAAAAAATTGCTGCAATAGAAAATTCAAGGGCAGTTTCATCCAATCTGGACATTCCTGTTCCAGAAGGCTTGATGTATAGGCCGTTTCAAAGGGCAGGGATAGCTTATTGCAACGAGAGAAAAAACAGCCTCATTGCGGATGAAATGGGATTAGGAAAGACAATTCAAGCTATTGGGTTCATCAATTTGAATCCAGATATCGAAAAAGTATTGGTGATTTGTCCGGCAACATTAAAATTGAATTGGAAACGGGAGATGGAAAAGTGGTTAGTTTCTCCTTTCCCATTTCTATCACGCAAGCGTTCCATTGAAGTTATTGATGGTTCTGGCTTTTCAGAGCAAAGCAACATTATTATCATTAATTATGAGATGGTAAGAAAATATTCCAAAGAGATCAAATCAATCAACTGGGATCTGATGATTTGTGATGAGTCACATTATTTAAAGAATCCCAAAGCGCAAAGGACTCAGGAAATTCTGGGATATAAAGAAATTCCTGCCATTACAGCAAAAAGAAAGATTTTCCTGACGGGAACGCCTGTGCTAAACAGGCCGATAGAATTGCATCCTTTGTTGAGATCCTTGGAAGTAGAATTTGCCCGGAGCTGGAGATATTATGTCTTGAGATATTGTAATGGACAAGAAACCAGATATGGTTGGGATGTTTCAGGCTCTTGCAATACTGAAGAACTTGGTAAAAAGCTCAGGGAAACAATAATGGTGCGCCGGGAGAAATCTCAAGTTCTAAAAGAGCTTCCAGAAAAAACGCACCAGCTTATTACTTTGGCGCCAGATGGTTTTGCTCCTCAGATTAATAAGGAGCAAAAAGCATGGGCAAAACATGAAGAAAAAACCAAAGAAATGAAAGATAAAATTGCTGAACTTCGCAATTCTGGCAAAACCGATACAGAAGAGTATCGGTTGGCAGTACAAAACTTGAGAGCAGGGGCTTTGGCTGATTTCACAGAAATTGCTAAATTGCGACATGAAACAGCAATCAAGAAACTTCCTTCAGTTGTGGAAATGGTTTCTGATGCTGCGGAGAATGAAGGAAGTGTAGTGGTATTTGCTCACCATACCGATGTTCTCGATGGAATTGTTGAAGGCATTAGAAAAGCAGGGTTCACGGCAGAAAAGTTGGATGGCAGCACTTCAATGGAAAAACGGCAGCAAATTGTTGATGATTTCCAAGCAGGAAAAATCAATGTATTCGTTGGCGGGATGAAGGCTGCTGGGGTAGGAATTACTTTGACAAAAGCATCACATGTAATTTTTGCTGAATTAGATTGGACGCCAGCAACGATTGCGCAAGCGGAAGATAGGCTGCACAGAATTGGTCAAATCAACAATGTATTGGTTCAGCATATTGTTTTTGATGGATCAATTGATTCCATGTTAGCGAAAAAGTTAATTGATAAAGAAGAAATAATTGAGAGTATTTTAGACTAAAAAAGATGTCCCGCAGGTGCGACAGGCATCGGAAGCAGCACGAAGGGAATTAGACGTTCTTCCTTTGTTGGTAGGATGCACGGAGGACAGGGCTGCGAAGTCCTCCAAGGGACATCCAAAAAAAAGAAAGGAGAAAGAAAATGGGAAAGCAAATAATGGAATTGGGAACACAGAAAAGGATGGCTGGAGAATTTGGCCTTAAAACCATTGATGATGTAATGGGCTTCACCCCATTCGCATATCATTGGGAAGGTGTTGCAGGCACATCCATTGATGCCGTACACGTCACGGCGGTTTTAAAAGGGGGAACAATACCATTAGTGGAGAAATGGGAGCGGGCGCATGCTTGCAATTATGATCCAACAACCAGTGAGGAAGCTCCAACAATCGGCGAGCAAATAGCCGATTGGAACGTGATAGCGTTGGAGTTTAGGCGTGAATATTATGCAACATACCGTGATTCCGATTCTGATGAGGATTATGTGGAGATAGTGCTTTTAGCCCCAACGGATTGGAGAGAAATAAGACGTAGAGTAGAAGATGTCCTTCATAAAACAAAGGACAAAACAACCATATATAAGATTGCCAAGGAATTAGGTGTAAAAATATATCCCTAAAAAGGAGGGAATTAAAAATGGAATTTATTGAAATTTTCGTTGGCAGCATAGTGATTTTTGTGATGGGTGTATTATTTGGATTTGCTCTTGGTCAAAAGGATAATAGGAGGATAAGATGAAAATCAAAAAAATAATTCAAGGAACATATATTACCAAAGAAGCAAAGGCGGCAATCAACCGGGAGGCAAGGAGGCAAGAGCTTTTCCCATCCACACTTGCCTCACAAATCATCGAGAAGGCAGCAAAACAAATTATCAGAAGGGAGAATCGTTATGGCACTGAAGATCAGCAGGATAAAACTGAAAACTGAATCACCAGTCTTGACTTGTGGTTATTGTAGCGGTTATGCTTCTGGCAGAAAGAACAAGACAACAGGAGATCCTGACGAGCCTGTCATCAGGCAATTTTGTAATAAAAACAGACAGGCAGATTATGGCTCATCATCTTGTGAATTGTTCGTTCTGCATCCGTTTTTCTATTGCAAACGATGCAATCAACAACTTGATATCAAGGTTTGTATTGCCAGACAAAACAAAAAACAAGAAGGATGCGTAAAGTGTTCACAAGGGAAAACAATCGAATCTTATCAAACAGCAAAGGAGGTTTTTCATGAAAACGATTGACAAATGGGCATGGATGGCAGCATGGGATGCAGCTGATGAATACAATTACGTTCCTCTGGATGATAATGCAGCTTTATTTTCGGCGGCTTATGAAGATCCTGAAGCATGTTTGCTTCGGAAAGAGCATGAACAAGCAGTGGAAAAAACATTCAAAAATTTATCTGATGAAGCAAAGCAGATTGTCAGAATGATCATTGAATCTCCTGCGGAAATATTGGAGATGCTTGGGGTTAAGAGTTTCAGAGGAGTTACGACACAGAAAATTGAAGAAGCTCTTTGCCGACAATGGAGAGACGAGAAAAAATATGTCCGAAGAGAAGACAGAAGGTTTGTGAAAAAAATCATCGGTGAAATAAAAAATTTCGTCTCGTGCTTTGAATAAGAAGGTATAATAAAAGCATGAAAATAAATTTTATTGACCCCATATATTGTCAAGTCACTCCGGCCGTCAGCATCGCTCAAATCAAGAAATGCTTTGAGTATGAGTCTGTGCGCTGGAAGAGAGGAGCATACAAGAAGGACAAGTCAAAGGTAATGGCTTATCATTGTAATCACCCACACAGAGGCTGGTTCCATGCCGGGTTGCTACCAAGGGTTATGAATTACTGTGCTGATCAAGATATCGAAGTTGAAATAGATCCAAACCCGTTTTCTCTTCCAGTTCAAGGGAGGGTGCATTTGCCCTCCCTTGAACTCCGGGAGGATCAGAACAATTTGATTTCTCTTGTCAACAAATACGGAAGAGGAATCATACAATCACCCACTGGATCAGGCAAGACAGTTATCGCAGGTGGCATTATATCACAGCATCCCAAAGCAACGGCTGTTTTTTGTGTCCATACTCAGGCTCTGTTTGATCAAACCATTGTAGAATTTACAAGATGGTTTGGGGATGATGAGGTTGGTTGGATTGGACAAAAGGGGTTTAACCCCAGAAGAATCACAATATTGATGGTTCAAAAAGGTCTTCATTTGTTGGAAGATCCAAAATACCTTGGGCTGTTGGCAAATACAAATATATTGATTGTTGACGAAGCTCATCACGCTGGAACAAAAGGAGGCCAATACTCGTTCATTTTTGAGAACTGCCTTGCTTATATCCGAATTGGGTTTACAGCTACGCCATTGAAATCAGGCAGGGAACAGCTGATATGTGAGGGTTATCTTGGGCCAATCATAGGAGAATTGTCATTGGAAGAAGGAATCCAGAAGGGCATACTTGTCAAGCCACGATTGAAACTCATCCCGGTTTCAAAAGTTTCAACCGATTGCACAAAATACCGGGATTTATACAAGCACATGATCATTTTGAATAAAGTCAGAAACCGCTTGATTGCCAAGGAGGCAGCCAGTCAGGTGCGTCAAGGCAACTCTGTTTTGATCATGATAACCGATGTGGTTAACCATCATGGAGAAATTATCAAGGAAATGTTAAGAGAATTTTACGATGTTTCCTCGGAATTGGTTCATGGCGAAACAGAAAGAAATTTGCGAGAAAAAATCAAACTGGCCTTGCAATCCAAGCAAGTAAAATGTGTTATTGTTACAAGTGCTTGGCGAGAAGGGATCAATATCCCATCTCTTGATTGTGTAATCAATGGGATTGGTGGAAAATCTGAAACGATGGTTTTGCAGGCTATTGGGAGAGGATTGAGAACATCAGAGGGGAAAGAAGAACTTCTGATTATTGATTTTCTTGATCCTTATCCTTATCTGGCCGAGCATACCGTTGCCAGATTGAAGATTTATGAAGAAATGGGGATTTTGAATTTAAAGGAATGAAAGGAGGACATTATGAATCAGTACAGCATTGAAATATTGGTTCGTGGTGGCGGTTCGGTGGAACACTATTGTGATTCACTTGAAGAAGCACAACAGTGTTTTGAGGAGTATAGAAAAAATCCAAACCTTGTCCCAGATCAGCCGGTTAAGAGCATGAGGCTGTTCAAGGAAATAGAATTTGGAGAACTTTTTATTGTGGATAGCTGGAAAAATACAGCTGGCAGATTCAAAAGGGGTGAACTCAAAGAGCTAAGGAGAATACAGTCTATTTGTGCAAAGGAGAGAGGAGAATATGATTGGTTTTGATATAAAGGCTTTGCTTGATGAATATTCTATTGCTTACAAGGATCGGGGCAAAAATGTCTCCACAGGATGGCTAAATTTAGAAGTTTGTCCATTCTGCGGAGACAGTTCTTACCATTGTGGAATCAATATCGCCTCTGGTGGATTCCACTGCTGGGTTTGTAATCAGAAGGGGTTTGTGCTTGATCTTCTCAAAGAAATTAAGATTTTCAAAGGGCTAAATATAGGCCGAATTTCAAAGGATTTTTCCGAGGGATATAACTTTGCACAGGCTCAGGATAAACTCCTTGATTTGGCACCTTATAGCCAAAAAAAAGGAGGGTTTTTAAAAGAGCCTAACGGTCTTTTAAACTATCTTCCTCCACCTCACAAAACCTATCTCTCTTCCAGAGGTTTTGATCCAGATTTTTTATTTCACAAGTATCAATTGAAAGCTGTTTACAATACAGGAGACGAAAAGTTCCGGTTTCGGATTATTACACCAATTTTTATTGACGGCAAAATGGTTTCTTATGTTGCAATGAGCACCGTAAGGAAAGAAGGCATTGTAAAGTATTTGAATTGCCCAAAAGAAAACTCCATTGTATCCGCCAAGGATTGTCTATACAACTATGATACCATAAAAGATGTGGCTGTAGTTGTTGAAGGGGTTGCAGATGTTTGGAGAATGGGGGACGGATTTGTTGCCACACTTGGAAAGGGAATGAATTCAGAAAGAATCTTGATGTTAAAGGCAAAAAATCCTAAAAAAGTTTGTGTCTTGTATGATTCTGATGCCACCAAAGATGCTTACAAGCTGGCTACAAGCCTAAGTGGCATATTTGATAAGATCAATGTTATCGAGCTTGATAAGGGAGATCCCGCCGATTTATCGCCTGAAGAGGCCATCGAAGTCCGTAATTTTATTTGGAAAACATAAAAAAAATTAATTTTTTTCTTTTATCGAAAAAATTTTCTTATATAATATTGCTTGGCGGCAGGAAGAGCATAGGAGTTATATGTGGAAGTAGAAGTAAAACATTGTGTTTTGAAAGCCTTAGTTGATAAGGCTGGTTGGAAAATTTTCGCCATCAATAACAATTGCAAGTTGAGTAAATTTATTTCAGCTTCAATTGCCTATTTGTCCTCGAAAACAACTCCTTTTGTCCTTGCCGCCAAGCAAAGCCAACCAGCCTTATCAGCTAAGGCTTTTTTTATTTTATAAACAATAGGAGGAGAAATGACTGATGAGATTTATGAAAAATCAAACAAGCATATAGCTAATTTTCTTGGTGGAGGATTCTGGCAGCTGAATAAAGCAATGGTAAAAGCATTTGGTTTGTCAGAAAGTTTGTGGATTACAAACCTATATGATCATAGGACACAATTGATAAGGACAGAAAAAATATCCGAGGATGATTATTTTTTTATCACGCAAGAAAAAATCTATCTGGACACTGGGATATATCCTGATTTGCAATCCACATACATCAAAAAATTTATCGAACAAGGCTTTCTGAAAATAAAGAGAAAAGGGCTTCCGTGTAGGAATTATTATTACATTGATTCATTGAAATTGATGGAAATCATAGACCTGAAAAATCAGGTTCTTGATCCGGGTTTTTCCGGTAACTTGAACCTTGATTTACCGGCTCCCAGTTACCTAAAAAAACCGGATCTTGATACCCTAAAAAAACCGGATCTTGATACCCTAAAAAAACCGGATCATAATAATAATATAAATAGAAATAATGGTTTTTCTTCTAAAGAAGAAAAACTGAGTTGCGCAACAACTCAATCTGTTTCTGATAAAGATGGAATAAAAATTATCCGAAGCAAAACCCTTACCCAAAAGCATCCTTTATCACAAGAGGAATTTATGGCTATGGAAGGTTATTCCGATAGAGCAAAAAATCTTCTATTGTATTGGAATAGCCTTGGTCAACCAATTCCTTACCATCCCATCAAAAACATCTTATCAAAAACATGTAAAAATTCCCTTAAAACTTTAGACCACATTATCAATCAAGGATATAGCGATGAGGAAATCAGATCATCATTTCAAAATTATTACAAATTGCTAACCTTGGATCACTGTAAACTTTACCAAAGTTCAATGGCGGTTAGAACTTCCTTATCAGAGTTCATTGAGCCAAGTCCGTTGATCAGAAAGCGGTTATTAGAATCAAGGATCAATATCAAATCTTGGTTTCAGGAGTGCCTTGCTCCATGGGATTGTATATGGCAAAAATATACAAAAGAAGCAAAAAATCCTTATCCTATCATAGTGGAAACATTGAAAGAAATGTGGAAAAAAGAAGTTCCACACAAGAAATTTACTATTGACGATGAAAATATTTTCCGAAAAACCGCCGAAAAAATTTATAATTTCTTTGTCGATATAAAAGATTTCAGATGCATTTCAGGATACAACAATAAATATCCTGCTACCTGCACCGATCTTATTATAATGGTGCTTCAAAAAGAGGGTTACGATTTTGAGAGGGTTCCGTTTTGGCTTGGAAGTGAGAATTTCATCAGAAACAAATTGGAACCTTACTTGAAAGAGATGGGCTATATTATTGATGGATATGATAGTTATTGCAACGAACAAGAAGAAGAAAGGTTACGCAGGATAAAAGGAAAAGAAGCCCAGGAAGAAAAGGACAGGGCAGAAGCAGCGTTATCAGAACTTGATTGATGATAAGAAAAGGAGCGCACTTTGGCAGGCATCAAGCGTGGGGTTGTTTCGGGAGACATTGAAAAGAGGATTATTACTGGTGCTATTGTCAACGATCAATTTTGTTCGCAACTTTGCAAAATGGCTCAAAAACATTACTTCAAGATTGATTATGCAAGGATAATTTATTTATGGGTCAAACTTTATTTCAAGCAATTCAAAAAATCTCCCGGCAAAGAGATCCAGAATATATTTGCTGTTGAACAAGATATGATGAAAGAGGCTGATGCTGATTTGGTCAAAACATTTCTTTCCGACTTGTCTCAGAAATATGCAGAAGGTGATGGTCATATCAATTATGAGTATCTCACAGAGCAGACAAGAAACTATTTCAAGGAAAGATCGCTTATTTTACTGTCGGAAAAAATACAAGGCCAGATTGCAATGGGGAGAGTTGAGCAAGCTGAGGAGGAAGTCAGGAATTACAATCGTGTGGCGAAAAATATCAGCAATTGGTTCAATCCATTTGAGCAATCGACTATTGGGATGATATTTGATGAGGATGAAAGTAATCAACTTTTTGCCATGCCGGGTGTTCTTGGGGAGCTTGGAGGGAAGTTTGAGCGTGATTGGCTAATTGCTTTTATGGC
>Ga0265297_10009648_pt1 | contig 12365 bp, 9 predicted proteins | sample Munlanlwell13791_FD_192502 | JGI IMG/M metagenome (GOLD analysis project Ga0265297, IMG submission 192502) | Leachate microbial communities from a municipal landfill in Southern Ontario, Canada - Leachate well 137-91 | ecosystem: Engineered > Solid waste > Landfill > Unclassified | place...
ACGCTACAAATTTGATAAAAAGTACTAAAAATAGTAAGTACTAAAAGAGAGTATTTTATTTATACATGAACCTCTTTATACTTCTCTTTGGAGTCTTTTCAAATGCCTCTTTTAATAACTCTATCTTTGCTATACGGCTATAAAGAGGAAGAGCTAGATTTAATTTGATACGATTATCTTCCATTAGTTTTGCAAGATCATTTTCATCAAGTGATTCTTGTGAAACTCTGTCTAAATCAGGAAATACAAGAGCAACAATCTTTTTATCTCTTTCAACAACTATTGATTCAACAACATATGGTTGACTATTTAATTTATCTTCAATCTCTTCAGGATAAATATTTTGACCGTTTGCACTTAAAATCATATTTTTACTCCTGCCTTTAATGAAGATATTTCCTTCCTTATCTATCAGACCAAGGTCGCCGGTACGCATCCAGCCGTCTTCAGTAAATGCGGCTTTTGTTGCTTCAGGGTTTTTATAATAACCTTCCATTACATTGTCTCCACGAACATGAATCTCCCCTACTATATTTTGAGGGTCATCGGAGTCTACTCTTACTTCAACTCTGTGAACAGCTTTCCCACACGATTTTTTCTTGAATTTTCTCCAATCTTCATATCCTAGTATTGGTCCGCACTCTGTCATTCCATAACCTACAGTATAAGGTATTTTAATGTCTTTCATACAATCTTCAACTTCTTGATTAATAGCTGCACCGCCAATAATAAGAACTTGAAGCTTACCCCCAAAAGCATCAATTATTTTTTTCAGTATTCTATTTTTTATTATTCTTGATAAAAAAGGTGCTTTCATCATGAATTTGATTATAGGTTTGTTTATTGTAGGGAATACTGAATTTTTGAATATCTTTTCTATAACCAATGGTACGGTAACAACCATGTATGGTTGAACCTTAGCAAATGAGTTCAAAAGAACTTTAGGGGAAGGAACTTTCCCAAGAAAATAAATATGGCATCCCCCTGCTAATTGATATAAAAATTCAAAAGCAAGTCCATACATATGTGCCATCGGTAGCATGGAAACTATTTTCCAACCTGGTTGATTAGGAATACCGAAAAGACCAAATTGAATATTAGAACTGATACTTTTATATGTTAACATGACACCTTTGGGTGCACTTGTAGTACCGGATGTGTAATTTATCAACGCAAGATCATCAAAATTGTCAGTAGGAAAATTGATATCTGAAGCAGAAAAATTAGGATATTTTAATTTAAAAAGTTCATCAATATTATCGAAAGCAAAAGCCATCGAATCATCTTTATTATATAAAAATTTAAAATCAGCAACATTTATCACTGTCATCAGGGCCGGCATCTGTGAAATATCCAATTTAGACCATATATCAAGATCAGTAAACAGCAATTTACTTTCTGAATGGTCAGTAAGATTTTGAACACTATCGGCATGAAAATCATTTAACAATGGGACTACTACTGCTTCATGACTTGAAGCGGCCAAAAAGGCAATACCCCAGCGTGCAGAGTTTTTTGCACAAATAGCAACTTTATCACCCTTTTTTATTCCTATCTTGTCAAAGAGAATTTGAAGGCGGGCAATTTCACGTGCTACTTCACCATATGTAAATGATTCCCCTGATAGATTAGTCAGTGCAGGAGAATCCCAATAGTTTGTTATACTATTTTGAATATAAGCTAAAAAATGTTCTTTCATATAAAATTAGTTTGCCTAAGTTTTAATACCTATTAAACTGCCAATTTAGTAAAAAGAGTATATTTGCGCAGTAAAAAGGGATAAATCCATAGGTAAAGTGGCGAAAAAAAAGTTTATGGGGTGAATTTAAAAAATAAGGGACGAATTATGGCAATAAAGAAACCAAAAGTAGCATTAATCTATGATTTTGACGGGACTCTTTCTCCCGGAAACATGCAAGAATTCGGATTTATTCAGGCAATCGGAAAAACACCTGAAGAGTTTTGGGAAAAAAGTACGGAAATATCTTCCGGGCAAGAAGTAAGTCACATTTTAGCTTATATGAAACTTATGATAGATGAAGCTAAAGCTAAAGATATCTCTTTAAAAAGAGAATCTTTCGTAAAATTTGGCAGGGATATTGTATTATTTCAAGGGGTAAAAGAATGGTTTTCTGTGATAAATGAATACGGAAAAGAACATGGGGTGATAATTGAACACTATATCAACTCATCAGGACTGACTGAAATGATTGAAGGAACATCCATTGCTAATGAATTTAAGAAAATATTTGCATGTTCCTTTTTTTATGATGAATCAAATTCCGCCGTCTGGCCTGCTGTTGCAGTAGATTTTACTGCTAAAACACAATTTCTTTTTAAAATTAATAAAGGAATTCTAAATATTAGCGACAATATCAAAGTAAATGAAAGTCAAAAAGATGATGAAAAGCCTATTCCTTTTGGAAATATGATATATTTTGGTGATGGACAAACCGATATCCCATGCATGAAAATTGTTAAAATGTTTGGAGGAAATTCCATAGCAGTGTATCAGGAATCCGGGAAAGATAAGAATAACACAGCTAAAAAGCTTTTAAAGCAGCATAGAGTAAACTTTATTTGTAAAGCGGATTATTCAAAAGGTGGAGAAATCTATAAAGTAGTAACTACTATTATAGATAAAATAAAAGCAGAAGACGAGTTTTCTAAACTTCAAAAAAAATTATTAAATAAAAAAAATTAAAAGTCTATTTGGAAGAGTAAAAAGAAGCATTATGAAAAAAGAAATGGGGAATAAAACTTTGATTAAACGCACAATTTTTTTTATCCTCTTAATTATATATGTTTTTGTTGTTTTTTATCTATGCCTTACCAACATAAACTCAAATGATATGAGTTGGATACCAAAAAGCATTATTGGTATTCCAATTGATAAATATGTACATTTTTTGATGTTCCTCCCCTACTCTTTTCTGGTGTTTGGGGCATTTAAAAATGAACATTTAGGGGTATTATTAATCCACATTTTGTGTACCGGAATATTATTGGCAATAATTACAGAATACTCACAAGCTCTTTTGACAGTAAATCGTACTCCAGAGTTAACGGATTTTTTAGCAGATACTATTGGAATAATGACAGGAGTAATAACTATTGCCCTTTTAAAAAACAAATTTGTCAGAAACAGGAAATAGGCCAAAAAGCCCACCAGTGTGAATAAATAATATATTTTTTGAAGTACGTAAATTTCCACCTTTTTCCAACTCATTTTTCAAACCATAAGTGGCCTTTCCTGTATATACAGGATCAAAAATAACACCCTCAAGTCTGGCTATTCTTTTTATATGTTCCAATTCTTCTGGACGGCTTAAGGCATAACCTATTCCTACATATTTATCATTAATTTCAAAATCAGACTTTTTTAGCATTTTCTCAAGTTCGCTTTTCTTTTGCTCAGATATCTCATTTTGCTTTACCAAATAAGGAAGAGCCTCTTTTGATATTGTCAGAGCAACATTTTGAAAATAATCTACATCTTCGCAAACGGCCATGGATACTATCCTTTTATGGTAACCTTTAATGATATTTGCAAGATTTAATCCTGAACATGTTCCACCAGATCCGGTAGCCACTACAATAGTATCAAATGTTATTCCAAGCTCTTTTTCCTGTTCAACTATTTCATTCATAGCATTATAGTAGCCAAGAGTACCTATTCCGTTTGAAGCACCTTCCGGGATAATATATGGTTTTAACCCTTTTAATCGATAGTTTTCAGCCATGGCTTCCATAATTTCACTCCTTCTTGTTCCATATTCCTCTTTGGTACAGAATTTTACATCGGCACCCATCAGTAAGTCAAGAAAATAATTTCCTTCTACAGGAGGTTGTTCTGAAATACGAAGAAGAACTGCAGATTTCATCCCAAAATATGTTGCTACGGACACGGTTGCACGACAGTGATTACTTTGTATGCCACCACAGGTAATAAGCACATTGCAGCCCATCTCCTGCGCTTCCTGAACAGAGAATTCGAGTTTTCTTATCTTATTACCCGACCATTCACTACCTGTTTGGTCATCCCTTTTAATAAAGACATTCATATTAAGTTCCGATGAGAGTCTTTCCAACTTTTGAATTTTAGTTGGCAGATTAGCTAATGACAGTTTTTTCATAATTATTGGTATATCAAATTCATTTCTTTACACAAATATAGTACATTTGTAACCCAAAATTTTATTTATGAAAAAATTATCAGTCATTATTTGTGCAATTATCATCTCCTCATGGTCATCATTTGCACAAAAGCCGGAGAATTATTTTCCCGCTCCAACCCTATCCGATAAATTTATGCCGATTACCGATTCTATTCAACATTATATCAGTAAGCATGCATCTGTTTTAGGTATTATACAAATTGATACGGTAATTGTCAGGAATAATAAACTTGAAATTTCTTTCAAACGTTCACTTAGTGAATATTCTTTAAAAGAGAAAGATATAAGTAATATTTATTCTATAACAAAATTATTACTACCGACTGAATATGATAAGTACAAAAATAAATTTACTATCCACACAGCTGGACAGATTTTAGAAGAATTTCAGTCTGATTATTACTCAGGAATCCCAATTAAAAAAGATAAAAAGGCAAAATATGATGCTGACCCCGAAAAACAACTTGTTAGAGACGTTTCAAAGCCATTTAAAATTGAAAAAGGTTTACAGGGAAGACATATTGCTATGTGGCAAAGTCATGGTTATTACTATGATAAGGGTCTAAAAAGGTGGGAATGGCAACGTGCCCGTATATTTGAAACTGTTGAAGATCTTTACACTCAAAGCTATGTACTGCCATTTCTTGTACCTATGCTTGAAAATGCTGGAGCAACAATTCTTCTCCCACGAGAAAGAGATGTCCAGGTTAATGAAGTGATAGTTGATAATGATGATTATTTCTCTGGTTTCTATCTTAAAGGGAATGAAATATGCTGGACAAAAACCGAAAAACCTGGCTTTGCAAACAAACAATCGGTTTATCAATATGGAGAAAACCCATTTGTTATGGGCAGTGCCATCTTTACCAAAACAAGGAAAGATAAAGACAAAAGGACAAAAGAAAGTGTCGCATGTTGGATTCCGAATATTCCACAAAAAGGTGAATATGCTGTATATGTGTCATATCAGACAATTCATAATAGTTCATCTGCAGCGAAATACACAGTTAAACATATGGGAGGTTCTACACAATTTGAAGTTAATCAAAAAATGGGCGGAAGTACTTGGGTATATTTAGGTACTTTTCTTTTTGAAGATGGACAAAACAAAGATCAAGGTGTTTTTCTTTCTAATTCAGGTAGAAACTCAAGAGAATATGTAAGTGCTGATGCTGTTAAATTTGGTGGTGGAATAGGTAATATTGCAAGTAAACCGGCAGAAATTGATCCGGAAGGAAATCCTATTGCAGTTGATTTTCATGTTGAAGCAGAAACTTCAGGATATCCGCGTTTCACTGAAGGTTCAAGGTATTGGCTGCAATGGGCAGGCTTTAACGATACAATTTATTCTCATAACCGTAATATGAATGACTATACAGATGATTACCAATCACGTGCAAAATGGGTAAACATATTGTCTGACGGTTCATATCTTAAACCCAAAAAAGAAGGATATAATATTCCTATTGACCTTTCATTTGCTTTCCATTCGGATGCTGGGACAACTTTAACGGACTCAATAATAGGCACATTGGCAATATATACGAGAATGTCAAATAATTCTACGTTATATCCTGACGGTAGAGACCGAATTGTAGCACGTGAACTGACAGATATTGTACAATCACAAATAGTCGCTGACATTCAATCAATATATGAACCGGAATGGAAAAGACGTGGTCTTTGGGATCGTTCATACTACGAATCAAGAGTTCCTGAAGTTCCAGCAATGTTATTGGAATTGCTTTCACATCAAAATTTCGCTGATATGCGTTATGGTCTTGACCCTACTTTTAGATTTACTGTTTCAAGAGCCATTTATAAAGGAATGGTTAAATTCATCGCCTATACAAATGGGTTTAATTATATGATACAACCATTACCTGTTAATAGCTTTTCTGCCGTAACTACTCTGGATAATGAAAAGAAAAACGTGGTCTGTTTAAGTTGGAGGCCTACTACTGACCCTCTTGAAGCAAGTGCAGTGGCAGAAAAATTTATACTTTATACTAGAATAAATGACGGTGGATTTGATAACGGAGTTGTTATAAATGCTGATAATGTGCAAATTAGGATATTCCCCAACAAGATATACAGTTTCAAGGTTACAGCCGCTAATCAAGGGGGAGAAAGCTTTCCTTCAGAGATTCTCTCAGTTGGAATATCCTCTAAATCTGATAAAACAGTACTTATTATTAACGGGTTTGACCGAATTTCTGCCCCAGCAAGCTATGCAACCAAAGACTCTACAATGGCCGGATTTGAAAGTAACATTGACGGAGGTGTTCCATATATTAAGGATATTTCATTTATTGGAAAACAGCACGAATTCAGAAGAAAAATCCCATGGATGGATGACGATGCTCCCGGCTTTGGTGCATCATATGCGAATTATGAAACAAAGGTAATTTCCGGCAACACGTTTGATTATCCATATATTCATGGGGAGGCATTCATGAAAGCTGGGTACAGTTTTGTATCATCGTCCAGAGACGCTGTATGTGCTGGATCAGTTAACATGAACAACTATACTATGGTAGATATTATATTTGGAAAGCAGATAAAGACTCAGGTAGGTAGAGAAGGTGCTTCTCCTCTTAAATATGAAGTATTCCCTTTTGAACTTCAGAAACATATAACTAATTATTGCGAAAATGGAGGAAACCTACTTATTTCCGGTGCTAATATTGCGTCAGATGTCTGGGATAAAATTTATAATTATACTCAGGACTCTACAATGATGGCCGAAGTAATCCTTCCAACTCAGATGTTTGTTAAAAAAGTGTTGAAATACAAATGGATGACAAATTACGCCAGCATGACAGCTGAAGTAAAAGCAATTCAAAACCCATTAGGAATAAAAGGGAATTATTCATACGTTAATTATCTGAATGAAAAGAAATATTGTGTTGAAACACCTGATGCTTTGGTTCCTGTAGGCAAAAATGCCTTTACCATATTTCGTTATGCAGACAACGATATTTCTGCCGGAGTAGCTTATTGCGGCAAATACAGAGTTGTTTCACTTGGTTTTCCTATTGAAGTTCTCCGCTCACAAGAACAAATTGATGCACTTATTAATGAAATAGTAACGTTCTTCAATAATAAAAACATTAAATCGGAAAATGAAGCAGACCCTATATTAAAAAATGTTAAATCATCAGACAACTAAATGTCCTATTTGAAGAATAGTATTATACTTTAATAAAAAAGATTCTCCTTTTTCTGGAGAATCTTTTTTATTAATTGTTAATTTTGAGTTAAAACAAATACACTGCAATTTTATAACAACTCTTCGCTTCTCTTGATAAAATCGCTTAAAGCTTTACCTTTCAACATGTTATTTGCAAGAAGAGCAAGGTCCGTAACTTGTTTGAGCAGTTTACTTTCTGTAGAGATACCACCTTCAGCTTCCATGATTTTCTTGATTACCACATTGTTTGCATTAACTGTAACATTATATGAATCAGGTATCTCACCATAGAAATTCATACCTCCATTTATTGCTGCCATATCACGATAACGACGCATAAATTCACTTTGAGTTATAATAATAGGTTGATCTTGCTCACCCAGGTTTTCAATCTGAACAGAGTATTTATTCTCCTTAGGCATGATAGACTCAAATACTTCATTTATTCTCTTCTGCTCATCTTCAGAGATTTTAGGTTTTTCTATCTCTTGTTTTTCAATTAATCTATCAATGTAATCTGCATCTACACGCGCAAAGGTTGAATCTTTTAATTTACTCTCGAGAAGATTCACAAAATGTGCATCCAATCCACAATCAAATATCAAAACGTCATATCCTTTGTTTTTAGCAGCTTCGATGTATTGGAACTGTTCTAGTTGATTTGTAGTATAAAGATACACTACCTTCTTATCTTTATTTGTCTGTTCTAATTCTATAGCCTTTCTGTAATCTTCGTATAAGAAATATTTTCCATCAGTATTTTTAAACAGTGCAAATTTTTGTGCTCTGTCACAAAATTTTTCATCAGTAAGCATTCCGTACTCAATGAAAAACTTAAGATTATCCCATTTTGCTTCGAAATTATCTTTTTCGTTCTTGGCTATATCTTCCAATCTGTCAGCAACTTTCTTAGTGATATAAGATGAAATCTTCTTCACGTTGGAGTCGGATTGTAAATAACTTCTTGATACATTCAACGGAATATCCGGTGAATCAATTACTCCATGAAGTAAAGTTAGAAACTCAGGAACTATGTTTTCAACAGAGTCTGTAACAAACATTTGATTGCAATAAAGCTGAATTTTGTTACGTGTAAGCTCCATTTGATCCTTTACTTTAGGAAAATACAAAATCCCCGTCAGATTGAATGGATAATCAACATTTAAATGGATATAGAAAAGCGGATCATCTTGCATAGGATAAAGTTCCTTATAAAAATTCATGTAATCTTCATCCTTTAAATCAGTAGGTTTGCGGCACCATAAAGGGTCAGAATTATTTATAACATGATCTTTATCTGTATCAACATATTTCTCATCTTTCCACTCCTTTTCCTTTCCTAAAACAATTGGAATTGGCATGAATTTACAATATTTTGTAAGCAGACCATTAATTTTACCCTCATCAGCAAACTCTTTTGATTCATCATCCAAATAGAGGGTTATTGTTGTCCCCCTATCCTTCTTAGTGCTCTCAGAAATAATATATTCAGGATTACCCTCACATTCCCATTTTACAGCTTTAGCCCCTTCTTTCCAGGATAATGTTTCTATTTCAACCTTTTTGGAAACCATAAATGATGAATAAAATCCTAAGCCGAAATGTCCGATTATATTACCAAGCTGATCTTTATATTTTTCAAGAAATTCGCCTGCACTAGAAAAAGCAATCTGGTTTATATACTGTTCAACCTCCTCTTCTGTCATACCAATACCACGATCGGTAATCACCAAAGTCTTTTTTTTGGGATGGACTTCAAGCCTGATGGATAAATCACCCAACTCCCCTTTAAAATCCCCGGAACCCACCAGTGCCTTTATTTTTTGTGTTGCATCAACTGCATTAGCAACTATCTCTCTTACAAAGATATCATGATCTGAATACAGAAATTTTTTGATAACCGGAAATATGTTCTCCGTTGTTACTCCTATTTTTCCTTGTGCCATATTTATATTTTTAAAGTTTATATTCTAAAACAAAAAAAACAAAAAAGATACCAATAGGTGAAAACTGACAATTAGTCAGTAATAAAAATATATTTATAGATAATAAAATCAAGGAAATTGCCTTTTTTTCGAGAAGATAAACATCTTTTTCATATTTAAATAAAGTTACTTTTTACCCTTGTTTTTGATGCCTACTCACCCTTATTTTTGTCATAAAAAAAACATTTAAAAAACACAATCATGGCAAAAAGAATTCTTATTTTTATAATGCCGGCACTATTGGCTGCATTATTATTTATCTCTTGTGAAAAAGAGGTAACAACGGTAGAACTTCCTGAAAGAGCTGTTCTTAAAATCTCTTTTTCTCCCATTAATTCCTCCTCTGTAACAAAAGCAACTGGAAGTGACCATGGCAATTCTGCCAATGATGCCTTTGTAAATACCTTGCAAATCTTTGTATTCAGCTCAGATGGTAGCTTAGATGCGTATAAAATCGAAACGGGATCCCCTGTCTCACTTAAATCCGGAACCACAGCAATAGATTTTGATATTACTGTTGCAAAAGGAATTAAGGACATATACGCAATCGCAAATTCCCATGACGTTAATGGTTTTGCATCCATAAAAACAAAAACAGATTTGATATCCAAAACATCAAACATTAAGAAAGAAGATGTAAAAAATTTCTTTATGATAGGTTATCTTGAGAGTGAAAATGTCACAGAAAATAAAACAGTATCTCTTCAATTGAACCGCCACATTTCAAGAATTGAGTTAAAATCTGTCCAGACTGCTTTTACTGGAGGCTATTCAGGAGCAATAATAACCAATGTGAAAGCATATCTTATTAATGTAAATGCATCATCAACTATGACAGGAACAGGTAGTACGATGTTAAATCAAGGGCATCATGTTGCATCAGATACTATAGGATTTGAAATGCCGGCAATGCTTGGATCTTCATTATCAAATATAACGTCATCCGCCAGCAATAACTCAAATTTCTTCTATTGTTATGAAAATAATTCACAGACTGCTAAAACAATGCTTGTGGTTGAAGGTACCCTTAATGAAAAAACATATTACTATCCGATTATAATATGTGACGATTATTTAAGTGAAACATACTCTCTTTCAAAAAATACTTCTTATGAAATTACTAATATGATAATTACCAGACCCGGGAGTGATAGCCCGGATAAAGAGGTAGAAAAAGGAACCATATCTGTTTCAATGACGGTAACAGATTGGACTACCAAAACAATAGCTACCATTACTATTTGACGTGTTCTATAAGTGCAGCATAAAGTAATATGCTGCACTTTAAAATTATACCAAAAAATAATACTGAGAATTGACATATTATAAAAAATAATCACATGAAATTTGTAAAAACACTTTTTAGAAAAATAAATTGGAGTATTATTACGTTAACCACTTTATCAATATTAGCAGGATGTAATGATCTTCAAATACAACCTGAACATAAGACTATTGATGCAATATTATCTGTTAAAGTAAATACTTCAGAAATTGAGACAAAACTCACCGGACAGGATTTCAGCGACACAACAAAAATAAATACAATTAGAAGCATTGATCTTATAGTATTTGATTATGACTCAGGAGCATTTGAGAAGCATATACGATTTGGAGATGCATGGAACAGAATAAGCAATATGCCGTCCAGTACAATTATCACAGATAATATATTTTCTATCAATGTCAGTGAAGGAAAAAAGAAAATAATAGTCATAGCCAATTCACAGAATACAGAAAAAGAAATCATAGAATATTACAGAGATGATGTGGCGTGTACTTCAGTACTATATAAAGAGTACCCAGGATTATATACTATGTATGGAATGACGACTCAAGAAATAAATGTATCAGGAAGAACATCTGTTACTATTGCTTTGTCACGCTTAGTATCACGTATTATAATTAATTCAATAAAAGTGAATTATGGAGATGCATCATTTACTGATGTATATACTATTAATTGCTGCGCAAAAGCAATAATCGGTAAAAATGGAATTGAGAGCAATACGATTCTATTATGGAACAAAAGTGATTATCGTTCGAGTGATAATTATGAAGGAAGATTAATTGGAGATGTAATAACTGGGCACGATTATATGAAAAACAACCACACAAGATATTATATCGGAGAAATTAAAAAAGGGGATACATTTTCTACTCCTATTTATCTATACTGCTATCCAATGCCTACAAGCCCCTTCATTCAAAAAAAAATGGAACTAATAATTAATGCCGTTTTCTCCCATTCAAGAAAATATTATCCAATAGTATTTAATAAAGTTGATTCAAATACTTCATATGAAATCGGAAGTATTACCTTATCCTCATTTGGGAGTGATTTATGTATATATTTTCTTTATACAATAAATGCTATCCCTATCACAAAATCATCTCAAGGGTGGAATATTGCCAAAATTGATAATATTTTTCTTTAAAATAATTATATTTGTTAAATAATTCAATAATTTACAATGAATTACACGCCACCAATATACGAAAAAGAAATGATTTCCTTAATTAAGGAAGCAGTAGAAGTACCTGATTGGCAACATATTATATTACAATTATGGATTAAGGACGAAGTCCTAACTTATAATCTTGAATTCATTGACAAAGACGGTAATCGAAAAAAAACTACTATATGGGACACATTCGAATTGACATGCCTGTTTTTACATGACAAAAATCGCGAATGGAACACAATTGATATGACTATATCAGCAGATGGAGAAGTAAAATCAGAATATTACTTCATCCAATACTTGTCTTAAAAATGAAAATATTAAAATACCCTACTGAATTTACCCCTGTGCATTATAATAGCATAAAACAAAAAAAGAGACTCAAATTTGAACCTCTTTTTTGTGGGAGCAACAGGAGTCGAACCTGTGACCCTCTGCTTGTAAGGCAGATGCTCTAAACCAACTGAGCTATGCTCCCTTCGTTTTAGGACTGCAAATGTATGTTAAAAAACTTAAACAACAAAAAAATAATGAGAAAATTCTT